>Ga0114934_10000070_pt1 | contig 52092 bp, 51 predicted proteins | sample 4SBtaG_2_FD_99695 | JGI IMG/M metagenome (GOLD analysis project Ga0114934, IMG submission 99695) | Deep subsurface microbial communities from Kolumbo volcano to uncover new lineages of life (NeLLi) - 4SBTROV10_white metaG | ecosystem: Environmental > Aquatic > Marine > Volcanic ...
ACCTGCGCGAGCTGAGCGTGGGCCGTAACCTTCGTGATGCATCTCGGTGGCGGTCGGCCGAACACCGTTGCGCTCACGGAAATCCTCGTACGCGAATTTAAGGGAGTCCTCGTCTTTAGGTTTGCGAAGTAAGGCGCGCAATATGTTTACCGCGTCGAGGTCGTACGTGACCTCGCACCCCGGTGGCAGTTCTAGCTCCCGTTTTTCACAAAGCCTCAGCTGTTGTTCCACATAAGAGTCACCGCTGGGCAGCCCAAAGAAAGCCTGAACTTTGCTAAGAAACGTGCGGTGGTTACCTATGTAATCAATAACCGTAAGATGGGACTTACCGTCGGCCGTCCTCAGCCCGCGGCCAAACTGCTGCAGCCATAAGATCTTGGATTCGGTGGGCCTAAGCATCATCACCGTGTCGACGTGCGGCAGATCAACGCCCTCGTTGAACATGTCAACCGCAAACACCACGTCTAACTCTTGAGCCTCCAGCTTCTCCAGCGACGAAGCACGCGGATCGCTATTGTCTCCCGAATGAACCGCCGCCACCTGCAACCCAGCATCGGCGAAGTAGTCTTTCATGAAGTCCGCGTGCCGCATCGAACAACAGAAGGCCAGCGTACGGGTACCAGCTTTGTCCCTGTATTGCTCTAACGCATTCATCGCTCGCGCTTGGGTGGCCACTTTGGCGGTCAATGCCTCCGGGTCAAAGCGGTTATTGCGCCAGGGGATGTCCTCGTAATCGACCTCGTCGGGTACGCCAAAATAGTGATAGGGGCACAGCAGTTCGCTTCGTACCCCGTCTAGCAAGTCGCAACGGTAAACCAGGTTTTCTTGGCACAAGGCCAACAAGTCGCCGCCATCGGTGCGTTCAGGAGTAGCAGTCAGGCCAAGCATAAACCTGGGCTCGAAGTGATCGATGAGTCGCCGATAGGTCCTAGCCGCCGCGTGGTGAAACTCGTCAATAACGATGTAATCAAACTCGTCGGGGTCGAAGTTTTCCAGATGAGCTGCGCGACCAATCGTTTGCACCGACGCAAACACAACTTCAGCGTCGCGAACCTTCTCTTTGCCCGTGAACATCCCCAAATGGGCCTCAGGCCGAATTCTGCGAAAGGTCTGCATGGCCTGTCGCAGGATCTCTTCGCGGTGGGCCACAAACAGCGCGCGCTTGAACTCCGGGCGACTGCTGTCGAAAGCAGCTAGCCAGGTCTTGCCCAGGCCGGTTGCCATGACGACCAGCCCGGCGCTGTTGCCATCCAAGCGCGTCTGCTCCAATGCAGCGAGGGCTTCTTGTTGCTTGCCGTGCGGCACGGGCGGTGGTGCCGGCTTTTCATCCGCCGGAGCGATATCGGCCGCAGGGACCGAGCGCATCACCGGCCGCCGCTTAGCGTATTCCTCTATCCATTCGCCGGTTAATTTTTGTACCTTGGGGTTTTCAAAGAGGTGCTTAAAGGCAGCAGAGGCGTCTGCAAAACCCGCGCTCTCGCGCGATGTAACAGCTCGAAAATTCCACTCGAGACCCGATACGAGAGCAGGCCGTGTCATGTTGGAGCTACCGACCAAGGCAACCCCCGACGCCGGCGAATCGTAAAAAAGATAGGACTTCGGATGAAAGGTCCCCCCCTTAGATTCAAACACGCGAAAGTCAGCGTGCTCGGGAAACTGCCCGGCAATGTCGAGCAAGCGGCGCAAAGCCCTGGGGTCGGTCACGCCGATGTAATCGCCAGTGAGGAAGCGCAGCCGCCCCTTGCGCTCCAGTAAGTCGATCATATGCTGTTCGAGCAGGTCCAGGCCGCTCTCAACGACAAACGCGACGGCCATGTCGGCATTCTGAAAAGAGTCGAGATAGCTGTGCACGTGCGGTAGTAGCGGATCCCCGAGCTCACCGGTGATTACGGCCCTGTCGTGGGGCACGCCGTTGGCCAATCCATCCCCATCCGCCGTGGCCCGAAACACTGCTCCACTGTCTCGAGCCAGCTGGCCCTCAGTGGGCCCTGTGGCCAGGTAGTTGCCCATAGCGGGAATGACGTTGCGCACGCCGCCTCGGGGGTCGCCAACGTCGCCGCTATAACGAGGGATAACGTGGAGGTGCAAGTGGGCGACGGTCTGCCCGCCGGCCTCGCCCACGTTGACACCAACGTTGTAACCAGCGGGATTATGCTGGCGCTCGATCTGATGACGCGCAATATCAACGGCAGCCATTAGTTCTGCGCGTTCTCGCTCAGTAGCGTCGAACAAACTCGCCACGTGCCGCCGGATGACCAGCAACGCGTGCCCCGGGCTAACGGGAAAGCCATCCCAAAAGCCCAGCACCAATTCGCCCTGATGAAAAATCCGCTCGGGGTCGGGACAACAAAACGGGCAGTCTTGTGGACCGTCGTTCTTCACGCCACAGCCACCCTTTCGATTATCAACTCACCGGTGAGACCCGCCTCGCGGCAAGCAGCGCAAGCCCACTCCCGTACCGGCCGACCGGCCATCCGCATGGAATGGCAAACTGGACAGGTGTGTCGCCAACTGACTCGCTTGCGACGACGCAGAGGCTGTTGCCAGCCAAGTTCGCCTGCCGGCATCGTTCGCCTAGGCTTAAACCCGGCTTGCCTCATAAGCTCGGCCCACTCGGGCCCGTGAGGCCGAGTACTTCTCCCGTGGAGTTTAAATACGACCACGTGAGCAGCCTCATGCGCGAGCACTTCTTCGAGTAGAGCGCGAGGACCATCAACCACGCGGGCTGCGATTCTAATCAACGCTCGAGAGGGGTAAGAACAGCCCAGGGCTCGAGTCAGGCGGTGGCTTAGCTGTACGTTGAGCTCCTCAAGAGCACCAGCAGAGTTCCAGGCGCCACCCAGCACCGCCTGCTGCTGCCCCCACACTCCAATCAGGTGATTCTGTAACTGATTCGTCTCGGTCACGCGTACCCTGGAGCTCGAATCTTCCAGAGGCGGGTTTTATTCACAAAGCGGCCGCTTGCTGTGTGATCTCGCCTTCCGAAGTCCTGAATTCATCGTACTCGCCAGGAAGCATTGCGACCAGGGCTTCCGACGTCATAGATCTGAGATCGTAAGTCAGAGATAACTGGTTCCAATATAAAGCCAATCTGCGGACACTACCTGCTCCCTTACTAGCTGCTCGCAGTTTGGGAAGCTTGGTGGCCTGGTCGATATAAAGAAGGGTCGCTGCCTCGAGGGTCACCTTATTAGATAACACGTCGACCCTACCCATTATTTGCTCGGCTAGCTCTCCAGGCCGGCCAGGACGCTGCGAAAGAACGCACAATGCTCTGCTCGGCTTATCCTTATTCGCCCTGTACACGGACCAAGGACCGTAGATAAGGTGGCGGTACTTTTTTCGAAAGTCGTCCACCGGTATCCATCTCGCTCGCTCTATCGATTCGTAGGAACCGCTTCTCTTCTTCGGACAGACTTGTTCGAAAAAGCACATCGCCAACCAAGCCCACACTGCGGGTTCAATGCTCTCGTCCGCGAGACCGGCCTCCTCCAATATCTCGTCAATGTAGCCGGCAAACTCTATGCGGGTGTCAAAAGACTTCTGCGCAACCAGCACCCGCCCCTCAATTGGCTTAGAATACTCGGCTTCGTACAGCACGTAGTCCGGAAAATCTTCCGGCTCGTCCGTACCCAGACTGTCAAGAAATTGCTCGAATACCCTAGTTCCGTCTTCAGTAAGTTGAGCTAAAATCACGGCTAAACCCCCTCCATGCGCGAGTAGACGGGCCCGAAGCGCTTGAGCATGTCTTTTCTTCTTGAAAACGCAGCAACTGCAGAATCAATCCACTCGATCCTAGCGTTCAGATCGTCTGGTATATCGGAATCGACCCCGGGAAGACTCCTGGAGAACGCAATCCAGGTGTCTACCCATGACTCTCCGTCGGTATCGGCATCTGCGACAGCCTGATCTACGAGCAAGATTCTTGTCAGTATCTCTCTCATAGCGGCGGGATAAACAAGACCTTCAAAGGCTCCCCAACGAGCCACAGACTTGTAGTCGCCAAGACGTTCACTGATCAGCAAAACAACGTCAGGGCCATCGTAGTCTATCGTCCAAACCTCTTGGCCCAGGTCAGCACTCTTAACCGTCATAAGAGGTTTCCGCTGAATTCTTTGCTCTATCTCGCTTTCCAGCTGAGCCCATGACGACACCCCTATGATTCGCCCCTTTTGGCCCGATTCCACCACCTTTATTCGGCACCTCAAGCCTACGGCTTCCGAACCGAACAAAGCCAACGACAAATCTCGGGGAGCCTTGCAATTATCGACTACGTTGTAGTCGAAACGAACCTCGGTGGACTGTCGCCGGCATTCCACAAAAATCTTTGCGTCCGGTGGAAAACCATAAGAACTCAGTTCAATCTGGGAATGGAGCGTAGGAAGAGCACCGTCCTTTTTAACCAAAGAGAAACGGAAGTGCTCCCTCAATATTCTTTGTCGACTGGTGTAATTTAATCGTCTCAGCATAAACTTACTCCGATATCTTCGCTGCGTTTGCCGCGACCACCAGGTCACGATTGGTATCGAATCCGTTGAACCCTACTTCGAATTCTTCACCAGTGACCCGGTAAACCAGGGCATTGTCCTCCTGTGAAACGAGAACTCCATCTCTCAGTGGTGGTTCCTGAACAACACCGCCAGAGAGCAACTCAAAATCCAAAGACTTCCACGAGTTAAAAGGATTTCCTTTGAGAACATCGTAAGCCACTTGAATACGAACAGACTGTGGCAAATCATCGGCATCAGGATTAACCCTGACCAAAAAGCCGGTCCCGGCCTTGTTAACGACGAACGGAGAAGGCCCTCGTTTTGCGCCCCCCTTAATCCCCGAGACTTTTCCACCGCCTGGCTTGGGCTTTCTGGTCGGCGTTATTGGCGATACTTCTTCCTCCACCACCGGTAAGGAAAACAGGTCGACCAGGAGCGCCGGGTCCTCCTTACCGCTTTCGTCTACTAGCCAGCGCTGAAATCTGGTAGCACTGCCGACTACAAAATCGATAACACTCGAACCGTAGCGGTATTTATCTTTGAAATTTGCACTGTTCTTCAGCCACTCAGTGTGGGCAATATTCTCGGCATCCCGCAGCATGTCGGCCAGTGGGCCCTCATCAACCACTACCAGCGCCCGCGCGCCGCTGACATTCGGTACGTTCCGGAGCCCTTCGTTCTTAACCCACAGTGCTTCGCGGATATAATCAGGACGCGTCCGCTTCACCGACTGGTCACGCAGAACATGAATCTGGAAGGAACCGATTTTCAGGTTCTTACCGTCGGCGTCGGCCACTCGGACCGGCACGGACGCAGACACAATAGCGCCCGATTCGTACAACTCTGCGGCCTCGTCCTGCTTGAGCTCGGGGAAACTCTTGTCGTTCCAACGCGGGCGGCCGCTGCTGTCCTGAGGAACCAGGTTGATCGTTGCGGAGCCGTTCAATGCCGCGCGCGAAAGATGCGCGAGCGTTCTCACTTCGGCAGCCGTATCGTCTGAGATCTCGCTCAAGTGCCGATCAAAGGTTTCGGCGTTCAACAGGGTCTTCTGATCGGGGGTTTCAATCTCGACCTCCAGGTCTCCCGAAAGAAGCGAATAGTAGTAGCCACGATAGACCACCTCGAGCAGGTCTCTATGCTCGATGCCGGTGCCCGAATATGGCACGACGACAGACAGGCCCGGCTCAGTGGTGCGGCGCAGGTTGAAGGTCCGACGAAACTCCTCAAGCACCGCGGGGTCCTCCAGGGGCATAACCCGTGGCACTCCATGCGACGAACCATCGGTCAGGCCGAAAGTCGCATCGGGCGTATAGTGCGTTCCTTCAAGTTCATGAAGAGGTAGCGCTAGTTGTCCCATGAGAAGGTGTCGCCCGTCCTCCTGCCTTATTGTGTAACCGAAGAAGCCGCGTATTTCGCTGGCGCTGGCAAATACGACTTTGCCTACTCCCCAGCTGCCCCGTTCACCGGCACTTTTGTCCGACAGCCCTTCTGCCCTGAAGAAGTGAAAAAAGTTGTTGTGTTCTCCCTCGGGCGGGGCGTTCCACATGTTCGGGTCACCCGACAGTCCCAGGGTCCCGAAGTCTTCGATCACCATGAAAGGACAGTCCTCACGATCTATCCGCGGAAGCTTGAGCGCCTGCCGGCTACCGCGGATTTTATCCAGGTGCGGCTCCAGTCCGCGCACCCATGGCTCAACCTCGTCTGGATGGCGCCGCCCCTTGTCCAGAGAAGCGTAGATTCTCAATTTAAGGGTTTGGCCATCACTAACCGCGTCGAGAGAATTCTGAATCGACTCGCGCACCAGAGGTTCGGCTTCCTTCAGGGTATCATCCGAAAAGAACTCGCTCGTCAGTGACGCCCGGACCTTCTGGCCCTCAACGTGTGGGGTGAACGTCCACTTGCAGTCTGTATCGATCATACCAGTCCTCCATCGGCAGCCTGTCCGTTGTCCGAGTCTGTCACAACATCGTCGAGCGAACAGCACGAGCATCCCAACACCTCGTGTGCCAGCTGGTCGACCAGGTCACGCAGTTCCCTGAGCTCGCCCAGTTCCGCGTCCCTATCGACCGGCGTGAGCGAGAAGTAGCTCATCATGAAGGCCAGCCGCTCTCCCAGGCGCAGGCCTCGCTGCAAGGCCGGCGATATGGCCTCCGACACGGGTATCTCGACCACCGCCAGCTCCTTCTCCGACCTGCTCTGTTCCGCTTCGCTATCTTTGTCGTTCATCGTCGTCACGCCTGGCTTCGCCCTACCAGAACCAACCGTCATCGTCGTCGGCGCACAGCAGTTCTTCGAGTTCTTCGGCTACCTCGTCGGCGCTTTTTCCCGAACTCATGTTTCGGCCGATGTACTCAAGAGCACCGCTGAAATCGAGATCGACCGCGCCCACCCTTGACGACTTGGACAGTTTGTCCAGAACGTCCTCGGCATAGCTCTCGTCCGAGCTGTACGTGGCCCTGCTGTTGTTTGGTTTCTTACCTGGTCCGCTCATTGTCAGCCTTTCCCTCCGTCGGCCTCACGAGGCCAGCCATATAAAGAGAAACGCTATCAATATCGTCGTAAATGCGCCTTCCATCACTGTGCCTCCCTGACCGGACGAGGACCGGCGAGTTCCGGACGACGCAGTATCGAGCGTTCCTTCCACCGCCTGGCGCGCTGGACCGTGATTACCGATTCGCCGTCAACGACCAGCATCGTTCCCTCCAGTCGCTCGAGGTCGGCGATGCGTTTCTTGAAGCCGCGAATCCCCTCCTGGACGTCCTTACGACGCATGAGTATCCCGTCCCCCTGCTGGGTCCCGTACTGCTCGAGCGGGGCCATGTCGTCGGCCTTGAAGCCTCGCTGACGGAATCGATGTTCTGCGTGCCTGGTCATTCTCATACGCTTCACTCCTCACGACCCGCGTACCGGGGCCGTCCGTAATGAAGATAAACCCGCTGCGATAAACGGGAAGAGTTGACAAGCTTGTTGCCTGAATGGAGGGTCAGTCCTGCTTCCAACCCCGTACAACATCTTCAAATTTCATAATGTCGGGCCCGGTCAAAATGCTTATTCCGGCGTTTTCGTAACGTCGTTGATCGGCCGACCGTAGCGGGTTTGCGCTGAGCAGGACCAAGCCGACCATTGCCCCTCCTGCACGGTGGCCCAGACTGTCGAGCTTGGTAAAGACATCCTGGCCTTTCTGTTCTATGTGTTCCCCGATCATGCGAGCTGTCTTGCACTCGACCAGAAGCATCCGATTGGCATGGACGGCCACCGCATCGAATTCATTACTGGGAAGCTGACCCCCCTTAGCTGCCCATACCCCTTCCACACTGCACCCAACATCAAAAAGTTCGCAACGATTGAAGACATTCCACGCGTACTCTTCCAGCCAGCCCCCCGATAAAAACCTGGCCGCGTCTGCCGTGAGGAACTCTATCTGCAGTTTTCCTGGAACCCACTTGAGAAGAGAAAACTGCGCCATGCGATTCAAGACTTCGACCGTGCTGTCCTGAAGTGCCTCTGCCAAGCTCTGACGAGGAGCTGCAAGATTGTTGCGGCGATCGAGTGCATCACTTCCAGCCCGATTCAACTGCGGTAAGTCCGCGCGGCTGCTTCGGTCGGCTACGCAACGTGCCAAATCCGCTGTGAGCTGCTCCCTGTTCGTTACCTTCTCACGCCAGCTCGCTTCATCGGAACTCGATGAAGAAACATCGAAGCCCTGCACCCGCAGATACTCCTCCACCCCGAGCAGGTCGCGCATCGGTTGAGAAGCGAAAACAGGAGCGATCTGTTCAATGCGCGCGTTGGCGGTATCGGTATAGATAACCCTGCAGCCATCCTTGCCAAGGGCATTTTCCAGTGCGGCCATGAAGCCAAACGACATCAACTTGTTGCCACCTGTCAGGTTGAAAACAAGCTCACCGCAACCGGGAAACCCCGTAAGCTTGGAAATAACTCTGGTAGCAAAACCACGAATGGCTTCCATGTCATTGTCGGGGCACCCGCGGGCGACCCCGACTTCGAATCCCCAGCGCTTGAGCAGGCCCTCAAGTCTTGCAACCGAGCCATCTTCGCTAGCTTTCTCGGAAGCCACCAAGCAGACCTGCGCGGGATTTTCCTGCAACACAGGAATAACAGCAGCGAGCAATTGGGCAGATACGATTACCAGTTGTGTGCCCTTCCTTTCTCCGGCGGCAGCCCGACGGATGTCCTTGAACGATTTCACCGAGCTGTCACCTGCCATCTTGATAGCCCTCCCTACGCAACCTCGAGCCTACGCAACCCTTAGCTGGCCAACAAACGCCCCGGTTGCCTCGTCGAGCCCCATCAGATTAATGCCTTCGGTGAAATATCCGTCACCAAACACGAGAACCTGGGGTCGATCGGGCAGCGAGTATACCCTCACGTCGTCATGCTTTTTGTTTATGAGCCGCCTCAAGCCGGAAACAACCTCGAGCAGGCCAGCCTTCGACACGCGGGCAACAAACACAGAATACTGTACGGGCAGGGCGTGTTTGCGCATAAAGCGGTGAACACGGCCCAAGCGTTTTTTGGACGAGATATCGTACACGACCAGGTAGGTAATCTTACGACGACTCACCCCAGCGCCTCTCCCAGTCGATGTTCAAGCCCGCGTATCCAGCGCGCCGCTGCGCGCTTCACTTCAGGATTGCCTCGTTCGAGGTGTTTGACCAGCTCCCTGCGCGGACCTTCCCACAGCTTCACGGTGGCCGCCTCTGCAAGCAGAGGCTCCAGAGACCACTGGCAAGCCAGGTACAAAGCCCCTATGAGATCCATGCCCGTCTCTCGCCGGACTCTGCCCGGGTCGACCCCGCGAGTGGAAAGGCAATCAATCGCAGCAGCTCTGCAGATGCTCTCTGTTATTTTGCGGGCATAGCGCTCGGCCTGTCGATTACTGAACCCTGCATTGCGAGCTGTCAGCTGTCGCCTTACCTTTGAGGGTTTTTCTTCGGCATCAACCGACGCTGCGAGTTCATCGAGAGCAAGTCGCATTGCTGCCCGTTCAGCTCCTTCGAAGTACAAGCGGCAGGCAGCACGGGCAACGGCTGAGTCGGCGCACATAGCCAGGCGATCGCCCAGCGCCGTTGGTAGCTCACCCACCGATGGCGAAACTGCTCCCCTCACCTTTCCCGACGATTCCTGCACCACCACGGCTATTCCAGCCTCGCAACAGCCAGCCAGCAAGGATGACGAAAGCTGGACTTCGCCCCTCAGGCACACTCGGCTTACTCTTTTCAGTGGCACCCGTACATCGGCACAACTGGCCCTGGTAAGGCGTAAAGACCCTCCCTCGAGAACCAGCCTGACGCCCCTGCCCCCGTCTACATAAAGAGGCCTCGGCTCCAGAACATTGGCCTTGCGCTTTCGTTTCAAGATACGGCCTCCTCCCGGGAAGAACCGCTGATAACACCGTCATCGTAACCAGCTAACAGCGTAGCCGGGTCCTTGGCATCACCTACCCTCAGCTGCCTTATCAGCAGCGTACACAACCTTTCGGTCATTCGACCGCTCACAGCCCTCACGCCCTCATACTCCCTGTAAAAGTGTTCGCGGCCAGCCTTGCCAAGCAGGCAGGAGCCATCCTTGGTGCTGAAGTGTTCCTTTCGTATCTTGCGCTGTGCAAAGGCACCGACAACCCACGCATCAATCAAAGGACGCACGGGTTCAACCAGGTCGGCGGCGAGGGATTCCCTCTTCCAGTCGGGCTCGTGAAGGAACCCAATACAGGGATCAAGCCCTCTGACCCAGGCCTGGTTGGCAACGCTGTTGAACGCCAGCGTATAGGCGAGCGATAGGGCCGCGTTTATGGGATCGGGGGGAGGTCGCCTTCGCCTGGCAGTGAATTCTAGAGAAGGCGCAAACATTTGCTGCATAGCCTTGAAATAGACAGCCGCAGCGCCTCCCTCAATTCCCCGTATCGTATCCAACGAGAGGTCACCAGCTGAGCCCGCAACCCGCAAACGCTCGATAGCAGGAGAGATTGTCCCCTGCGCTACTTTAACAGGCCTGCCCGCTGCCGGCCTATCGCTGGCCCATCGTTCCAGCGTCCTTGCCTGCGCCTGGAGCTTGGCGCGCACAAGCGCGGCTGCCCAACGGCGGGTAAACTGCCCGTCACATGCCGCGCGATATTGAGCCAGCCTTATTCCGGCATCGGAGTGCCCGGGACCGGTCAGCCGGGCTTTGGCCAAACCGCTCCTGGGTGAAGTAAACAGCAACGCTATTCCACGTTCGGCCAACTTGCGCACGGTGCGAGCGTCGAAAGTAGCATTGCCGGGCACGACCAGCCTATCGACCATTGACAGCGGAACAGAAGAAACTCGCTTGCCTTCGCGCCGAAGTATCAGGGCCGCGCCTTCAGTGCGAAGGTCGGTATTGAGGCCATCAATATATAGTGTAGCTCCAGCCATCAGCCGAAATAAAACACCTCCGGATCAACCGGTTCTACCGCTCGGCCCAGCGTCTCCACGCGACAACGGGAGTCGATCCTGACAAAGATCAGGGAGTCTTCCTCTTCGTCTATAACAGACCGCATGGCGGCGGTCAGTTGTTGGAGTTCTGCGCTGGTGAGAAAACACTCGTGGACGGATTTCTGCCCCCCGGTGGACCAATCCCGAACAATCCGCCACGCCTTGCCCAAACGCTTAGGACAACGAATATCATACGCTACCAAGTACAGTGTTCTACTGGCCAATTCAGCGACCCTGTTTATACGCCACTCCGCCCATCCACTACCGCAAGCTGTAAGGCTCTTATTGCCCGCACAGCCGACTTAAGACAAAGCGGGCAACACAACCCCAATGCAATGGAAATGTTGCCGCGGGAATCTCTCCAAGCTCGCCTTAACCTCAGGCCTTTTTTGTTGCCATTGGAACCCCTGACAAGCTTGTGGTTTACGGCACGGTCTTAATCCCTTCTTCTTCAGGGCATCGGTCACCAGCCGCCCTAGCGAGAACACTAAAACCGGCGAGATGGTCTTAATCCCTTCTTCTTCAGGGCATCGGTCACCAGGCAGAAGAAACCAGTTACATCGAAACCATCAGTCTTAATCCCTTCTTCTTCAGGGCATCGGTCACCAGGCCGTACAAGAGCAAGTTAATCTGCAAAAGGTGAGTCTTAATCCCTTCTTCTTCAGGGCATCGGTCACCAGGGATTATCAAGCGGATTCACAACTGCTTGTAAGGTCTTAATCCCTTCTTCTTCAGGGCATCGGTCACCAGTACCGAGGGTGAGAGATCCGTATTTGCAGCGTGGTCTTAATCCCTTCTTCTTCAGGGCATCGGTCACCAGAATGCCGCGTTGGCTGCCAAGCTGGCGCAGTAGTCTTAATCCCTTCTTCTTCAGGGCATCGGTCACCAGCAAGGAGTGGTCGACATGGAAAAAACAGAAACAGTCTTAATCCCTTCTTCTTCAGGGCATCGGTCACCAGGCCGAAGCTGCTGGATTCACGGTTCAGCCGAGAGTCTTAATCCCTTCTTCTTCAGGGCATCGGTCACCAGCCGAGCAGTTGGCTGCGATAGCAACGCAACATGCCGTCTTAATCCCTTCTTCTTCAGGGCATCGGTCACCAGCGACCACGCGCCCGAACATGGGAGATAAGACCGTCTTAATCCCTTCTTCTTCAGGGCATCGGTCACCAGCTGGCAGGCAACGGCACGCTGCGCGCCGCGCTCGTCTTAATCCCTTCTTCTTCAGGGCATCGGTCACCAGTTTCAGGCAAAAGTACATGAGGCCGTAGCCGCGTGTCTTAATCCCTTCTTCTTCAGGGCATCGGTCACCAGAAAGAGAAAATGGTATCAATCGAAAAGATGGAGTCTTAATCCCTTCTTCTTCAGGGCATCGGTCACCAGTCATCATTTGAGCCACCGAAGGACGAGGCGCGAGTCTTAATCCCTTCTTCTTCAGGGCATCGGTCACCAGGGAAAGCAGGGCAGAAAAAGCCAGGCGTAGGTCTTAATCCCTTCTTCTTCAGGGCATCGGTCACCAGGTCCTGGCGGCGGGTAAGGATTACCAGCAGGGTCTTAATCCCTTCTTCTTCAGGGCATCGGTCACCAGAAAGCCTTTCAAGCAACGATAAAGGCTTGCCCGTCTTAATCCCTTCTTCTTCAGGGCATCGGTCACCAGGAAGCTGAAGGCAAAAGCCAAGGCCGTCCAAGAGTCTTAATCCCTTCTTCTTCAGGGCATCGGTCACCAGGACACCTCGATATGTCATACCTCACAATCCGCGGTCTTAATCCCTTCTTCTTCAGGGCATCGGTCACCAGAAAATCGCTACTGCTCACCTCGCTATGCAGAAGGTCTTAATCCCTTCTTCTTCAGGGCATCGGTCACCAGGGCCTCAGGTCGTGCAGCCTGGCGTGGCCTTTGTGTCTTAATCCCTTCTTCTTCAGGGCATCGGTCACCAGGATGCGTTGATGGACGCGAGCTACGACGACTTGGTCTTAATCCCTTCTTCTTCAGGGCATCGGTCACCAGCTTCTTCGCCACCGAGTTCCCGGGCCTCGTGGAGTGTCTTAATCCCTTCTTCTTCAGGGCATCGGTCACCAGAGTATCGCGCCGCCGACGCGCGGGGTGACTACCCGTCTTAATCCCTTCTTCTTCAGGGCATCGGTCACCAGATAAAACAATGGGAAACATGAATGAAACCCTGTCTTAATCCCTTCTTCTTCAGGGCATCGGTCACCAGCGCCCTGGCTGTACGACTACTACCGACACAACCGTCTTAATCCCTTCTTCTTCAGGGCATCGGTCACCAGTCAACGGGAATAGGTATCTTCACTGACGGAAAAGTCTTAATCCCTTCTTCTTCAGGGCATCGGTCACCAGGAGAGCCTCGTGGATCAAAACATCCGCGTGGGCGTCTTAATCCCTTCTTCTTCAGGGCATCGGTCACCAGTCTACCGCGTCAAGATACAGAAGAGAGAGGCAGGTCTTAATCCCTTCTTCTTCAGGGCATCGGTCACCAGCCCTTGCCGACGAGATAAACGCGCTCGCAACGTGTCTTAATCCCTTCTTCTTCAGGGCATCGGTCACCAGCGTGGGCTTGGGGGAAAGTCCACGTTGATAGGCGTCTTAATCCCTTCTTCTTCAGGGCATCGGTCACCAGTCAGGCAACGATAAAGGCTTGCCCTAGCTTTCAGGTCTTAATCCCTTCTTCTTCAGGGCATCGGTCACCAGTTATCCCCAACGCGAATGGTACGGGGCGGAGTGGTCTTAATCCCTTCTTCTTCAGGGCATCGGTCACCAGGGAAAAGCACCGGATTATCCCAGAGGAGGGCGCGTCTTAATCCCTTCTTCTTCAGGGCATCGGTCACCAGATTCACCCAGGAGACCCTCGACGATTTCGTCGAGTCTTAATCCCTTCTTCTTCAGGGCATCGGTCACCAGAGTGGAAAAAGTGACGTTCGACTGGAGACAGGCGTCTTAATCCCTTCTTCTTCAGGGCATCGGTCACCAGTCAAAAATGAGGAACACGAAATGCTGATGAGGTCTTAATCCCTTCTTCTTCAGGGCATCGGTCACCAGCAAACAAAAGGCCGTCCAAGAGCAGGTCAATGTCTTAATCCCTTCTTCTTCAGGGCATCGGTCACCAGTCCAATGCGATGTACGTGAAAGCGACCAGACGCTAGGTCTTAATCCCTTCTTCTTCAGGGCATCGGTCACCAGAAGGTTCCTACATTGATAGTCGGAGTAGGGTTATCGTCTTAATCCCTTCTTCTTCAGGGCATCGGTCACCAGCGGCAGCTGCGGGCAGTAGCTCGCAAGTACAACGGTCTTAATCCCTTCTTCTTCAGGGCATCGGTCACCAGCGCGCGCGCCTTGGCCACCGAGTACCACTTGAAGTCTTAATCCCTTCTTCTTCAGGGCATCGGTCACCAGCGTGCTCGGTGGCGGCACCGCTACCGGCAAGGGGTCTTAATCCCTTCTTCTTCAGGGCATCGGTCACCAGCCGACCGTAACCGGCGATCGCTACGACGTAATCGGTCTTAATCCCTTCTTCTTCAGGGCATCGGTCACCAGCCGGCGTAGAAGCAGTCAATAACGCTAAGGCAAAGTCTTAATCCCTTCTTCTTCAGGGCATCGGTCACCAGTTACGTGAGCATTTCGGGCCAGTCTACCGGCGTCTTAATCCCTTCTTCTTCAGGGCATCGGTCACCAGTATAGAAGACTTGACCCCCGAGCAGCTGGCAGAGTCTTAATCCCTTCTTCTTCAGGGCATCGGTCACCAGTCCCTTGAAGGGAAAGCAGGGCAGAAAAAGCGTCTTAATCCCTTCTTCTTCAGGGCATCGGTCACCAGTCAGGTACGGTGAGAATTTTTGGGCTTATTAGGTCTTAATCCCTTCTTCTTCAGGGCATCGGTCACCAGGCTGGTCACGCGCTAACCTGAAGACTGGGACGTCTTAATCCCTTCTTCTTCAGGGCATCGGTCACCAGAATTAAGCATGGGAAATTCCCCACATAGCCAAAGTCTTAATCCCTTCTTCTTCAGGGCATCGGTCACCAGAACATACCGTATTACACTAGTATCTTGTGCACGGTCTTAATCCCTTCTTCTTCAGGGCATCGGTCACCAGGAATTAACCAAAGAAGAGTTAGCAATGTTGGAGAGTCTTAATCCCTTCTTCTTCAGGGCATCGGTCACCAGTGAGGAAAGTTGAGCGGGTGCAGCGGCAGCTGCGTCTTAATCCCTTCTTCTTCAGGGCATCGGTCACCAGACAGAAGACTGGGATAGTGGGATGAAAGCAGGCGTCTTAATCCCTTCTTCTTCAGGGCATCGGTCACCAGCGCCGGAGCTGGGCGAGGGAGACACCCTGGGTGGGTCTTAATCCCTTCTTCTTCAGGGCATCGGTCACCAGGGCACGCACGCATCGTTTTTGGACGGTGCCCGTCGTCTTAATCCCTTCTTCTTCAGGGCATCGGTCACCAGTGGCCGTTCCGGCGAAGAAGCCGGGCAGCAGGCGTCTTAATCCCTTCTTCTTCAGGGCATCGGTCACCAGGCAGAAGAAGGCGGCGGCCGAGGCAAACTCGGCAGTCTTAATCCCTTCTTCTTCAGGGCATCGGTCACCAGCCGCCTCCTGCGAGGGTACGTACTCGACCCGCGTCTTAATCCCTTCTTCTTCAGGGCATCGGTCACCAGCCAACGCGGCAGTGGCTGCCAAGCTGGCGGAGTGTCTTAATCCCTTCTTCTTCAGGGCATCGGTCACCAGACAACCAAGCCGTGCAGTTGGGCGTGCGCCTCGGTCTTAATCCCTTCTTCTTCAGGGCATCGGTCACCAGTACAGAAGACTGGGACTGTGGGATGAAAGCAGGCCGTCTTAATCCCTTCTTCTTCAGGGCATCGGTCACCAGTTAACAAAAGGAAACAGAAAGCTTTTGAGGTCTTAATCCCTTCTTCTTCAGGGCATCGGTCACCAGAACACGAACCACGCAGGCAACGGCGCGCTGACCGTCTTAATCCCTTCTTCTTCAGGGCATCGGTCACCAGTTGGCAGAGATTGCCACTGCTCATCTCGCGAGTCTTAATCCCTTCTTCTTCAGGGCATCGGTCACCAGGGTAAAGTCGAATCGGTTCTTAGCACCAACAGGTCTTAATCCCTTCTTCTTCAGGGCATCGGTCACCAGGCAAAGGTCGCGTCAAGGTCGGGGGTGTCGGGTCTTAATCCCTTCTTCTTCAGGGCATCGGTCACCAGGGTGGTGATGGAAGATATCTTTGCCGACGCGCATCGTCTTAATCCCTTCTTCTTCAGGGCATCGGTCACCAGGACGCCATCCGCGCAGCCTTGGAGGACCAGTCGTCTTAATCCCTTCTTCTTCAGGGCATCGGTCACCAGGCAGAAAAAAGCGGCGGCTGATGCTAACGCGGCAGTCTTAATCCCTTCTTCTTCAGGGCATCGGTCACCAGTATAGATGCAGGCAAAGTTTATCAGCAGGACGTCTTAATCCCTTCTTCTTCAGGGCATCGGTCACCAGACCGGCAGGGCAGGTCCCGAGCCAAAAGAAGCGTCTTAATCCCTTCTTCTTCAGGGCATCGGTCACCAGGTAGCCAAAGCGTCAAAAAAAGCCCCTTTAATCGGTCTTAATCCCTTCTTCTTCAGGGCATCGGTCACCAGCGACAGCAACCGCTTGGCCGCCGCCGAGCGGGGGTCTTAATCCCTTCTTCTTCAGGGCATCGGTCACCAGCTGGCCGTTCCGGCGAAGAAGCCGGGCAGCAGGCAGTCTTAATCCCTTCTTCTTCAGGGCATCGGTCACCAGGAGTGGGTCATCTACTACCACTGGGCGGCCCGAGTCTTAATCCCTTCTTCTTCAGGGCATCGGTCACCAGGCTTCGCCGGGGGTCGACGAGGCGACGGTTAGTCTTAATCCCTTCTTCTTCAGGGCATCGGTCACCAGGCTACGGAGCACGCCGGGACCCGCGGCCCGCGTCTTAATCCCTTCTTCTTCAGGGCATCGGTCACCAGACAATCCCAATAAGAACTCCTGCGCGTTGGCCGGTCTTAATCCCTTCTTCTTCAGGGCATCGGTCACCAGTTCGAAGTGCGTCGACTGCGGGGACGAGGGCGGTCTTAATCCCTTCTTCTTCAGGGCATCGGTCACCAGGAGTGTGCAGGCACCGCAGTGATACTCTACAGGTCTTAATCCCTTCTTCTTCAGGGCATCGGTCACCAGTCCCGACGTTAAATTCTGGTTTGTTTTCGTAGAGTTGCCGTCGCGCCTGACAATAAACACGACTGACGTGAGAGTAAAGGTCCCGAACGGGCTGCCGCCAAGCACAATCCGGGCATCAACTGCTTCCCCAGCCGGACGGTCTGGATATAAATACCACCCTCTCGGAGCCGACTTTGCGCCGGGTAGAGGACGCCGCAGGCGCCGCGTGCTTGGAACTGATATACCCGGTGGCCTGGCCAGCCTCTTCGGCAGCAATGAACGCCCCCAGGCTCATGGGTTTCTTACCGCCCGTCACATCGACAAGGACGGCAAGCCCGCGCTCAACAAACCCGGCTATTGCCAACGAAATCTTGTCCTGGGCCTCCTCGGCGTCGTCCGGGTCTTCCAGTACCGTGAGTGACAGCAGTTCAACGTTTCGGCCCTCCAGGCCAGTCGCTACCTGGCGAGCCATCTTTTCTGTTTCCCGGCTCGCAACCAGGGCCAGCACGGCGGGCTCGTATGCTTTCAGCGCAGTATCCACCAGACTGGCGCTGCTAACGAGCATGACCAGACCGCAGCCCCGCGTGTCGGCTCCCCGAACCTCGTCGCCCACGTCGTTGAAGTGGTTGTGAGTGAACCAGTGGCGAATCTCCGCTCTCTTCCAGACGGCCCAGATTGACGCTACCAGGGCCATAATCCCGGTAACGATCCCGAGCACGACACCAAAACGGTCTATAGTGATCCACGTAGCATCGCTGATCTGCAGCAGGATTGGCATATGTATTTAAGAAAGGACGTTCAGTCGGAGGCCGACACCACCCCTTTGTCCGGGCCAGGCTGCCGGATAACTGAGTAGCCTTCAAGCCGGCAGTCGTAGCGCTCCAGGTCCGCGAGGGAAAGCTCCTGCCCGCGAAGCTCGCGGGGCACATCCACACTGATGTTCACATAAGAGGCCCCCTTTTCACAAACTTCGGCGGCCAGGTGAACCGGCAGGTTGCCCACGACTATGTCGCCCTCGCTGACCCCGGAGATATCCAGATGTTGCTGGAAAGAATCAATACTTATACCTTCCTGGCCAAGCCAGGCCACGAGGGCCGGATGTCGGGTAACGGCAATGATCAATCGTCGTTGCCTGCCGCGAATTTCTCTAATGCAGCCTTGCGCTTCTCGTACTTCTGCTTGGCCATCTTTTTCAGTTTGGCTGTTTCTCTCCACCGTTCCAGCAGTTCCAGCGCTCGTGTAGCAACCTCGGCCTTTTCCGCTGGATCCTCCCACTTCCCTTCATTGAGCGCCGTCAGCAACGCAAGTGCCGGATTATCGGGATTTCCGCTACCAATATCTTCTATGTCACGATCGAGCGGAGACATTTCAGCTCTTCGTGCTTCGGCCGCTCTCTCCTTTGCTTGTTGCTCAGTCTTCTTAGCTCGCCTCTCCTCGGCCTGTTGATCTCGAGCCATACGGCCATAGCCAACCGCAGTCTTAGCTCCAAAGCCCAGCTCCGAGCCCGCGTAGTCGAAGGCGGCTCCGACCAGATCCCGCCAACTGTCGAGCAGCCAGCCTGGCGTTGTTGCCAGCGGTTTGAGTTGAGCGAAGACACCTGCCGTACTGCCCGGCTCAACGGCCAGAAACGGGCATGGTACCGGGGTACCACTGTCGTGCGGCGTCTGGGTACCCTTCTGCAGATAATCAGCCTGGTGGGGAGTCAGAACGTCAACGAAAAGAAGAGCAGCTCCCTTCTGCCTGGGGACGGGATAGAGGTCCCAGCAGTCCAGTCCCCCGCGGTAGTGAATGCTGCCTCTGAGAGCCTTAGACTGTCTGCCGGCAAGGTCAGCCATGAAACACGCCGGGGCCTGCTGCCAGTCACCCATGCGAGCATCATCGCGAACATCGCTGGAAGACGCCGCACACAGATCCAGAAATGAGCGTGCCTGCTCATCGCTCAGTCCGTTGTCGATGTGGTAACGGTAGAGGTTAGCCCAGGCACCAGCCGGCTCGCCTGTATCGTCCTGGGCGAAACAACTGCTGGTGGCGTCGAAACCGAACAGCAGCCATACCGCCACCATATTCCAGCCCTTGCTGTCAAGCTCAAACAGCGCCAGCTCCTCTGCTGCCCGCCTGAGCACGCCCTTGATGCCGCTGCCACGCAAAACCGGCAGGCCGTGTGGCAACGAAAACGCAAAACCGTTCTCGCAAGGGTGTTCTTCGCCCATGCCGGTTACCAGCGGGGAGCTAAGCTGCGCCGTAAAGGCAATGGTGTGGCTTCCTGACATGGCAGCAGTCGCGTACTGACGCGCTGCAAGCTGCTCCACCATATCTGCAGTCACACCCGAAAGCGGACCAGCCACCTGGGCCAGGGCTTCTCGCTTGTCTTTGCTAGGCAGCTTCCAGCTACCAGGCTCGCACAGGCTGAAGTAGTGACTGAAGCGATGCCCGGGAGGAACATCCGCGATCCTCTCTGTCACGATATACTTAGGGACCGCAGGTATGCGTTCTGGGTTCATGCCGTTGCTGCCCCTCCTTTTCGATCACCTTTTCTCCTGGTGGCATCAGCGAACTGACGTATCCACCTGAGCAGGGCCAGTGCCTCTTCGGTCGCGCGCCGGTAGTAAGCAGCGTCGGACTCATAGAGATGCTGCATGAACTTCTCGTACTTCCGATCTGCACCTGGCTTAGCCGAGTCGCTGTCCCAGGACCCCCGGGCGAGCCACTCGCGAAGATGATCGGCCAGTTTTTCGTGCTGCTTGCCCTTGGCCTGCAAAAAAGACAACAGCTGCATCAGGCCGCTGCCAACGAGCATGGCCGGAGCCGACTTGGCCACACGCTTGTAAGCTTCGTCACCCGCCATTTCGTCGTCATGCATTTTTTCCCACGCAAAGCGCGCGCGTTCCTGGTCCAGACTGGGAACTGCTTTACTCCTGCCGTCAGCCATTATTCTCCGACCCCCGTCACGGTGAGCAAGACCTGACCTCGGCCGGTGGTGGCGTCGCCGCCCACCTGCACAATGCTGTCGTCAAGGCCTTGACCGCCTTCGACCCCGCGCACAACCCGAGCCATTACCTGGCCGCCGCTCCTGGGCTCTTTGCTGCCCGTACGCTCGCAGCTGGCCATAACCATTCCGGCAAATATGGTCTCCGGCGGTGTGTTCTCGGTATAGAACAGTCCCCCCGTGGATGCCGTCCCTGTCTCGTCATCTATGCGGACGTGGGGCTCAATAACCGTGGAGCTGCGGCAGAACTCAGCCAGCGCCTGTTCCGGCAGAACTACCAGGTGCTTGGAGAGCTTGCGTCTGAACCAGGAAAATCCCTCGCGCTCGGGCAGGACCAGTTCTGCCAGGCGGCTGCCTGTCTGCGCGACCGCTTCATCTCGGGTGGCCGAAAACTGGAAGTCCTCCAGGGTTAGCCTGTCGTTGCTCAGCAGCCCTTCGTCAGCCACCAGGGCCCGGTCTTCTCCCGGGTCCCCCACATCGACGAAAGACTTGCCCGCTATCCCGAGCATGCGAGACAACCTGCCCAGGGCACCAGCGCTGGTGGCGTAGACAAATCCGCCCTTGAGACTCCGCAACGGAAAGGCGACCAGCTGGGCGTCGGCAAAACTAATCGCACCCGCGTGGAGATCAGACCCTGCGCCAGAGCTCGGACCGAATATCGCAGTGACGTCGCCCTCATCCCAGTCTTTCATCACGTGGTGCCTGAGAGCTCCCTTTATGCCCGAACCGGCGATGACCGGATGCGACGTGTGCTTCTCTCGCTGGATAGGATTGTCGACCAATCCCAACCCCTGGCCCGAGCCTGCGTGAACCGGACTTATCGCGTAAAGAAAATAAACAGCTTTATCTGTGAACATATACCCCTGTCTCCTCAGTCATCGTTCGAATCGCAGTTCGCTGTCGGCCAGGCGGCCACAAGCGCGTTGTTGAATCCCTCGGCGCGGCGTTGTCCGCCTGCGCCATCCTCAGCCCAGGCCCACAAGCCCTCATCAGCCAGGCGAGCCAACGACGAAGCGTCGCCCTCAACCTGGTCAAACCAGTAGACGGATCCCGCCGGCACGAAGCTCTCTGCCGGCTTGGGTTTGCCAGTAGCCAGGTTCCAGCCGCTTATTACCTGCGGGTCACCGGCAGCAGCAAAAGAGCGCAACCGAGCACTCAGCCCCGCTATCTGTAAGCGATAGCCGTCCGCGGGCTTACCGGTCACGCCCAACGGCAGCCAGCCGCCGCGAAAACAGCCCGGCGTGGTCAACAGCAGGCGAAACCTACGGTCCTTGCCTACCTGGTCGAGGTCGGCCGTGGGAAACGAGACTTGAGCTGTGCCCAGTGAAGCCGCGCGGCCGTCGCCTCCCAGGCGCAGCAAGCCCTCAGCGGGTAAACTGTCGTTGCAGCCAACAACGCCGGCTAACAATCCGCAACCGGGTTTGAAGGCGACTCCTACAGTAGTGAAAAGCTGGCCCTTTGCTGCCGACCGGGCTGCCGGGTCCAGCCCCACGCCCGGCCTTTCGTCAAGACCGTACAATTCGTCGGTAGCAACCAACTGTTTCTCATCGGGAAGCTGGCCGTTCACGTACGCAACAAGCCCCGGCCCTGACAACAGCCGCCCGGCTTTCTTCTTGTCGACCTGGACCCTGGCCAGAGCTACCCCGGACAGGCCCCCACTCGAGCCTGCTCCGGCCGGTAGATCTAAAGGCCCCGCGTAGACGACTCCTCCACCTTCGCCAGCCGCGAGGTCTGCCGGACAAGTTAGCAGTACTTCGGCGGGCTGATCTGCGGTAAAACGGGCAAGCGATAACCAGGCCAGGCGAAAGGTACCAGGCTCAGAGGGCGTACCCAGCACCGCGGTCAGCTCACCCCCCGGAGCCGTATCGGCCCTGCCAAAAGCCTCGAGGGCAACGCCCTGGTCGGCCAGCATCCGGCTTCTCAGAGCGCCCGAGACCACCGAGGGCCAAGGTGGCAGGTTGGCACGACCGTAACTGCCCGGGGCGCCATACTGATGATTGCCGCGTAACTGCAGCAGGTCCACGGCTTGGATAGTTCGCCACTGCGTGGTCGTGCCCATCAGCTGCCCCCCCCTGCTGCAACCGCAGCTTCGGGCTCGCCGCCGTGCTCCTCTTCGTCGGTACCCAGGCGCCCCTCTCTGCCGAAGAACTCCGCCACACCCATGATGCTTGAAACCAGGTCAGTCAGCCCCGGGGCACCTTCCTTGTCAGCTTTCCATCGACTGCGCGCTATAACAGCCGCAGCTACCACCCTGGGAGCCAGGTCCTGGACCTTCTGGCCCCCCTGGCGGTCAAACTGTTGCGCCAGCGTTGTCGACAACAGATCCACCCACACCTGGTCGTCGTCTGTGTCAGCCAGGCTGAGATCCCGTAGCCACTGGTCGCTGTGATAAGCAACGCGGCGCGAAAACCCTCCCGAGCCCACGGCGGCGGCGAGGTCGGCAAGCACGAAGGCCGGACTCGTTGCGGCTTCGATCCGCCGGTGCCCGTCATCAGTTCTGCTGTAATCAAACCAGGGAGCCGACAACTGTAGGGCACCGCCCGAGCGCTTGACCAGCGTTATAGAGAAAGCGTCTTTGTCCGGAACTGCCTTGGCCCGACTCTCGGCCTCGCGCAAATGCCTCAAAACCATGGCAAGCGGCGCCTGGTGGTGTGCTACCACCGCCCCGCAGGACATCGAAGCGCGCCTGCCCATAAGGCGATGAAGCCTGCCACGGTGCTCTGCCCAGCCACTGCCCATGCGCTGGAACGGAGGTTCTTCAAATCCGAGGCATTGCCAGCCCTGTTGTCCGGGATCTTCACCGCAGAACGCGAGCCGGAGCATTACCATAGCACGCAGCAGATCCGATACGGGCAGCATGGCCATTACGTCGTCACCGCCGGCGTACACCAGGCGACCGGCGCATTGACGCTCCACTACTTCGCCGGCCAGATGACCCGAGAACGCACCCAGCGCCTGCGATATATCGACGTGATGCGACGGCCCCGGCAGAGACGGCGCAGCCAACAGGTCCTCGATACCCTTGTCCTTCAACTCCCTTCTGGCCGCGTCGCGCAGCGCGGGGTGCCAGCGCTCTGTTGCCTTGAGCACGTAGGGCTCCTGCTCAGCGGCCAGCCACTTGCCCATATTGTCGCCATCGCCGAGCAGCAATGCGTAGTATTGCTCTGGAGCAAATTTTGCGGCCTCCCGGGCCACTGCGTCGTTGGCCTGATCATCGCCACTGCACAGCTCGTCGAGCAGCAAAGGCAATTTTCTGGCTACCAGCTTTACCTGCTCGTCCTGACCGTGAATCTTCGCCGCCAACCCGCGTGGCAGAGCGGCCTGCCCACTTACTTCCCCCAACCTGTCAATAAGGTCCTGGGACGGCGGCTGAGCGGCCGGGTCGCGAAACCAGCGTGAAAGCGGCCCCGCAACTGCCATCGTGTGGGTAGATACATTGAATCGATCTACCTTGCCGCCGCCCACGGCTCCTGATACCTCGCCGTCGGCGAAAAGCCTGGGCCATGCGCGCTTGAGCGCGCACACGGCGCACAATCGCTCGCCCTTCTTTGCAAGGTCACGGCGTTTCGATTGCAGCTGGGTCCACGGTGAACTCGACTCGCGGTCGTGAGCCTCCAGGGTGGCAGGGTCATCAACCAGCCACTCGCGCTCGGCGCACAGGCTGCAGCGATAGCCCTGTTGTTCGGTTACCTGAAAAGTTTTTTCGGTTTTGGCCGCGGCGTGTATTCTCTCCAACAGGCCAACTACAGCAGGATACAGGTAGCCGGGATTCGGAAGCCACATAGCTGCTGCTGCGCTATCTTTGCGCAGCCCGTCCTCCACAGCCTTCATAGCGTCGGACAAAAGCGGGTTGCCCGCTCCGGCAGGCGGAAAGACATGCGTTGCCAACTCTCCAAGCTTACCTGTGTTGAGATGGTCCCCGCTGAGCTCCAAGCGCCCTTCCTTGTTGGCGCTATCTACCAGGCCCCAGGACACCGTGGACCAGGACGCCCTCGGGAAACCCTCGCACTGTTTATCGATCTGCGACACGGCGTATTCTGACGCAGTGTCGCCCAAGCCGGCACGCTGCCAGACCAGGTTGGCGGCATTGCGGGCTTGCGCGAGCAACCACTTGCGGGCGGCCTCCTCGGCCTGCCCAGCGAGCTCTTCGGCCTGGTCCGAGGGCACCACGGCCACGAAGCGGTTAGGCAAGGATGCCTGGAACAAGGGGTTGGCGTCGGTAGCCGACTTTTTCCACTCGGGTTCAGGCACCCCGTCGGGCCACCTCAGACCCTTTTCCTGCTCAAGCCACGCGTCAACCAGCGGCACACCCCTGAGCTGGGGAAACAACAGCGCCTGCGGCCCGCAGGCCTCGCACACAACCTTCATTGCTTCCCAAGCCATGCGCGAGAGCATGTGGCTGCCCGCCCACAGGTCGGACACCGTGCGCGACTGGGCAATAAACGACTGCACCGGCCCGAGTGAAAACAGCAGCAGGGCCGGATCCCCTCCAGAGTCGTCAGCCGCCGCTCCCGCGAACGCCGAGCACAAGTCAAGGTGGGCCCAGATCGTGTGATCGGAGAACCTGGTCTCAGCGGGCAACTGCTGCCACAGGGCCGCCAGCCCTTCGACCGGTGTCTCGGGGCCGAAACGCCAGAAATTGAGCATGCTGCGTTCCAGGTCCACCGAGCCGTCGCTGGCTTTTACGACCAGCGACTCGAAGTGATCTGTACTGAGCGCCCTGGCCTCGGCCCAATCGATTACCCCTGAAGCTACCACCTTATTGAGTGGCGTCACTCCACCGTCGAGCGGATGAATGAGTACTCCTTCTTTCTGAAAATCTATCCTTGCCCAGGACCTGTATCTGCCGTCAGCCTCCCTGGGCAGGTCAGGCCGGTCGGCCGCCGAAGCCCAGTGATCTCCCAGTTTGACAAACCTTTTGAGCTCGTCGGCCAGGCCACCAGGAAAAATCGTCTCGCCCAGTTTTAAAACAGTGCCCCCCTCGTGGCCAGCCGGATCGCGCATGAGAACCAGCGCCTTCTCGGCTGGGTCATGAATCCACGCCGCAAGGCGAGCCTGCAGGCCTCGTTCACTGCCCATCAGGAATCTCCCTTGCCTATACGGCTGAGCATTTTGCTCGCGTCGAGCTGCTGATGAACCGTCCGCCAGGTGCGGCTCTCCAGCTCTCTGAGATCATTAGTTGTGACAGATTTCGGCGTAGCACAGGGAAGGTGGTACACGATTCCGCATAGCTGCTCCTTCCCCAACCTAGCCACCTTGAAACACACCTGGTTTGCCAGCCTTGCATTGTTCCACTCGCGCAACTCCTTTTTAGTGACCGGGTAGTTGAAAACATGCCGTTGCCCCGGACTGGATTTATCTTCACTCAACAGAGACAGCAGATCCTTCTTCAAAGTTGCAAGGGCCCCGATGATCTTTTTCCAGTCCGACTGTGGGCTGGTCGTCCACACCAGCGCACCCCTGTTGTCGCGGCCAATTGCGTGTGGCCAGTCCAACTTGAGGCAATCCTCCAGCGGCCTGTCAACGCTATCCAGGATTCCTGTACCCCGGCCGTCCAGCAGCGCTTCGACCGTAAGCAAGTTGTCCTCACTTATGTCGAGCGACCCCCAGCCGTTGCGAGCGCGACTGCCCGCCGACCCGAACCAGGTCAACAGCTGGACAGTCTTCGCGAGCTCCAGGGCCGAATCCTGCGGAGCCGTTAGCCGAAGGTTTACCGCCTCGCAGGCCGGGTCTATGGCGGTCGCCGGCACCGTCCTGTTCTTCGACGCCAGCTTTACGCCCTTGTCCTTGTCCCTATCGAGGGGACCGAAGCCGAGGTAAAGAGCTGCACTGACACCATATTTACCCGACTTAACCTGGGGCATCCCCGTGTCATTCCAATTTTTCATCGTGCCCGAACTCCAATCCGAAAGACTGAGCCGGACTTGGGACTGGCCCGATCCGCCATCGCTGTCGTCTGAGGCGCTGCCGAACAGTTCCAGTTCGTCGCTGCGCAAACGGGCAACGTCATAGTCAACCCCGGGCGCGTGAACGATACGCCACCAACGCCTCAGCAGCCACTTGAAAGGCGGCGTGCGCCAACGGGCCTGTTGGAACGCATCGCCAAGAAAAGCAGGCGTGTTGAATGACACCTTCGCCGTCATTCGGATTCGACGATATCGGGCCGCTGCATCAACGGCGCTCGAAGCAGTAGTCATAGTTGCTCCTCCATTTTGGTATTGTTTGAAAGCGCAGTCGGCTCATTGGACCAACCTTCGCGGGTCGCTCCTTCAAAGTTGATCGACTCAGGGTCCAAGCCAAGCGCATACCTCGTCTTACCCTTTCTTCCAGCTCCCACCATATAGGGAACCGCTCGACGCTGGCCGAGCTCGTTTTTCAGTTTGCCGTTCACCCTGGACGAGCGTTCCTGGAAATAAGTCGCTTCCTCGTCCGTACGCAGAGCTTTCTCAGCGAGGTCATATTGGTTTCCTTTTTTATCGCCCAACACCACGGCGTACCAGGAAAGAAATTCTTTACTTTCAGCTTCGCCGGGCTGCGACCTTTCTACCCCCCTGATACCAGCGCTGCATCTCTCGGCGAGCCAGGCATAATAAGCAAGATCTACGGGAGACAGATCTACCCTTTTACCGCCACACTCCACCACACCGTTTGCCACATTTACTGTTATATGCGGCTCTTCGTCTGAAAACTGGGCAGCCTGCACCGCCTCGCCGAACGAACATTTGCCCGCCAGTAGTTCGCCTGGAAGATCAGCACGCAGGCGAACAAAGGGGATCTCGGCCAGGTCGACCACGGCATCGGTGGTGTGCAGGGGTTTTTCGCTCCTGCTGTAGATCAACCTGGGAGTACACCCCGGATAGTAGAAATCCGGCAGGCCCTCATAGTCCTTACTCACCAGCACGTGCGACAGGCGATCCTGCGGTCGACCGTAGAGCGACAATGCGTACCCGGCATAGTAGCCCATGGTCTTGCGGCCCCCGGCGATCGACACATGCAATGCAGACCGTTCGTCCATGGTAAAGCCGGAAACGAGTTCGGTTATAAAGTCGGCCGCCATGTTATTGTCGCCCGGGGTGCGAATATCCTCGAGCTTGTTGTCAAGCGACCCTACGACGTGAATAGAGTTTTCGTCGAAGTGTATATCTTCGGTACCCAGATCTTCACATAACCGGCCAAACCACCTGGCTTCGTCACCCAGGAGAGTCTTCACGGCGCGGTCGGCACCGTCGGCCGTTGATACAAGATGAACCTCCGTCGGCACCCACGGGTCTTCGCGCTTGACGAGAGCGTATACCGTTTCGGTCAGAACCTGGGGACTCATCCCGGTAACCACCAGTAACACGCGCCTGCTGAACCCTACCGGTTGCCGGGCTTGCTCTGCGCCCATCAGCCTTGCCCGCCTTCAGCCGCAGAAAAACCGTTCGCCCGACTATCTGCGGGCGAAAATGACACCAGGTACCGACCCAGTCCCATGGCCGTGCCCGCGCCCACGTGGACAAACTGGCCAAGATTCAGCAAAGGCCAGAAAGCTGTCGCATCTTCGGCCTGCAGGGTTACTCGCCCTACAAGACCGCCCATAGCTACCATTTTCTTCTGCCGGTTCGACCTACGCTGCCAATCGTACCAGCGCAGATCTATATTTTCCGGTTGGACCTGTCGCGCTCTCTCCATGAGATCTCTATAGTCTCCCTTGACCTCACCGTTGCCGTGAAAAAAAGCCAAGGTCGATACACGTCGAGCCAGGCGAGACAGAAAGTCAGCAAACTTAAAGCTTCCCGGTTTCACCAGGCCCCTATCACCCTTCAGGCGAAGCGGAACCGGAAACCACAGGCTTAGTGGCCCGCCTACCAGGCCTTCTTCGCAAATCACCTTTGGAGCCTGAAGTCGCCACCCAGAACCGGGGGAAGTCCAAACCTCGCGCCACTCGTTGCTACCAGGGGTATCTTCCTGCTCAACCTTGTCCAGTTTTGCCGGAAAATCGCCCCTACCAACACCCGCCAGCGCTCCAATGCGAAGCGCGTCAACCAAGGCTGGAGACCTGAGAGTTGCTGGCTTGCCTATCAGGGTGAGCACCAGTTCCAGCGATCGGGTAGTGCCGCCGTTCAACGGATCATCAACAGTAACGCTTGCCGCCGCCGCCATCCTGTTATCAGGCGCAACCGCTAACAGAAAAGGGTGTGGCACCATCGGATAAAGCCGCATACGCTCTGTTCCCGGGGGGCGTGGTGTTTCAAATACAAGCGAGTAGTCACAATCCTGTTGATAGGTACATCCATCACAAGGAGTCGCCGGCAAAAAACGACAGGAGCTCCGCTTGAGTTCGTGTCCCAGCAAGCCACGCCATGCAGAGCCGGTATAAGTGTCCGGGGTTTTACCGCCTGGCAGAAGAAAGTGAAGTTTCAGTCTGGTAAGCGGAATTGCTCCGGCCAACTCAGATACTAACAACGCAGTTTTTCCACTGGGCACAGACCTTATATGTGCAGAATACTCCACCTCGTTTCCCCAACGACGTTGCCGACTTACCATAACTTGCACACGGTTGTCCATAGTTGCCACTAAAATAAATCTCGCCTTAATCCTGGAGGCGCCCGTACGCCCACTTGCCGGTGGCCGCAATACCCGCCAGCAGCGCTGTGGCTACCGCTGTAGCCAGCACCATCAGGGCTTTATCTATCCCCTGGGGTGAGGCGCCCTCCAAGCCACAGCCTACGCCGTCGGGACCCGCCGAAAACCAGAAACTACCGTTATTGTTATTTGTCATACTCCCTTTATACGCGTTAACGGCTCGGACGGTGCCCCCGACAAGCTTGTGACGCACCGTGGCCACGTCGCGTACTGCGCCATCGGCCGATAATGACCGCAGGCACAGTTAAACAGCTATGCTGCCCCCCTCCGCACGGCGCTTGATTTCGATGCGTGCGCTCACCCGTTGCTTGAGTTCGGGTACATGGGAGATGATACCGACCATGCGGCCTCCCTGGTTGAGCCCCACCAATGCCTCAACGGCCCGATCAAGCGCCTCGGGATCAAGATTGCCAAACCCTTCGTCGATAAACACCGAATCCAGGTGAACCCCGCCACTGTACGACTGCACCACATCTGCCAGGCCCAGGGCCAGGCTCAGCGCGGCAAGGAACATCTCGCCGCCAGACAGTGTATTGACAGGCCTCGTGCCTCCCGCGTGGTCGTCGTACACCAGCAGGTCCAAGCCGCCCGTGCGCCGACGATCATGGATGGCGGCAGCCCGCCGCAGGGCGTAACGCCCGTCCGACATAAGCACGAGACGCTGGTTGGCAGCAGCGGTTACATCATCGAACAAAGTGGCCAGAACATAGCGCTGCAACGTAATACGTTGCTCGTTATCGCCAGCTGCCACGCCAGCCAGGCGACCATAAAGCCGGTGCTGTTGCTCCAGTGCGGCAGTACCAGCCGTAACACTGTCGACGGATCTCTGTGTTTTTTTGAGACTGCTGAGTCTTCCGTTGTGCGCGACGCGCTCAGCTATGGCGCCTTCCGAAGCCTCCTGCGCTTCCTCACGCCTGATTAACAGTGCAGCCATGTCCGGACGCGACAAACCTTTTGTACCCGCTTTTGCCCTGATAAGCCGAGACCCGTTGGAAGCAACGTTTTTTTCATGAGCCGATATTTTCCGGGTCAACTCGGCCAAGACCTTCTGGTCCCTTATGGCCCGGCGATAGTCGGTTTCGGATAAAAACTCACGCTGTTCCAGGTCGGCAGAGAATTTTTCGCCCGCCGTGTCTGCCGCAGCTCGTAAACGCATAAGGTTTTTTTCGGCGGCCGACAACCTGCCTTCGGCTGCTCCAGAAAGTTTCTCAGCCTGAACGAGTGCATTTGCGACATCGTCGGCATAACTGTGGAATTGCTCTACCCGCACGGCAACAGATTCAATCTCCTCGGCGAGGCTGTCGGAACTGGCCAGACGAGACGGGAGTCCTTCCGATTTTTCAGTGATAGACTGTTCGTCCAGGGCCAGCTGTCGTTCGCTTGTTGACAGTTCTCCGACCAGAGACTCATGCTCTTTCTCCAGCTGCGCGAGGACTTCTGCAGCCTTCTCCACCGCGTCGCTCAAACTATTCCCATCGGTGGCTGCTCTTTCTGCCAACGAGAGTTGTCCTTCCAACTGCTTGACCTCCTCGCCCAGTTCTCCCTCAGTCAGGTTCTCGTCATCGAGTTCCGCGGCCAGACCGTCGAGCGTTTTCTGCAACTGTACAACTCGCGAGCTGGCCTCGCTGCTCTTCTGCTTTGCCTCCGCGAGCCTGGCGTGTTTGTCGCTGTAGTCACCCCTGGCCGCCTGCAATTCACCATCGCTGACGGCACGGAGACCGTGGCCGGGCCTGGCGAGAGCCGGATGCTCGCTGGCGCCACAAACCGGGCAGGGGTTACCAGCCAGCAAATCGCTGGCGAGACTCGCGGTTATTGATTGAGTCCAGGCGGCTTCTGTTTTCTCTGCTGTCGTGGCCGCAAGACCAGCGGATTTAACCAGCTCTGCGAGCGTGGTCGCCGCCGCCTCTTCTGCGCGGACAGCCGTGTCCATGTTTTTTCGAAACAAGGCTGCGTCAGAGGTTTTCTTCTTCGACGACCGGACCTTGTCCAGTTTGAGCTTGAACTCCTCCCGGTGGCCGGCAAGCTCGGCGGCGTCCTTCTTGGTTTTTTCAGCCTCGGCGAGTTTCAGCTTCTGCCTGGTTACCTTGCCTGAAGCTCTAACCCCTGAAACTGTCAGTTTCTCTATCCTGGCCTTTAATCCAGCCACCTTGCGGTGCAGCGGAGCCAAGGCTTCAACCCTCGGTTTCAAGGCATCCAGTTTGTGCAGCTCTTGCTCCGCTCTTTTCATTTCCCGGCGCTGGCCGGCCGCCTTTTCTTTGCCGGCCTTGGCTGTACGCAGCGAGTCGGCGGCCAGCGAACTGGCCACAACCGAGTCCTGGTATTCCTGGTCGGCATTTTCTCTTGCAGCGCAGGCGTCGTGTCGACGAGACCACGCTGTTTCGAGCGCAGCCGCCCTGTTGGCACGTTCTAACTCACCTCTGACAAGGTCTAAGTCGGGTTCTTCTGAAACCAGCAGCTCCTGCTCTACCAAGGCGTTGTCCAACTCCGTGAAGCGACTCTCAGCCTTTTCACCGTGCGAGTATTCACCCCGGGCTTTCTTCAGTTCGTTGCCTGCCTTGTTGACCGCGCTTTCAAACGGCTCGGCCTCGGCTCGGGTCCGAAGCAGGCATTCGGTGAGCTCGTCAACCGACTCGCAGCCCTCCGACTCGAGCAGTCCGGACCGGCGATTGAGCATCGCTCTACACTGGCCAGCGAGCTCATTTTCTTTGAACCGGAGGCTGTCTTGAATTCTTTTATAGACTTCGGTCCCGAAAAGGGTCTGGAGAACCTTCTCGCGCTCATCAGAACCAGCCACAAGCAGCTTGCGGAAGTCGCCTTGGGGTATGAGAACGACCTGGCGAAACTCTTCGACCGTGAACCCCAGTATCCTTTTTATCTCTGAGGCCACCTCCCTGTGTCCCGATGCCAGCAGTTCACCGTCGCCTCTTTCCTGCCCCTCAATCAGCCGATAAAGCTCAGCCGTTTGCTGAACCTTGACAGTCCCTTCGCCCCGGGTCCTGGGCCTTGTCTGGGTAGGAGTCCTTTTTGCCCTGTAGCGGCTGGAGCCAAGCTCAAAATCAAACTCCACCACCGTGGCCGTTGCAGGCGAAACCCCTTGAGTTCTCATGTCTTCACCCCGACGGTCGCGGCCTGAAGTCTCGCCGTACAGCGCGTAGCACATCGCGTCGAATATCGTCGTCTTGCCCGACCCCGTCGGGCCGTGGATAAGAAACAGCGACTCCTCGGCGAACCTGCTGAAGTCTACTTCCTGGCAGTCGGCATAAGGCCCGAACGCGGTCATCTTGAGTTTCAAGGGTTTCATTTCAGGCAGCCTCCTCGATAGAAGCACCATCTGCCACAATGCCGGCGAGGGCTTCTCGTTCCTCGGCGCTTAGCTCATCGCCGGTCATAGCTTCAAAGAAATCGGCAAAAAGATCTTCATGCCCGACCCGGCGGAGATCTACCGTGCAGCCCGCCGCGTCTGCCGCGAGCTCGACCGTGGGCCTCCTCACACTGAGGGCGTTGGGATACACCTGGCGCAAGCGGGCCATGGCATCGAGTACGGGAGTCTTGTCGAGTAGACTGAACTCAATGTAGTCGTTGCTGCCTGCGCTTTTATCCGAGTCGGCGATGAGCTCGTCGAACAAACCCGTAACGCGCCGTACGTCGTGCACTGGACGAAGCGGCTGGAGGTGGCTGGTAACGCAACCCACCCGATCCATTTCGCCCACGACCACACCCTTGACGTGGTCTGCTTCCGAGAACGAATACTTGAGCAGGGAGCCGCTGTAGCGCACGTTTGGCGATACTTCCTGGGGCCTGTGAAGATGGCCCAGGGCCGCGTAGCTGTAGGGCGAGTAGTGCTCAGCCGATACCGTGTCGGCACCGCCAACGGTCAACGTACGCTCCGAATCGCTGGTATCCATGTTGGTAACAAACGCGTGAGAAACGACCATCGACCTTGGAGAAACGGTACCGGTGGTGACAGCCGCAAGCTGGGCGGCCAGGGCTTCGTCGAAGGTCAGAGCCTCGTCGTTGAACCCAGCGTTGCGCACCTGCTCGGGCTGGGCAAAAGGAAGCAGAGTTATCTCGACTGCACCATGGCGATCTTCAACCGGGATGGTTCTCGTCTCGTCCAGCGGGCCTGCTATGTGTAGACCGTGCTCGCCCAACAGCGAGCTGCCTAATGTCAACCTTTCGGGGCCGTCGTGGTTGCCGGCAATAAGGGCTACCTGAACCCCGAGGCCCTGCACGACCCGGCCAAGAAAATCATCCAGGAGTTTGATCGCACCGGTGCTGGCTACCGAGCGATCATAAATGTCGCCGGCCACGATCAGCAGGTCCGCTTTTTCGTCCTTGAGCAGCGATTCGAGTTGCCCGAGAACGTGTGCCTGGTCTTCCACCAGGTTTACCTCGTGGAAGATCTTCCCCAGATGCCAATCTGCTGTGTGTACGAATTTCATGCTGTCTTTCTCCTGCCCCGGGGGTCAGCCCGGGATTTGAATTGCATGTTGGGACCGTAACCCCACTGAGTCACGCCACGCCAAGCTTGTCGTGTTGGAGAATAGCTTTTTTACTGGCTCATAGTCTGAGCCAGTGGCCGTGGGGTAACTGGCCCGTAACACAGGGCCGCGGGCAGACCTGTTGCGGGCACTTAAAGAAATCCGGTCCATACGCAGGTATAGTTGGCCGCATGTTACGCTGCTCGTCCCCGTCTAGCGGACGCTTTTAAAAGAGTTCCTTCGCGGGAGTAACGGGCAAGCAGTCGATCGCTGCTTCGGTCACAGCCGCCGGGTTGCCAGTTCTGCAAGCACACCCAGCACGGCAGCCACTGTCTCGGCCCCGTCCCCGTTTACCCCCAGGATAAATCCATCCGAATGGCTGCCCGGGTTGTCATCGCTCAATCCGTCGGCGCGGTGACCGTCGATGAGCCCGACTACCGCCCGACGAAAACTCTCGTCGGACCCGGGGTTCAGCTGTAAATAAGTATCGTGAAGATCCATGCGCAGCAGCTGCTTACTACTGCCGTCTATCTTTCCCTGCAATCTCAGGCAGGTCACCCCGTTCTTCATATGCCTTACACTCACTCCCCTTCGATTGACCAGCAACAACAGGGCGTCTTCGATGCGGTTGTCATAGTCCAGGGCACGGATGTGATCGCCGGCTGATCGAAAAAATAACTGCGGCGCGGGCTCGAGCCTGTCCGCTCCGTGGCCGTCGGCGGCCCGCTCCATTGTAGATTCAACCGCCAGCCTCAGTTCATCGTCCCACTGGACAAAACCCAGGGCGACCACGCAACGCCGGTGGCCACAGAATTTTTTGTGCTGATTCTTTGCAGCAGACAGGGCGGACTCCAAACTGATCAAACGCTCACCGTCACCCGCCGCAACGCGACAGAGACTCAGCGCCTCAACGTAGTCATCGACCACCGGCCCATCCATCATGTGCGCTGCCAGGTTTTCGGCCGTGTCCAGGCCAGGATCTACGACGCTGTCGCCCAATCCCGTGTGCCAGTGGTTCAGGCTGCGCGAGATATAGGTCAGATTGCCGATGCTGTTTACCGGGTGATTGGCGACGCGTGGCCCGTCGGAAAGGCCGTAGACTTTCTTCATCCAGGCGTAGGGCACCAGGTGCTGCTTTTCCGGCTCAGACCCGGCCTCGATCTTTCTCTCTTCACCCGCTGAAACGCCTGCGCACTTGGCCCCGGCCAGATTGTTGTAAGAAAAATCAGCGGCCGAGTGTCTGCGGACCAGCCAGTACAGCATCAGGGTGTAGCGGTCGTACAAGGTGTTGGAATCCTGCAATCGGTCCGTAAGCCACTTATGGTCTATCGCGAGCTCGTCTATTATCTGCAGACACTCGCCCAGGTGGTTACTGTCGCGGACCTTCCGGGCCACCTCGAGCAAGCGACGGGTGCCCGGGTCGGCCAGCATGGGGCGCAGAATATAAAGGGCGAGCAGTTCATCGCTCCCGTCAATCGCCCCGTCATCAGTACCCGACGCCCCGCCACCGGCGAGCACCGGGTACTTGAGCAGCAGCTGGAACACCGGCACCAGGCCCATCGTTTCAGGAAGAAACTGGAAACCATCGCAGAAAAGCGGGCCGTGCAGGATCTCGGCTACTTTTACCAGTACCCGTTCCCACTGGTCGAGCAGTGCTTCAACCTCCGGAGCGTTCTCGTCACGCAGGTGCTGAACGATGACCGGCTTGTTGACCACATCGAAGGACAGGCTCGAGCTACCCACGCTGTAGCCGAAGTGATGGGCGGCGGCCTGCACGAAGGTGCGGATGAACAGCTTGAATCCGTAGTGGCGCTCCTGCCGGCGGGCCAGCAGCAGGTCCCTCAATTCCACCGAGCCGTCGTTTGCCTGACTGCTGCTGCCGTGCGTGGCCAGGAACAGTCGCTGCAACCGCCGGCTGATCGAGGGTCGCGCAGCTACCATCGAGGCGAAGGCTCTTTCTTCGGCCAGCACCCGCATACCAGCACTGTTTATGCGGTTGTACAGTTCGACCATGTCGGCCAGTCGATTTTCGGTCGCGGTTTCGGTGCGGGTTATAACCAGAAATTCCCGGTCAAGTATGCGCCGTACCCGACCCCGAAGATCTATTGAAGCCAGCAGCTTACTCGTGTCGCCTGACGCCGGCTTGACCAGTTCCCAGTCCAGCGGACCGTCCTGCTCGGAGGGCGCCAGCAGTTCGGTGAGCGGCACCAGGTTGTAGCGATAACGGGGGTTGCCCGTTACCCGGGGGTCGACAACCTTGACGAACAGTGGTTGCTCCGAAAGACCCGCGTCGAGATGAGCCGAAAGCTCCGGTATTCTTTCCAGGTTGATGCACCAGACGGTTTCACGACTGGTTTGAGTCTCCAGGGCGGGACCCTGCTCTTCGAATGACTCGGGCTCCTGGTACAGGCTGTCGGTGTCGATACCGCCTATGGCCTGGTAAAGATTGCGTATGCGTTGCTGGCCGTCGATGACCAGGTACTCCAGCTCGTCGCCGGCAGCCTGATCAGCCGGCAACCGGAGTCCCTCAGCCTGTGGGTCCCTTGGTTTCCACAGGATCAGGTTGCCGCAGGGAGTGTCGTAGTACAGCGACTCGAGCAGCCTCGCCACCGAGCTCTCGGGCCACACCAACCCCCGCTGGAAGTGCGGCACGCCCAGCCGCCGGTAGTTTTCGACCACGCGGGCGACAGTCCACATCTGGTTGGTATCAGTCATTGTCAACCAGTGGCCAACAGGCGTCGTACACACGCAGTGTTATCCAGCCCGTGACCGTGCGGACTATCGACGTGAGCCGCGGTTCCTTAAAGCCTCCACGGCTATCTCTGTTGCCTTATCTATAAGTAACCTTATCCAATCTCCTTTGCCCTCGGCATCCCTTTCCCGCCCCCATTTATCCTTGTAGGATCCGCGCGCCTTGCCTTTGTCTGCGCGGGATTGTCGTTTATCGGCCATATTTCATTCCCCCTCATCGTTTGGTGGTGCTGTAGAACTGGACTCCCCGCGCCGCGGAACGCGTGATTATTAGCCAGGCCAGAGGGCGCCGTACTCAGACACGAGGAGTTCGCCTATTTTCCCGGCTCCATCGATCATTTCCGCTACCAGGTACTCAAGCTCGTTTTCCTGTAGATACTCCAGATGGATAGCCGACAGCAGAATTACGTTCTGCTCGTGAACCCCGATGCGGATCTGTGGAGCCAGGCCATCATAGTTCAACTCCAACAGCTTGCGATAGAGCCGAACGATATCTTTTTCGGGCAGACCAGCCAGTAGACACGCTAAGGTAACAACCGGCGGGGCGCCATCTTCATTCTCCTTGATACTAACCACCACCGTGCGCGATTCCTGGTCGGCATCGTCGCTCTCCACCCAAATATGCTGGTCTCCGTCCTCATCTAGGCCGAAATCCTTGCCCTCCTTGAAATTACCTGCCTCCAGCAGATCGTGCACGACCTTGCGCGCCTCATCGATCGTCATTCCTTCGTTCCAGAAAATACCCATTTCAATCTCCTCTTCAGTCGCCGGATTCGAGAAATTCTTTTCCGCAGTTGAGGCAGTACCCGGATTCCGGCGTCTGCCGGTGCTTGCATATGCCACAAAGAAGGCGCCCATCAGAGAGAGCCAGAAAACTGCCTTCTCGATCACGGCCGCAGTTGCCACAGTAAGCCAGCGAATCGGTAGCCCAGCCGCAATTCACACACACGAGTTTGCTGGATTCAGCGGCAGGCGGGTTTCCGACCACGGCACCCTCGCCAGATGGCGAATCCTCCAGTATGGACTCTATCGCCTGGGTGATATCGGCCCCCAGGACGCCCAGGCTGATGCCAGGCATGTCTTTCCCATCGGAGTCATTCCGACCCGCGGTCAACATCCCCTCTACCATCCCCGATTCGTCCACGAGCGGTCCGCCGCTGTTGCCACCATAGGTAATGGCGCTCAATTGCAGGCGTCTGGACACCGGCTTGTCGTGCCTTATCGCACTGACCGTGCCGTCGGTTACGGTGTTGCGCAGGTCGTCGAACTTTGGCGTACCGACCGCGTATAGCCGGCCGCCCCGCAGGGGATTACGAGTTGAGACGGTCAGCGGGCTCGCATCAGCAGGAAGCTCCTCGCACCACAACAGGGCAACGTCGGCTGTTCGGCGATGGCCGATCACTGTCGCACCGATGTCATGGCCGTGCCGCCGGCCGTCAGGCCTGAGCGTAAGCCTGCTGAAACCTTCAGCCACGTGCCAGCAGGTAGCCACGAGCTTCTCCCGTACCAGGAACCCCGAACCGTGCCCGCCACCGGGACGCAGGACCTGTACGGTGGAACGGCAAATGTTCTCCACCGCTTCTGGATTATGTTCGTTACCTGCCATCTATCCGCCTCTGGGATTCACTCCATCAAACCTCAGCCCCCTCTATCTCTTCGGCGGGCGTGTCTTCTTTGTCCGCGGCTTCGCCAGCCATTTCCTGGGCGTCAAGCTGCTCGCCGTGCAGCCATTGGCGGGCCTGGGCGCGGTGGTGATCGGTGACGACCGTTGACAGCTGTTTTATGGCGACGGCTATGACCGCGGCGTCGTCGATGAAGATCGGATCGGGCAGCAGGTCAAGCGGCACGATGAAGTACACCAGCGCTGCAACCGAGGCTGCCTTGGCCCAGGTGGGCGTGTCGGGGTCGGTGGCGCAGAAGTAAAGCGTGACCGCCTCTTCAACGAACGGCACCCTGCTGGCGTTCTTTCGCAGCTTGTCGAAGAACCGTTCCTCGATATAACTTTCCTGCTCCCGTGACTCCTGTGATTCTGAACTCATAGACCTGTCTCCTCTACCATGCCGTTGCTCTGCCTGTCTAGCGATCAGGCTGAATTAACTCGTTTTTTTCGGTTATCTACCCGCCCAACTCCTTCACGCGTCAGGCCGCGCCCGCTGCTTGGCCCCTAGCCGCCCCTGACCTGAGCACCCTGTTGCCGGTGGCGGCCACCACGAGCACGCCCGCCGCCAAGGTGGGCAGCATCCACTTGAGCTGCGGTGAGCGCGCCCTGCCGTCGGCGCACTCGTTGGCAAAGTGCTCGCAGTTGTTGGTAAACAGGCTGTACTCGCACTCGCCCAGGCGTGCCTCGGCGCGCTCGACCACCTGCTCCCGGCCGTAGGGACTGCCCTCGTGCAGCTTCACCCGTACCGGCTCGCCTCGCGTAAAGTCGTCGAGCGACACGTAGCCGACCTCGCCTTCCATTATCTCCGTCAGGCTTCCCGGCTCGGCCGAGTAGGCAACGACCCGGTTGTCGCCAACGTATATACCGTGGTGCTGGTACAACGCCGGCAGACCATCGCTGGTCTTCAGACGCCAGGCGTACACGTGGTCGCCCTTTTCGGGCCTGCTGTTTACTTGTTCTCTTCTTTCTCCCATCCCTGTTTCCTCCTGTGCTTGTTCTTGTCGGGCCGGCGGCCGAATACTCTTTCGGAATCCGGCCGTGGCTTTCGTTCCCATGGTTCCTTTATTTCCCTGTCCCACCAGTCCTGCACCGCCTCGTAGCCGATGATGGTGCCGCCAAATATCAGCACCAGTATCGACATCGCTACGAGTACCGAGACGCCCACCACCACGATCAACAGCATGGTGAAGAACACCCCCTCGCCCACCCCCGCCAGGCTGCCCCAGGGCAGGTCCGGCGAGGGTGCCGCTATCGACACCGGGTTCATGCTTCCCCGTCCGGCGCGGGGCTTACCAGCTTCTTGCCGTCGAGTTCGTGCCGTTCGACGACTTTCCGCTCTTCCGTCTCCGAGTCGGTTTCTTTCGAGTCGTCCTTCCTGCCGCCCTTTACCAGGGTCAGCTGGGGTCGACCGTCGTCATCCTCCTCTTCGGGGTCCAGGTCGTAGACCTCGTAGCGACCGCTCTCAACGACCATGTCGACCGCCTCCTCCAAGACCGATTCATCCTTGGTGGAAGCGAAGTGCTTCAAGCCCTCCTCCCCAAGAACGATGTACCTCAAATTATTTGCCTCGTGCTGAGAGATCTCGGCCATCGCCAGCAAGGTACGACCCGAAGTGACCTCGGCTACCTGATCGACGATGGACTCCATCTGGCTCGCCATCGCCTTAATCACTGTTGCCTCGACCAGCGCCTCGAGCTGCTCCTTGCTCAATACGACCATTGCCTCGTTACGGTTTGTTTCTTCCATGTTTACCTCCTGTGCTGTTCTGCTCCGCGATCCCGAGCCCGCCAGGCGGGGTTTGACTCGCCTGCCGGGCCCGGGCTATCTTGCCTTAGACCTTCGTGAGTGTTTTACTATTCACGCCGGGTATAATGATATAAGAATCAGATGCGATTTTGTCAAGTCTACGAAGTACGGGCTGACGGGATAAACGGGAAGAAATCATGACAGTTGAAGGTTCAGACGCGAAAACACTGGCAAAACAGCGCACCGAGATAGCCTGCAGGCTGGTCCGTGCTCTTCGCGAAGCCAGGGGCTGGAGCCAGAAGGAGCTCGCCGAACGGTCGGGAATGGACGCGACGGCGGTCTCCAAGATCGAAAACGGGGGCACCGGGTCGCTCAAGCTCGATACCCTGCTCCGGCTGTGTGCCGCGATGGACTACAGCCCCCAGGAGTTCTTCGACGAACTGGCCAACTTCGAGGACCAGATGCTGGCCGTGATCGAACAGAAGGGTGGCGAAGCCGGCGAGCAGGCCCGGCAGCAACGCGAGGCGCGTAACAGGGACGAAGACGACGACGACATCGACGACGATGACGAAGACGAGGACGACGCCTCGTCAACCCTGGGACTTAACTGGAACCGGCTGCTCGAACCCGCCGCCCTGGGCATGGCCGGAGTAATAGGCGCCGCCATCGCCCTGTGGGTCCTGCGCAAGGACGACTAGCCCGGGTCGGCGATCACGACAGCACCTCGAACCATTCCTTGATCCGCAGCGCCATCAACCGACGACGTTCGGCGAGAAAGTCGTCGTACCCCCCGTCGCGACCCGAAACCCTACCACCACAGCCGCCCCCCTGTCCACATATGCCCCACACCTTCGACAAGAACAGCTAAGGCCGGTCGTCGCCGCCAGCTTCGACAAACATCTCCTCGAGATACCTTAGAACCTCCGGATTACCTCTCTTGTTGAGCCAATCCCTGAGCCAGCCACAGGCCTCTCGAAGCCGATCGAAAGCCTGTTGTTGGGCATAATGAGCATCGTCACCTCGAGCATCAATTCGGCGCTCAACTAATTCTATTGCGTCGAAAAGTCGTTGCCGTTTAGAATCGGACCCCTGGGATTCGTCGCCGTGGTGGTCTTCACTCGGACCCATGTAGTCCGGTTCAGTGATGCGATAACGCAGCAGATATATAGTGAGAAGCATCAACTGGGCACACCCGACATGCCCCTTCCCCTCATTAAACTCACTGGACCAGGAGTCCAAGTCACCTGGAATCCGAAAGAAGAACGAATCGACCAGATCTCCTGTTAATCCGCCCGCGGCTTCCGCGTAGTGCGTCAGAATTGTCCTCGCTCCAGTATTCCATTGGTTTGCAAAGTAACGTTTCGACGGATCCTTCCTGACGCGCTGATCCGCCTTTTTTCGCATGGCGACAAAGAACACCCGCGCGAGTTCAGCTGTGTAGGCGGTCCGCGCTGATGCATAAGTGAGGTTCTGCGCACTTATCTCTGTTGGTTTACCGTCCCCGCATTTCTCAAGTTCTTGAAAAATATAACCCGTCAACTCTTCAGAAACCGCACAGTAAAACCATGTTACCGCCGTAACCAGGCTGCTGAGAGCTGGCTTTCTACGAGTTGGCGGGAGAGCACTGACTCGCATCTCCTCTATGTCACTCTCCATCCTATCGATCAGCTGGCGCACGACCTGCCGACCCTCTGGTGTCGGGGCTTCGCCATTGACTCCCACCGGGCGTGCACGAGGAGGTCTAGCTGTACCCAGATCCTGCCTTGCGGAGGACTGAGAAACGCGTTGCCGCACGTCCTTGACTGACTCCTGCCAATTGCCTTCACCACACGTCGACCCCAGGTATTGGTGAATCACATGGCTCCAATCGTTTGTTAGAGCCCAATCGTCGACGGCCACTTCGTGAGGTTCTTGGGGTTGCTGCCCCGGAGGCACCTCAACCTTGGGATAGGGAAGCCTGTTTTCCAGCACCTCCTCTGACATCCGTTCGAAATCCAGAAAAATACGTGTTCGTTCAAGGAACTCTCTATCCTGCGGGATAAATTCTACGGTTGGACGCCCCCCTGCCGGTCGCATTTTGATTTCCGCTCTTATCGGCATGTCCTCTGAAGTTTCACTGGGAAAGGAAACGTGAGCTACTCGGGTAGACAGATCCTCCTCTGAGCGGCTACCAATTCGCAGGGAAACTACCAGCTTTTTCTTATTCGCTTGAAGTAACAATCGGCCAAAAGGAATCTCGTGCTCCACGGACTCGCCTCCATCGACATACCGCTGAGGCAACATTGATATCCAATCAGGAACCTCATCTTTCAACACAAGAGTCTCGAATACCGGCAGAGTATCGAGATACGTGGGCTCGCCGTTTTCTATACGCTCACCGTAAATCCTGCACCCAGTCGCAACATCCAACGTGCCTGCAGGCATCCAGAAAAAATCAACAGCGGGCTCCTCTGCCTCTGCCATGCCGGCTGACAAGATAGGCTCGAATAGCTCCCTCCATGATTCTTTGCCCGGACCCTCTCCAAACCCACTCAAGACTGCGCCTCGAACATTAAGGCCTGACGCCTTCCCTACCACAGCTTGCAGTTTAGAAGCCATGAAATCACGCCAAAGATCCTGACTCGCGACGCCACTGTCGCCCTCCAGACCGAGTACGAAATCGGAAATACGAGTAGGGCTCCCCATCGGCATGGAACCTAATGACGTCGGATCACTTAGTGACTGAGGATACCTCGCCCATTTGTCCCCCGCACAATCATCGCCCACATACCATATACCCGAAGCCTTACGATCAGAGTTATGGACCCGCAATAAATCGACATTGAGCATGGCGTTCCAAAGCGCGGAAAGAGTTGGATTGATCCCTGCCTCCTCACATGCCCGGAATAGAACCTGCTCTACCAATTGAAACTTGCCGAATGGCCTGCCGCTTCCTCCTTCATCCCCCTCCAGACCACCCGAGGTGGACTCGACAAAATATTTCGGGTCCCGCACCGGAACGATGAAATCTCCGCGTCGCTGGAGGGGCAGCACCACGCAGTCAACAGAATCAGCTCCTAGATGGAGAACAACGATTGCGTCCCTATCTTCAGTATTAAGCACCAAAGATTCACCGACCGCCTTAAGCCACGCCATCGCCAGGGCAACCGGTCTCCATAACAGGCGGGGCTCCCTGATCCCTTCTCGTCGTAAGGCATCCAGAAGGTGTTGTTGCCCATCCGCGGTCAATGCATTGGGAATGCCAAGGACGAGAGGGAATTGATGTTCGCCATTGCTGACGCCATGGCACGAACCATAACCAGCATATGCAGCTATCAATTCCTGTGGTGAGTAGCCCGTGCCTCCACATTCTTTTCTATCGGCAAGCAGGCCCTGCCAAAGCCCTGGAACCGGAATACGCCTTAGCTGCTCTTGCGCGGTCGTAAGCCTCGCCTCCAACGGCCATGGAAACCCACTGTCTACGCGACTGTTCCTGGACTCAGGGCCTGTAACTGGCGCTCCATACATCTCTGGTACCACTACAGTGCTGACAAACTCGTCAAGTTCATCGTGAGAACCTCCAGCAAGAGCCCGATAATCCTGAATCCCCTCAATAGAGAGGCCAATGCTCCCGGAATTGGGCAACTACGCAGTTCCACCTACAGGCCTGATCAGCGACACCTTGAGAAACTCTACTATGCTGTCGACAGCACCACTCCAGCCCTTTTGAGATGGGCTTACCATTTGCAGAGACACTTTCCCCGACTTACTCGCAAACGCACCGCCGGCGTCCTCCTCACGACAGCTATTGAGGATCAACCCTTTAAACTGATGGGACGTCGCTTGCTGGAAAGCATCGGCCGCCTTGTCGACGGTCGCGAGCGCCCTGGCCTGCACCGTCTTATTACTGAGACCATCCTTGGCCGCTAATCCGTTCAGCGCCCACACCGCAATCACCTCCCCCTCCCCACCTGCGACCTGCACCCCCTCACTCACAAAGAAAAACTGGGCTCCCAGTTTTCCAAGACTGCTCGCTAACGGATGTCGCCCGATGTCCTGTTGATCGATGATGCTGACTATTGAATCTTCTCCACTGCTCTGTCCGACTCGAAGAAAGGGGCCAGGAACCCATCCGGCAGTTAACAACCGGCCCGTCTCAAGGTGTTCGCGGACCTTGAGACGGGATGTTGCGAGTTTTCGAAACTGACCAGTAGAATCAACCCCCCGTTTTGTCGGCACCAGCCGCTCAAATGCTGCCCCCACAAACACCCGGCACAGATCCGCCCACATCCGTGCTTGCCAGCTCCAGACCTCCTCCTCGGCATCATTATTGCGGCGCAGTCGCGTGTAGTATTTCCAGACTTTTCGGTATCGAGGATCACTCTGCAGAACATAGTTCGGCCTGATACCAACACCCGGAGGTGCGACGTCATCGAACGCAGGATTAGTAAGGGCCCTCGCACAGGAATTTTTAAAAGCCCGGGTACGTCGAACTCGCGTGCCTGCCGAGTCGGTTATACCGACTTCGCGCTCGTATCTGTTTGCGGCTACCGAACAGAGTCGCAAGAAATCCTTAAAGACCCGGTTCTCAACTGTGTTAAAAGTCTCTTTTGGAGTGACGGCCATCAGCTCCTGGCGAACGCCAGCCTTCTCCTGCAATGTTTCGCCCGGCTTCCTTATCAGCCAACGTATACATTCCTGATCAAGAGTGCGTACATGCCGTATAGAAGTTACCTCGCGCCTCCTCAATAGAATGCGCCGCAGGTGGTCGGCATGGCGCCCGACCGTGCTGAGTCGTTCGGCTATCTCGACTATCAGGGATTTCCGTGGCTCATTTGAACTGTCCAAACTGCCGAGCCAAGCGGATATCTCGTCCCAGCCCGCCGAACCCTCCGGACTGGCGCTATCTCGACCGAGATCTCGAATGTCTTCGAACGCATCCCACCAAGCTAAAGCGAATAAGGACGTCAAAGATTCTTCAATCGCTTGAAGGGAGTCCCCTTCCCCAGCTACGTAACGCGGGTAAAGGCCCTCGACATCCAAGGAGACAACTTCGCCATCCAGTACAAAGCTTGCTTGCAGTCCCTCGGCACCACCGCGCCCATACGAAACTTCATATATCGCGTTGCCATCTCCGCTGGACGCCCTATGCACGTCGACATCGGAATCATGGGTAGGCCGACAGTCACCATCGGACGGCACTGTTACCCCTAGATAACCCCTGAATATTAACTTCTCGGACTGGCTTGTTGATTTTGCAGCCAATGACCAGGGCCATTCCAACGGCGCTAAAGCTACATTCGTGGAAGCGGTCACTTTCAAACGTCTTCGCCGCGACTGACGCCCGTCCACTGAAATACAGAACCGAGTTCGCTGTCCCCTCTAGATGCAGCTCTGACCGCCTCAACAAGCTCCTCGTCGCCGGTTTTATCAATAACGTTCTGGACGTCGTTCAGAGTTCTACTGTTGGCCTGAACGCTAAGATCGATGCCTCTGATTTTGGGCAAAACCTTTTGTTCAATCTGATCTGCCAGAGCCAACTTCCAAGTATCTCCGGCATTAGAGTTGGGATAATTGGCAACATAGGACAGCATGGCTCGTCGAATCCGCCATCCAAAGGGACGTCCGATACGTTCAAGAGCGTCATTTAACTCCTCGAAGGCGCCCTCCACATCACGACGCCACGGATCCTGATCGTCAGGCTCCCGTAGCCACTCCTTCCAAATGCCAAACGGCAACCACTGGTCAGAAACCATGCGGCTGGCTCTTTCATGATGAACCTGGTGAGTTTTTGTTACCGGCCTACCGAACCTGAGAACATTCGCTCGGTCTAAAACCTTGTCAGACAATGCCTGAGTCGACTCGTCTTCGTTCATGGTCCCGGAGAACAGAACGTTGTTGTCCACAAAGAAGCGCATAGCCCGACCGCTGGTCCTCCCGCTGGACTCCTGCGCGCCTTCAATCTCTATCTCCGCCTGGTGCCGCCGTTCTGGATTCTGGCGATCCACCTGCCTGCGCGTTTCAAGTTTCGAGAGAAACTCACTGAAATAGTACTCGACTCGCGCAATGTTCATCTCATCAACAAGAACGAGAAACATACGGTCATCCTTTTTCGTGTTTGCAATCTGCGCGAAAGCGCCCTCCTCGCTGGTGAAGTTATAAGGGTCCATACGGACCAGAACGCGAGCAAGCTCTGTGGCCTTGTACCGCCTTTCCAGGTAATTATAGAAACCAAACAAGTCCTGCGGGGTAGACCATCCGGGCTGCACAGCGACCAGCAGGTTGTGAATGCCAAGTGCCTCAGCATACCGCAGTGGTAATTCACTCTTACCAGTCCCCGACACACCTGCCAGCACTGTAATAGGACTTATATCGTTAGTCTTAAGACATGTGTGGAATGCTCGCTGAACCCGGGGGTGAAATACCAGGCCCCGGTCTTTCAAGTGATTCGAAAAGTTGTCGAGGGCCTGCACCTCGGTTACTTCGCTCGGGCCACCGTCCAAGCCTTGGAGGGACAAAGGTTCCACCTCCGCAAGGTCGGCGTAACGACTTTTCTGGACCCCTTCATCAATTACACCCTGCAGTTCCGCATTCTCAGATTTCAGATCTCCCTGTTGTCTACTGAGCGCATCGATATCGAGCTTAAGATCTGCTTTCTCCCGCCTCTGTTGCACGAGACCCTCTACATCTATTGTCTCCTCCGCCAATTTCTTACGCGCGGTCTCAAGCTCAGTCTTAATACGCTCGGCCTCCGCGGCGTGCCCCTCGGTACTCCTGATCTCGCGCTCAAGCTCCAATAAACGTCTTTCCATGGCATCCAGTTCTGACCGTTTCTCGTCGGCAGACGAGCGAACCTTGACTAATTCTTTCTGCGCCTTCTCGAACTCCGCCTCTATTTCTTTTGCCTTTACTTTCAGATCCTCAGAACGTGCATGGAATGTTTCTGCCTCGGTCGTCAAACTTCCAACTTGATCACTCAAAGAATCGCGATCGGCAGCCAACCTCGAGACCGCTTCCTGGAGCTCTACCGTTTCTTTCCTCTGCTCGTCGAGCCTATCCTGCTCATCAACCCGCTGACTCTCCAGAGCGAGTATGACTGTCCGAATAGATTCTTGCTCCTCCCGCTCGCTCTTTAACCGTAGGAGTTCCTCCTCGCTTGCCGCCTTCCACTGCTCAAAGGCATCCCGCTTGGCCTCCATATCGGCGAGCCACTGCGAAAGCTCCGCAGCGTCAAACGCATCCCCGCGAAGAGCCGCCAGCCTGCTCCTGTAGTAGAAGTACAGGGTCGCCAACAACCCTACCAGTACGAGGACGGCCAACGCCGCGAAGCCCGCCCATAAAAGTGGCGCGAGGGGGGTCGGGCCGTCGAGCAAATCGGTGATCTTCATATATTCTATTCCGTGGGTGAGGGATTCAGCTGCATGGCTCTGGTCTTCAACACCCCTACCTGATCCTGCAGCTCAGACACGACAGCGGTTAATCGACGGACAAGTTCGGGCGGAATACGGATACTCGTGTAGCTATCGCTGATAGCTTTTATCGTTGTAGCGAGCCTCTCCAGTTCCTCACTGACTGTTTGGGTCACCTCGAAAGCCTTTTTGCCGGCCGACAGAGCATTCTGGTGAGAAGCTGCCTGCGACCCGAGCTCTGCAACATGCTCCTCCAGGGTGTCAACGACCTCACCCAGATTCCCGGTGAAAGCATCGATGCTGGACCGGTCAGCCCTGAGCTCATTCACTACCCCACGATGAGCATCACCAGCCAGACTCATGTTGCGATGCAGTTCTCCCAACTTCCTGTCTTTGTCAGTGATGCTGGAAACCGCCTTCGCCAGATCGCCCTTGGATCTGTTAAGTTCTTCCTTAACACTCGCCAAGGTAGATACAGACTCCTTCAGTTGCTCGAGCAGTTCTCCGCTTGCATCGTTGAGGTCAGCTGTCGCATTACGAACGTCTGCGTTCATGCCATTCAACTTCGCGAACTCCTGATCGAGTAATGCGTTGGTCTCACGGAGGGTCGCTATCCGGTTATCAAGCCCGTCACGCCTCGCCCCGAGATCCTCAATCTCGGACTTGAGATTGGTTTCGCGAACCTCCAACACCGACGTTTCTCTGGACAGTTGGTCGCTCCTCTTCTCAAGTTCAGCCACAGTTCTCTCGAGTTGCTCTGCACTGAGTTTGAGATCACCCTTCTCTCTTCTGGCCGCCTCCAATTGCCCCCTGGCTACCTCCAGATACTCATCTGCCTCGACAATATCGCCCTCCTTCTCCTTTAGCTGGTTGGTAATTTCATCGAGCAAGTAGCGCATGTTGTCGGCCTCTCGCTTAGCGGCCACCGCCTTCTCCAGATTAGCTTTCTTGTTATTCAGAGCTTCCAGTCTTTCGGTAAATTCAGCTTTAATTCTCTCCGCTTCTACCGACTGCCCGTAAGCCTGAAGTGAAAGCCACGCGAGAAAAAGTGCAGCCGCGATCGCGCAGCCAGCAATCACCACGCCTGTCACGACGCCAGGAAAAGCCCGGTCCGAACGACTCCCCCTTGACCCGGGACGAAGACCACCCTCGGAACTCGGATCGTTCTTCACGCCTGCCTCCACTCTTTAACAACCTTCTGCACACACGCATCCATATTCTCTCGCAGTTCATACGCCCAGAAACGCCGAACTTTCCAGCCGGCACCCCTTATCTGAATATCTCGCCAGTGGTCATCCCGCTTCCGACTACCATCGTCATCCTGGTGGCATAGGCCATCAACTTCGATATCGATGGGAGTTCGCCCGCGCCCCTCGTTATCGACGAGGGCAAGATCCAAACGCCGCCCGAGGAGAGGATATTGTGTGAGAGTTTCGATACCCGCTTCCAGAAGTTTCTCATGAAATTTCCGCTCCCAGGGTGACTCGAACCTCAACTCCGACGATATTACGGGGGCCGAATGTTCAGTAGCAAGGTCGGCTAAGTGAGATATACGACTATCGCGAGCCCACTCACGGTTGCCAATGACATGTAAAACCGCCTTGGCACGACTGACCGCCACATTAAATAGATTCCAATTAGCTTTGAACCATCTAAGGCTGGAGGCCGGCATGTCAGGTCCGCCGCATAGGCTGAACAATACCACGTCCTTCTCGTCTCCTTGGAACTCATGAACGGTACGGGCCTGAATTCCACAAGCGTGAGCTGCGTAAGCGAGCTCAGCCGTTCGGGCAAGTTCTTCTTCGATAAGGTTCTTCTGCCATCTAAAGGGGGTCACTATACCAACGGTGCCACGAAACTCACTATCAAGAACCAACTCGCGCAGAAGTCTCAGGACAGCAGCTACCTCGTCAGGCGCAGCACACCCGCTCGCCCTCCCCTCTATGCGCGAGACAACATGGGTCCACTGGATTCCACTCTTCCACCCGGCAGGGACTCTGAGCTTATCGGCTGCCGTTGCTACACGAAGGAAGCCATAGAAGTTACGATTAATCAGGCCTGCAATGCTCGCGTGTGACCTGTAGTGCTCACGAAGCTTCAGCACCCTGGCTTTCGAAGAAGAAGCAGCAAGTCCGTATAAAGATGTGTGTTTAAATGATCGCGCCCGATCCGACATACTAGTGATCCCGTTCTTATTAAAAAGAACCACATCCTGGCTATCAGTCATGTTGACTATGTGACGTAATTGGTTTGGATCACCTACAATCCCAGCCCGACGACCTCGAAAAAGAACGGGAATAGCCGATGGGATATCACACTGACTGGCCTCATCAATAACGACCAGATCAAAGAGGCCAGGTCGTAACGGGATTCTGCTACCCACGGAAAGGTTGGTGCTGGCCCAGGCGGGAAAGTGCTTCAGCAGCTCCGGCAGACTCCGGTCCATCACGCCCTCAATCTCATTCCTGGCTCCCCCTTTAAGCATCTTGCCGGCCAGATGTTGTAGGCCTACACGTAGCTGATCCAGTCGAGTACGCAGGTCGCCGGCAGAAGCTGGGATACCTTGGCGTGCAGCCGTGTCAAAACGAAGGACTTCGGCGCCAAGTTCAGAGATCGTACTGGACAGTTTGTCTATCTTCCCAACCAGGTCCCCGTACTCGGGCAACTCCCTGGTCTCTTCCTCCAACAAGCCGGCCTTCCGCCGCACGCCGCAAAACTTGACCGCATCGCTCAGTTGCTGGTTCGCCCGATACCTTACCCGCGCGTCGCTATCCTTGAGACCAGCCAATGGCCCCAACCATGACGTGAAGTTAGAGGCGAAAGATTTATTAACTCTCCACAGGGACCAGCTCCGGAGCGGCGAACGAAGCCAATCGATCGCCGTTGCCAAACGATCAGTGGAATCAGATCCCGTGGGTCCGGACAAACGGCCAGTCAGTCGCTTCACATTCGTAGATGGAAACCAACCGCTCCCCAATTCTAATTCACAGGCTTCCCGCTCGGACCAGGAAGCCGAAAAATCGTCAAGCTGACCCTGGAGGTCTGCTAACGCGTCCCTCTTCTTCTGTATTCCCAGTGCCGCGGCACTAATCTCTCCACGTTCATCCAACAGCTCTCTTAACTTCTCGAATTCTCCCGCGCGGGAACCAGCAGCTTCCGGGTCATGCTCACTGGACAATACGTCTTCTATCGCGTTCCGGAACCGAAAGTCCACATCGCGCTCTTTGCTGTTCGCGCGCGCAATCATCGGCATTCCATCATCGGCAACTAAGGCTTCGTTGTTAACCACGGCATCAATAGCCTGGTGGTTTCGGCTGGCAACAAGAACGGTCTCTCCCCATAAGCGACAGTTAAGCACTGTTCCACGTACCAACTGACTCTTACCGGTCCCAGGCGGGCCCGTGATGACTGTCAGCGGGGCGGAGAGCAACGATGCAGTCGCCGCTCTTTGCTCTGCATTCATCGCTACAACGTCGACTACCCTACCCTCGTTAAGACCCGCGCCATTAAGATTTTGTGTTCCCCCGGCAGAGTCATCGACGGCCCCCATGTCAAAAACCGAGGCCAGTGCAGTGCTCGCCAGCTCTTCGTCTGGTACATCCCGAATGCGAGATAATTCCTTAAGCAGGGTCTGGCTGAACTTTGTCCGACGGGCCGTCATGATAATCGCGTGGTTGTATATTCCCGATCGAGCACCGACGGCCCTGAAGGGTCGTGTCGCGGAAGGATCGATGGTCTCCTGAACAGCCTCAGGGAAATAAGTCATCAGCCCCCTCGCCAGCGACCTCAGATCCACTTCGAGAGATTCTCGAGCACCCCGCGACTGAGCCTCATCCTCATCCCAGGGGCTTATCAAGCCGACAGCTTCAAGGAACTTGCGCTGCTGATCCGGACGCTTCAGAGCAAAGCGAAGCCAGTCATAATTTATTTCTGGAATTCCCGGTCCCCGAGACACCCGAATGGAGGTAGGCCGAGAGTCGAAATCCAGGGTGTAAGTGAATACCGGCTTGAAAAACGCTTCATTCTCCGGGTCTTGACCCGTCGGAACATGGACCCATACCGGATACCCCAGGATAAGAACGCCTGATTCTCCTTGCCGTACCAGTTCGGCATTAAGATTTCCGACGTCGGCGGTCACCGGGAGATCAGCGACCCATCGGCCCCCCGTCGTCTTCGGGTACCATGAGCCGACCCTGTCGAATGACACTGCTCGACGACCCAGGTCGGATATATTTGCTGACGCATCACACCCGCTCTCACTGCGTAGACAGTCCATGTAGTAATCAAGCAATCGACGGAAAGAAGCCCACGATCCAGAAATCGGAAGATCAACCCTCTCGACCTTGTCGGGAAATATCTCCCATGGAGGATCCGTACAGGTGGGCTCCACCCCATTTCCCCCACCCCCCGCCGAACCCGCGGGGTATTCCGACCCACCGGGGAATGAGGGTAGCGAAACGGCTGGTAGATCCCCAGGAATATTAGTCTGCGGCTCGCTGCCTACAACCGTCCATCGAGACCCGGATTTACTAACGACACCCTCGGATCGGAGCTCACTTAGGAATCGCAGGACCTGGTAGTCAGCAATACGACTCCCTCCCGCTCTCATCCGGGCAGAAAGATACCGAACGCTACAGGGCCTCCCCAAATCCCTTATGAGATCAGCGATCCGATACTTCTCAGTGGTCATAACAGGCTCCCCCTCGTACAATCACGGCAGGCCTGATGCCACCCCGGCCCATAAGCTAGTGGAGCCGAGGCTTGGAACACAGCCACCGGCCACGTGCGCAATCTCAGACAGAGACAGGAACAGGACAATCATGGAGACAAAGTACGAAAAATTTATTCGGTTGGCAGAATCGCGGGTACCTAAAGCTACCAAGGCAATTCGGAGTATCGGGAATCTGTCCAGCTCCTCCTACGAGTATAATGAGGGCGAAGTCGAAAAGATGTTTGCGGCTCTCCAAGAGGAACTGGATGTGGCGCGACGACGATTCACTCGGAAGCGAAGGCGTGAACGATTTAGCTTTTCATGAAACCCGCTGGGCTCGTAGACCAGTGATGCTGATAACTACTCGGTTTGGTCTTAGTCGCTGCAACGCCAACAGTGAGTTCATCACTTCCGGTGGCCGGCCCTAATCTGTCTGGAAAAACCGAAGCGACTGTACGAGTTGCTGATGGTTCTTCTTACCTTCCCCGGGCTCTCCTTTTCGCCTGGTACCTGCAGTAGCGCGCATAGGCTTCGTAGTCGTAGTCAGGTGGCGGCCACAGTTCATCGATCAGGCCCCAGAATTCATTCTGGTTCAGGCCCCCCGTA
>Ga0114934_10000071_pt1 | contig 51990 bp, 50 predicted proteins | sample 4SBtaG_2_FD_99695 | JGI IMG/M metagenome (GOLD analysis project Ga0114934, IMG submission 99695) | Deep subsurface microbial communities from Kolumbo volcano to uncover new lineages of life (NeLLi) - 4SBTROV10_white metaG | ecosystem: Environmental > Aquatic > Marine > Volcanic ...
TAGTTTATTTTCGTCATTTATTAATCGAATTGAAGTGAAAGACTCATCAATAACAATAAACTACAATCCATCGACTCTGATCCAAAAGCAAACGGTTCATAGTAGCGGTCATTGGCGCCCCGGAGAGGATTCGAACCCCTGGCCTTCCCCTTAGGAGGGGGACGCTCTATCCTGCTGAGCTACCGGGGCGAAGGTTACCGGTGCCGAAGGATTCTATCACTTCTCTGATTAATTTAGCCACCGTTTACGAAACGAATCTATTGCGTAGCGCGAAGTGAACCCAGAAAATAAATACGACGAGAAAAAGCTGTAGTGTAGCAATATATCAAACTGTGGCAACCGGACGAGTATTGGAAGTTTGCTGTTTAATTCCATTCGATCCATAAGTGAACTCTTCGGATGGCCCACCTCGAATAATTTCCAATGAACGTTCAGTGTGACGATTCATAAGCTCGATACAAGCTCCGTTTGCTTCATTCAAAACTTGAGATTCTTCTAACTGCTGGGTAATTTTTTTCCAAACGCTTTTTAATTCAAGCATGTTAGAGTCTGAATCCATATATTGACCCATGTAGGCATCCAAACCTTCCTGTCCGTAAGGTAGATTTAGTGCGCCGAAGAAATCGTTTTGTTGTACTGTAAGTCGATTAATTCTTGCAACAACAGATTGTTTACTGGCTGCCAATGATTCGATCAACTCAACATCACCATCGACCAATACCTGACTTTCTTGTTTAAGTAGTTCGTACAGACTCTCTATTTCTAAAGCCATTAAATGAATAAGTTCCAATAGGGTAGTATCATTTCCAAAAGTCATAATTTACTCCGTCAAGATGGAAGGCTTTGTTCCATTCTAATAATTTTTTCCGCAACATGTTCTGAATCCACTTCATAGTTTCCGTTACTCAGTGATTCGGAAATTTCGGAAACTTCTGTGCTGTTTACAATGGGTATGGCGGATAAAAGCTGTTCGGCGCGTTGCAGAGTCGACGCAGTATCGGTAAGAAGTAAGGAATCTGACAACTTACTCGTAGAGGCACTGTTTTCAGACCGTTTCGATTTCTCGTTACTCACTGACTGTTTTGAACCAGTACCACTTATTCGACCAGTAATATTTCGAACGTCTATTGCCATATTTTGTTGTATATTCTGAATTGTTTGTATTGTTTATCGACCCAAAGGGCATGATCTTTAACATTAGTTGAATTAAACCACAGTCTAAAATCACGCGTTGGCTAAAATCGAATTTGGACTATTCCCGGGGCAATCACAACACCTTCAACAATTCGCCTCGAACTATTATTTCTCACGGATATTCGCTGCCCCCTTGAACCATCCGTCATTGCTGAGCCAGACATACGTATGTTCATTCCGTGGTTATTTGCCAATATGATAATTTGTTCCCCTCGCCGAACAGCTTTGGGCTGGGTAAGTTGATCCATAGTCAAAATATCCCCGGCAAACACTGTTCGTTTCGCTATTTTTCCAATAACGTCCTCGATATTCGTGAAATATCGTCGCTTCGCCCTGGACAATTCCACACGTTTTAATCGAACATCCTTTTTTGTGAGAATTGACCCTCGATCTTTGGTGGTCGTGAGAATGGCAACACTGTGAAAAAGTTTTATGTGTGCACTGATATATATTAACCAGGGTTTAGGTCTGTTGCACTTGACCCCGATTGAGGTTAATCCCATATCCCGGCTACCTGCCGGTTGTACCAATTCAAGAGGCAAACTGCATTTTGCCAATTGCAGGCGGTGATCCAAAGATTTCAATTCAATTTTGTAGTCCTGTTCCTGATGACGTAATTTTGACTCCAGAAACTGAGTCACCGCCAAATGTATATCCCCATGAGATTCAAAAGACTCTATTGAGTTTGACCAGCTTGTTGTGGATATACAAAGCGTTAGCAGAGCTAATAAATAATGTTTCATTGTATTGAATTAATTCATTAAAGAGTATGCTGAATAAACCAGCAGTAATAGTGCCAAAATTTCCGTTAAAGGGAATGTGGATTTGACCGCTAACTTAATTACAACGACAAAACTTAAGGGGAATCGAATGGCTGGAATACTGGATGGTGTCGATCAACGTACAAAACTTGCGGGACATAACCGACTGGAATTACTCCTGTTTAAACTCAGTGATGAACAACGTTTCGGTATCAATGTCTTCAAAGTAAAAGAAGTGATTCAATGCCCGGCATTGACTCAAATTCCCCACGCTCACAATGTGGTACGTGGTGTTGCCCATCTTCGTGGTTTAACGATCCCTGTATTGGACCTTGCCATGGCTATTGGTAATCCACCCATCACAGACATAGAATCCGCTTATGTGGTGATTTCAGAATATAACCGCGCCACTCAGGGCTTCCTGGTCAGCGCTGTGGATCGCATCATCAACATGAGATGGGACGACATCAAAGCACCTCCCCGAGGCACGGGACGTGGAAGTTACCTTACTGCCGTAACCGATGTCGACGGGGAATTAGTCGAAGTTATCGACGTTGAAAAGGTAATGAAAGAAGTCATCGGCGGCCAGGAAACCGTGTCGGAGAATATTATCGACGAAAACCTGTCAGCACAACACCAGCACATATTGATTGTTGATGACTCATCGGTGGCTCGTAATCAGGTGAAACGAGTTATCGACCAACTGCATATTCCCTGTACCTTAGCAAAAGATGGCCAGGAAGGATTCGATATTTTACAAGCATGGGTTAAGGAAGGAAAAGTTCTTCAGGAATTTCTGGCGATGATTATTTCAGACGTAGAAATGCCCAGAATGGATGGCTATACAATGACTGCCAAAGTTCGCAAAGAACCCTCCATGACGGGCATTCACATAATCCTGCATACTTCACTCAGCGGTGTATTTAACCAGGCAATGATTGAAAAAGTTGGTGCAGATAAATTTTTGGCTAAATATGAGCCGGATGAGCTCGCAAAAATAGTGCAGGATCAAGTGAAGGCCCATCAATTAAAATTAACCAAAGCCGCTTAAATAATATAATTAACTGAAATTAACCTCACTCTACTTCATGATAACTCATTCGCAATGAGCGCAAGTCACCAGGAAATTCAGACTGTCTCCTCATCTTCCAGTCAAACTAAGGTCTGTCGGGAAATTTCACCGACTGTGTACAAACTGTTTGAGCATTTTTTATTTTCCAGATGTGGCATTAAACTCGGCAACAACAAGCATTACCTGGTTGCAAATCGCCTGGATCGAATCCTGTTCGATTCCGGACTTTCTTCGCTAGATAAACTTATATCTCGCGTTTGCAACCATCAGATGACAGAAAAAATCGAATTAGAAATTATCGATGCGATGACTACAAACGAAACCTACTGGTTTCGGGAGTTGTCTCATTTTAACGAGCTAGCACACCTGATTGCTGAAAATAAAACGACGCAGAAAACACAAACATTTAAAGTCTGGTCTGCTGCGTGTTCCTCCGGGCAAGAACCCTATTCCATTGCCATGGCATTGGAGAACTATTGCAATCAAAAAGGAATACCAAATATCAGGAATTTCCAGATCCTGGGTACCGACATTTCAGAATCTGTCATAAACATTGCACGTCGGGCTGTATATAGTGATCTGGAAATTACTCGTGGCCTGGATTCGATTGCCAAGAAAACCCATTTTTATAATACCCATGAAGGTTGGAAGGTTTCAAACAGCATACGATCCAGAGTTCGATTCCAAACCTTCAACTTATTGGAAACTTTCTTCCCACTGGGCCAATTCGACGCCATTTTTTGTCGCAATGTATTAATATATTTTCCTGATGATATAAAACGTGACATATTGTCCAGAATGTCCAATGCCCTGAAAAAAGGCGGAGTCTTGTTTATCAGTAACACTGAAGCCATGCCGATAAATCTGGACAGCTTCGAGCTAGTGTCGAATTCGTCAGCTCGGTATTACCGCGTTAAACAATAAAACCATTTTGCTGAAATCCATCTCCCTGGGATTGGGTAAAATACTCCCATCTCCCTCTATAAAGATCCAATAATTTCTTCGTTTCTGACAAATCATTGCCACCCGGTGGCAAAAAATTGCCACCAGGTGATTGCTTAACCCTCAATAAATCCTTAACACATTGATATTCTATGTAAATATTAGTGGCATGGGATGTGCTTTGTTATCAATAACAACTTTCGGAGACGATATGGCGATAAGTTTTGAAAAAGCATTTGGCATTCATACCCAGATGTTAAATGTGAGAGGTCAACGCATGGAATTGCTTGCCAGCAATCTGGCCAATGCAGACACCCCTGGATTTAAGGCCAAGGATGTTGATTTCAAATCAGTGTTAGCCAATGTACAGGGCCCAACTTCTAATGTACCTATAAATGCGACCCAGGAAGGTCACTTTATGGTTCAACCAGGTTCGGCAAATGCCTCGGTTCGCTATACGATTCCCATGCAAACATCGATTGACGGTAACACCGTTGAAAGCCAGATCGAGCAGGCAAAATATGCCCAAAACGCAATTCAATATCGAGCAAGTATGCAATTCGTAAGTGGGCGAATAAAGGGATTAATGACCGCATTGAAAGGGGATTAAGCATGTCTTCATTTAAAGTATTCGATATTGCAGGGTCCGGAATGAATGCCCAGAATCTGCGATTAAATCTAGTCGCAAGCAATCTGTCCAATGCCGACAGTGTCAGCAGTAGTATTGATCAAACTTACAAGTCTCGTCAGCCGGTATTTGCTGCGCAACTTAAAGAGATACTGGATCAAAAGAATGCATCGCCTGGTGTGGACATACTCGGTGTTGTCGAGAGTAAAACACCGCTGGTTAAAGAGCATCAACCCGATCACCCACTTGCCGATGACGACGGTTATATCTTCAAGCCAAATGTGAATACCATCGAGGAAATGGCCAATATGATGTCCGCATCACGTTCTTATCAAAACAACGTGGAAGTATTGAATACTGCAAAACAATTGTTATTACAAACATTGCGCATTGGGCAATAAAAAATCAGGAGCAAAAAAATGAGTATCAGCGTGGATACCTTGAGCGATTTAGGGTTAACAAGAAATGACCCGGTAAAACCCAGGAACGAATTGGGACAAGCTGAGTTTTTAGAACTTATGACCACTCAGCTAACTAACCAGGATCCATTAAAGCCGATGGAAAGTGGCGAATTTCTGGGTCAGATAGCACAATTCAGCACAGTGACCGGAATAAAAGATCTGCAGGATTCTTTTGCCAAATTTTCTCAATCAGTCAGTTCTGATCAGGCGTTACAAGCAGCAAATCTGGTGGGACGCACCGTATTGGCTGCATCAAATTATGGGTTACTGGAAGCGGGTGGAAATGTCGAGGGTTCTCTGGATATCCCTGCAGACGCCTCATCGGTTTCGCTGGAAATTCTCGATTCCAATGGAGAACAGGTAAAGAAAATCGAATTAGGCACGCAGATTCCGGGTTCACAGGCATTCAAATGGGATGGGGCGACCAACGATGGCACTCTGGCAGACCCCGGATCTTATGAAATCAAAGCCAATGCAGTAATAGACGGGAGTAATATTGCTCTAACACCTCTGGTTCGCTCGAAAGTTGAAAGCGTTTCGCTGGACAGAAATGGCTCCGGACTGACTATCAATGTAGCGGGACAGAAACCAATCAGTTTTAGTGATATACAACAAATACTTTAAAGAGGACTTGCCATGACATTCAAAACAGCGCTCAGTGGCCTTAATGCAGCATCCATAGATTTATCGGTTACAGGAAACAATATTGCCAACGCGAGTACCAATGGCTTTAAGGAATCAAGAACCGAATTCGCCGATGTCTATGCGACGACTTTCCAGGGCATTGGCGATGTTACTCCTGGGGCCGGGGTCAGAGTGACACAGATTGCACAACAATTTAACCAGGGGAACGTCGATTTCACATCTAATAACCTGGATCTTGCGATCAACGGTGAAGGATTTTATGCGCTCAGCGATAACGGTGCGATTGAATATTCCCGCGCGGGAGCATTCAGTGTCGATAAAGATGGTTATGTAGTCAATCATGCCACACAACGCCTGCAATCTTTTCCGGCTGTTACAAACGCGGGCGTCACAACTTTCAATACAGGTGTTTTGCAGGATCTGCAACTATCAACAACGGTGGCACCACCAAGTGCAACGACAAATGTACTTACCAATGTCAACCTTGACGCCAGAGAAACTGTTCCCACTACCGCATTTAATGTAACAGATCCTACCTCCTTCAATCATTCCACGTCGCTCACTTTGTATGATTCATTAGGTAATCAGCACACCGCAACCTATTACTATCGCGCCACTGCTACACCAAACCAGTGGGACAGCTATTTATATGTCGACGGCACGGCAGTCACAGTAGGCGGCAATGCATCTGCTCCGTTGGTATTTGGCACCGACGGCACCCTGACCACGGCAAATGGTAACGCGACAGGGCAATTCACTTACGACAATATCACTATAGCTGGTGCCAACCCTTTATCGGTCGGTATTGATTATTCCGCATCGACACAATATGGCAACAAGTTTGCTGTGAACAGCCTGAGTCAGGATGGATATACAACTGGCCGATTAACCGGTATCGATATCTCTGATGAAGGGATTGTGTTTTCCCGGTTTACCAATGGACAATCCCAACAACTTGGGCAGATAGCACTGGCCAAGTTTGCCAATACCCAGGGACTTACAAAATTAGGTAATACAAACTGGGGTGAAAGCTTTGATTCCGGGAACCCGGTATACGGCGCAGCACGTTCTTCAAATTTTGGTGGCGTCCAGTCCGGTGCACTCGAGGCATCGACAGTGGATATATCGGAACAATTGGTTAATCTAATCGTTGCGCAGAGAAACTTTCAGGCGAATGCTCAAGTAATCACCACCGAAGACACAGTGACCCAAACCATCATTAATATACGTTAGTTTTTTTGTAGCGGAGTACGCAAATGGATCGTAGTTTATATGTGGCAATGAGCGGCGCAAAGCAAATCATGCAAGCGCAAGCTGCAAATAGCAATAATCTCAGTAACCTTAATACCAATGGTTTTCGAGCGGACTTACAACAATTTCGCTCTATGCCGGTATTTGGTTCATCAGGATATCCGACCCGTGTTTACGCAATGGTGGAACGCCCGACTGTCGATTTTACACCCGGAGCCATTCAGACCACAGGCCGGAATCTGGACGTTGCCATTCGTGGTGAGGGTTTTTTGGCGGTTCAAGGCGAGGATGGTAAGGAAGCCTATACGCGCGCAGGAGGATTACAGATTACACCGCAAGGTTTATTGCAGACAGCCGATGGATTAGCTGTTCTCGGTAATGGCGGACCCATTGCAATACCGGGTGCAGAAAAAATTGAAATTGGACAGGATGGAACCATCAGTATCCTGCCTTTAGGTGCTACAGCCACCACACTCGCTGTTGTTGATCAAATCAAACTAGTCAACCCTGACCCAACTCAACTGGAAAAAAGAAACGATGGACTCATTCATATTAAAGGTGATACTCCAACACAAGCCAGTGCCGAGGTTGAAGTTCTTTCGGGAGCGCTGGAAACCAGCAATGTTAATTCGATCGAAGCCATGGTTGCGATGATCGAATTGGCTCGCAAATATGAACTGCAGGTAAAAACAATGAAAACCGCTTCCGAAAATGATGCGGCCAGCGCCCAGCTAATGCGAGTGGGTTAACCAAAACATAAGGGGACTACAATGACGGAACGAGCGCTTTGGGTGGCAAAAACCGGTTTGGATGCACAACAAACACGAATGTCGGTCATTTCCAACAACCTGGCAAATGTTAATACCACAGGTTTTAAGAAAGATCGTGCGGTTTTTGAAGATTTGCTGTATCAAAATATTCGCCAGGTCGGCGCTCAATCCACGCAAAGTACCGAATTACCGTCGGGCTTTCAATTAGGCGCAGGAGTGCGCACTGTTGCCACAGAAAAAATTCACAGCCAGGGAAATATTGTACAAACGCAAAATTCATTGGATGCAGCGATCAGCGGACGTGGTTTTTTTCAGATTTTACAACCCAATGGCGATATTGCATACACACGTGATGGCACGTTCCAGTTAGATTCAACCGGCCAAATGGTCACATCCAGTGGCTATGATCTGGATCCTGCAATAACCATCCCTAATGATGCGCTCAGCGTAACCATTGGCTCGGACGGTACCGTTTCAGTATTACAGCCAGGGACACCGACTCCAGCGCAAGTCGGTCAGATCTTACTTGCCGATTTTGTAAACCCGACGGGCCTGGATCCGATTGGTGAAAATCTTTTTCGGGAATCCTTGTCCAGCGGTGCTCCAACTACAGGTATTCCTGGTGAAAATGAATTAGGACAACTTATACAAGGGTCACTAGAGACATCAAACGTCAATGTCGTCGAGGAATTAGTCAATATGATCGAAACCCAGCGGGCCTACGAAATGAATTCGAAAGCCATTTCCACTACTGATGATATGTTGCAGTATGCGGCTAATAACTTGTAGTCATTTTCCTTTATTGAAAGGCTGGCATCGGGGATCTATTCGAGTCTCTGGGCCATTCCAGGATAAAGACACCAGCCTTATCTCTATCGCACAGATCAGTATAATTTTGGCAAGTATGCTGCTCGTTCAGGGATGTGCGATAAAAAGGGATCCAAAGTTTGCTCCAGTAGCTCCACAGGAAATCGTTCTGCCTTCACAAAATAACGGAGCAATTTTCCACGCGGGTAATAACCTGCATTTATTTGAGGATCAGATTGCCCGCAATATCGGCGATGTTTTGACAGTCACTCTGGTTGAAAGTACCAGCGTTGCTCAGAACGCCAATATGAATATAAAAAAGGATAACGAAATCACTGTAGATGCTCCAACAATCTATGGCCAGGTTAACCCTAAATTTCTGGGGTATTCTTTGGAGCAAAACATCAAACTGAACAGAAAATTGACTGGAACAAGCCAAGGAAATCAAAACAACAATCTGAATGGCACAGTCAGTGTAACCGTCGTGGAAGTATTGGCAAATGGGAATCTGGTTATTCGAGGTGAAAAAAGATTAGGAATGACCGGAGGCAATGAATACGTGAAAATTTCCGGCATAGTACGGCCAATTGATATCGATGCGTCAAATTCAGTTCCATCCACTAAAGTAGCTGATGCAACCATTATATATTCTGCTGACGGACAAATGGCCGATGCGACTAAACAGGGTTGGCTGTCTCGCTTTTTCTATAGCCCCTGGTTTCCATTTTAGCAGATTAATTATCCCCAATGATTTTATCAAATCGAATTTTTATTTATCTTATAGTTGTTAGTTTATCCGCTCTGGCTCCGGATATTTCAGCAGAAAGAGTTAAGGATCTGGCTTCAATTAGTGGTGTTCGCAGTAACCAATTGGTCGGTTATGGCTTGGTCGTCGGATTAAATGGCAGCGGCGATAAAGCTCGATTTTCTGGACAAAGTCTTCGCAGTATGTTGGCAAGACTCGGCGTCCGCTTACCCCCCGGAGTCGATCCAAAGTCTAAAAATGTGGCCGCAGTGTCGGTGCATGCTGAATTACCCGCATTCGCCAAGCCGGGTCAAAAAATTGATATAACAGTTTCATCAATCGGGGATGCAAAAAGTCTTCGCGGCGGAAGTTTATTAATGAGCCCACTATTGGGTGCTGACGGCCAAATATATGCGATTGCTCAAGGCAACCTTGTAGTCAGCGGACTCAGTGCCGCCGGAGCCGATGGGTCAAAATTGACAGTCAATATCCCGAGTGTGGGCCGCATCCCTAACGGCGCAACTGTAGAACGAAGTGTACCCACACCCTTCGGCCAACAAAGCGTATTGGTTTTCAATCTGCATAACCCCGACTTCACCACCGCCAGTCGCATGGCAGAATCAATAAATAAAGCCATTGGCCCGACGACTGCGATACCCATAGATGCAACCTCAATAAAGGTAAATGCACCATTTAATCCATCACAACGCGTCATTTTCGTATCTTTGATCGAAGAGTTGGAGGTCAATCCAGGTGAATCTCCGGCACGAGTCATCGTCAACTCACGAACCGGAACAGTTGTGATTAACAATACAGTACGAGTCAAACCGGCAGCTGTATCTCATGGGAACCTGATTGTTACCATTAACGAGGATATAAATGTCAGTCAACCGGGACCATTCTCCGGTGGAGAAACCAAAGTCGTTCCCAGTTCAGAATTAAATGTTGAAGAGGAAGGTGATCGTATGTTCGTCTTCAATCCCGGGGTAACCCTGGATGAAATTGTTCGGGCGGTTAACGGAGTAGGTGCGGCACCGAGTGACCTGGTGGCCATACTGGAAGCCTTGAAAAGTGCAGGAGCACTTAGAGCACAGCTTATCATCATCTAACGATAGACCAACCTCATGCCCCGCTTAGATTTGCACTCTACTCTTCTATGTACACCGTATATCGCAAACTTCTTGCGAGATTTTACTTCAGAGTTGCATAGGCGTCTGCCGAGAAATAATCCATGGCAATAAATCCACTATCAACTGATGTCTATACTGATTTTTCCGGTTTGGCCAAATTGAAAAACCAGGCTAAAGATAAAAGCCCGGAATCTTTACAAAAAGTAGCCAAACAATTTGAAAGTCTGTTTTTACAAATGACGCTAAAAAGCATGCGTGAGGCCAGTTTTGGAAACGATTTATTCGATAACGACAAAAGTCTTTTTTACCGGGATATGTACGATAAACAGCTCGCCTTACATCTGGCGCAGAAATCCGGTGTTGGTCTTGCTGACCTAATTGTTAAGCAATTGGGAGGTAAAGACTCTGAAGCCACTTCAAAGCTAGCAGGTCGGGATCTGCAGGATTACCAAAATCACCCGAATTACCCCTCTCATCAAAGATTTGTAGATAGTGACAAGATTCAATCTAAGCTTGATTCCGCTCCGGAATACAAAATCCACGGATCAGGAAAAATCACCAGCAAAGATATTGGATCACCTCAGGAATTTTTACAGGCACTCGTACCTGACGCGATTAAAGCTGGCAATGAATTGGGTGTACATCCGGGAATATTACTGGCGCAGGCAGCATTGGAATCAGGTTGGGGACAAAGAGTCATTCGCCATTCAGATGGTAGCAGTAGTCACAACCTGTTTGGAATAAAAGCAGACCCAAGTTGGCGCGGAGCTGGCGTTAATGCGTCTACAGTGGAATTTTCCGGAGGATCTGCAGAAAAAAGACTGGAAAAATTCCGTTCGTATCAAAATTACTCCGACAGTTTTAAAGATTATGTTGATTTTATTAAATCGAATCCTCGTTACGGTGAAGCACTGAAAAATGCAAGAAACCCCCATCGATATATGAATTCTTTACATCGGGCAGGTTATGCAACAGATCCGAAATACGCCAGCAAGGTTCTTCGTATTTTCGAACAGCATGGACTGAAAAATCTATCATTATCGCCTGAACAACCCGTTGCGACTCTGCAGGTGAGCGGTCAAAAAAGCTGAAACGACTAAAGATCAGGACACGCATGCCGATAATTATAGTTACGGCTAATTATCGAATACTTATTATTTTAATTTGATTGCAAGGCAAACTCATGGCAGGACTGTTAGGTACAGCAATTTCAGGGCTTCGGGTTTTCCAGAGAAATCTGGACACTGTGTCTCACAATATTGCCAACGTAAATACCGAAGGCTATAGCCGTCAGCGAGTCACTTCGGCCACAAGAGAACCTCAAATTACCGGTGCAGGCTATGTCGGCCAGGGTGTCGAAGCCGTATCAGTTAATCGTGTTTACAATCAATTTTTGAATAATCAGGTCGTCAGCAGTACATCTGCATTTTCCGAACTCGACAGTTTCCATAATCTCACTTCGCAAATCGATAATTTTATCGCCGCCCCGAGTACCAGTTTAAGTCCAACTCTGCAGGCTTTTTTTAATGCTGTACAGGAAGTTTCAGACGACCCAACATCGATCCCAGCCAGACAAGTCCTATTGACTGAAGCAGAAACTCTGGCGGATCGATTCGTTACTATGAATGGCCGTCTGGAAAAACTACAGGCACAAACAAATTCCAATCTAAACGATGTTATTAATGAGATTAATTCGTTAACCGGTTCCATCGCCGAATCAAACGAAAAAATAGTCATTGCTACCGGCCTTTCGGGTGGTAAGCCGCCTAATGATCTGCTCGACCAGCGTGATCAATTGCTCAACCAACTGGCCGAAAAGGTTGATGTATCTACGGTTGCTCAGGATGATGGTTCACTCAATGTCTTTATAGGCAATGGCCAGGCCATAGTATTGGGTACAACGGCGTCCTCACTTGGCGTTGTCAATTCGACCCTGAATCCAAGTCTAAAGGAAATCACATTCAACGGACCCTCAACTTCTGTGGTCATTACTGATAACCTGAGTGGTGGTGAATTGGGTGGCAACCTGCGATTCGCCAAAGATGTATTACAGCCCACTCAAAATCAGATTGGCAGACTTGCCGCTGGGTTAATCGCTGATTTCAATACCCAGCACCAAGCAGGATACGACCTCAATGGAAATACCAATACCCCCTTCTTTAGCACAGTAACACCAACAGTTATTGGAGCAACGGGGAATACCGGAGCGATTAGTGCCGCATTCAGTGATGTTAATCAATTGACCGACAGTGACTATCGTCTCGACTACAACGGCACTAACCATGTTTTAACGCGTTTGAGTGATAATAGTCAAACGACGATTTCACCGGGCTTTCCGGGCACTCCGGCAACCATAGATGGAATTACCATTACCCAAACTACAGCACTTGCAGCGGGTGACAGTATTCTCATACGTCCCACACATGATATTGCCGGTAAAATTAGTGTCGCTTTGACAACACCTCAACAAATTGCAGCAGCAGATGCTGATACCTCGACTGGAGCAGTGGGAAACAATATAAATGCAATTGCACTTGCAGGATTGGCAAATAACCAGAATCTGTTGAATGGTACAGCAACATTTCAGGACGCTTATGGTCAGGCTGTAGCAAACATCGGCTCAACAGTCCAGGCTGCGGAAACAAACAAAGCCGCCCAAGAGGGTTTGTTGAATCAGGCCAGGGAAGCGCGAGAATCTGTATCGGGTGTAAATCTGGACGAAGAAGCCGCTAATTTAATCAAGTTTCAACAAGCTTATCAGGCTGCAGCACAAATGATCTCGGTCTCGAGCACTCTATTTGACACATTGCTAGGCGCATTCCGGAGATAGCTATGCGAGTTACCACAAATCTGAGTCAACAGCTCGGTATTAAAGCCATTCTGAACCAACAGGAAAAATTAACCAACACTCAGTTTCAGATTGCATCGGGCTTACGTCTTCTAACCCCTTCGGACGACCCCGCCGCTTCGGTAAGAATATTGGATCTAAACGAATCAATAGACGAAACCAATCAATTTATATCGAATATTCAAACAGCAGAGTCAAGATTGTCTCTGGAAGAAGTCACGCTCGCAAATGCGACCAACGTATTGCAACGCCTTAGAGAACTGGCTGTGCAAGCACCCAATGATTCTTTGACTGCGAATGCCCGCCAGGGGCTTGAAGAAGAAGCTCGACAATTACTCGATGAACTGATCGGGATTGCGAATACTCAAAGTTCCAACGGTGAATATCTATTTTCCGGATACAATTCCCAAACCATACCGTTTACTGGTAATGCAAATACAGCACCGGGTGGATTTGGCTATGCAGGCGATACCAACCAAAGAAACCTGCAGATTGGCGCAACACGCTTTATTGCCGATGGTAATCATGGAATCAGTGTATTCGGTGACCCGTCTGCGAGTACCAGTGCCTTTGATGCTATCGCGCAATTCGCGGACAATATCAGCGTCGCGGTCAACACACCGGATCCGAATGACATTGATGCCATAGATGCAGCGCTGGAACGGGTTTTAACTATAAGAGCGAATGTCGGTGGACGACTGAATGCACTGGATCAGCAGAAAGAATTGAATTTGGACCTTGTGTTGGACGTCGAATCGACACTGTCTGAAATACGCGACCTCGATTTCGCAGAAGCAGTGGGCCGGTTAAACATTCAAACAACCGCACTGCAAGCAGCACAACAGGCCTATATTCGTGTGCAGGGATTGTCATTGTTTAATTATCTATAGCAATAATCTTACAATCTACTATTTCACCACCTCTGTCAATAAACTGACGAATGGGGCTCACCCTAAGACGCAACGGCGTAGGTATCTGTTTTTAATTGCCTATTTAAGCGGCATGAATACTGCATAATTTCAGTATGCTCATAAATTGCTCAAAAGTAACGGCATTAGCAAACCACCTGTCTCTGGATTCAAAAATATTGGATCGGAGACCCAGGTCCAGACCCTTACTTGCTCATATCTTCCAGTTAACTGGTTGTCGATAACCCACTACTATTGAAAAACCATTTCCCAGGTTCTGATCATGAATGAAACTGCCAAACAAACTCTGAATATCAACCCTGATGACGAATCGACCATTAACCCAACCACGAATAACGGTACGTTTGATTTATCATCAATTCAACAAAATAGTCAACCTGGCAATCCCACTTTCACCATAAACACTGCTGATGATACAGCGACACAACTTAAAATCGCAGTCTACTCCCGTGATTTTAAAGATCATGCCTGTGCAAGCATACGCCTGATTGAACCGATGGAATTTTTATCTCGGAATATTTCCTTCAAGTGGGCACTAAAATTTGATCCGGATAAACAATCAATGACTGCAGACCCGGGCGTTATTGAATGGTCAGATATGATCATCATACAAAGAATATTTCCGGGTAAAGATACGCTGGAAATTCTGGACAAAATATTGTCATCCGGAAAACCAGTCATCTACGAAGCAGATGATTTATTATGGAAAATCCCAAAAAGCAATCCCGTCCATGAGACCTTTCAAGATTATATCCCCACTATAAAATCTATCCTGCCAAAAGTGAGTCTGATCACAGCTTCAACAGAAGAATTAAAAAAAGAATTTCAGCGATTTAATCCGTGCGTAAAAGTACTGCCAAACCTGATTAACACCGAAAATTGGCACTCTACCGACACGCCTGTTGACAATCAAAGAATACGCATCGGTTTTGCTGGCACAGCTACACATGGTGAAGACCTGACTTTGGCCGAAGATGCCCTGCTAAGAATTGCTAGCAAATATGGAGAATCCATACAGTTTATATTTATGGGTTTCGTTACATCGAAACTAAAACAACTACCGAATCTGGAAATTGTGCAGTTTGAAACCTACAAAAAGTATCCTGATGTCCTGCAAAGCCTGAATCTGGATATTGCGATTGCTCCGCTGGTAGACAATCGCTTCAATCGCTGTAAAAGCAATATAAAATGGCTGGAATATTCGATGGCGGGTATCACTGGGGTTTTTAGCAATCTACCGCCTTACAATTCATGCGTAATCGATGGAAAAACCGGCATTTTGGTCGGCAACAGCAGCGAAGAGTGGTTTAACGCTCTGGATGGGTTACTTGCTGATCGGGACAATTGCAGGTCGATTGCACTTCGCGCAGAAACTAAAGTACGCCAATCCTATTCCTTAGAAGCAGCAGCAGAACAGTATTTAAGTAGTTGGAAGTCTTTATTTAGCCATTCAACAGAAATTAAAAAAAACACTCCTGATATTCATCAAAACCCACCTTCGATTACCGTCCAGGAAGATATAAAAACACGCGAAAAATACAGCCAATGGAAAGATCGCAAAACACTCAGCGAAGGACATGGTCAAATTATGGCAGAACGCATGTTGACTTCCTGGACCAATCAACCGTCGTTTCATTTGTTGATGATGATCAATGCCGGCGAAGAATCCATGCTGGCAGACACGCTGAATTCACTATCGACCCAGTTATATAATGGTTGGGGACTTTCGATTATCAGCACCCAACCACAACCCCGGATATTCAATAATTCGCTGAATAATATCGAATGGATTCAGGATACGGAAGCACCCTGGGAAGCTCTACACAATACGATCAATGAAACAGCGGCCGATTGGGTAATGTACCTTTTACCCGGAGACCAGTTTGAACCCCACAGCCTGTTCTCTTTCGCCGACTATATCAATCAACATCCCGACTGGTGTTTTGTGTATTCCGACGAAGACGTTCTGGATCAAAATGGGCAGTCTGGCCAGGCCAATTTTAAACCGGATTTTAATCTCGATTTGATGCGTTCTTCCCATTACATCGGCCACTCATGTATTTTTAAACGCGATGTCATGGAAAACCTCGGTGGCTTTACAAACCTTGCGTTTGTCACCAACGAAGATATGGCATTTAAAATCCTCGATACCTGTGGTGAGGCAGGTATTGGGCATATCGCCGATATTCTGTTCCACAGTTCATCGTTTGCGAGGAAAAACCCGAACACAGAATTACGCATAGAAAACGGGCGTATCGTTCGCTATGAGCACCTATTACGCAACGGTATAAATGCCGAAGTCCTCAATGGATCGATAGCAGATACCTTTAGGATTCAATACAATCACGATGACAATCCGCTGGTATCAATTATCATACCGACCAAAGACCGACCCGATCTGATCATCGCCTGTATTGACAGTATACTGGAGAAAACAGCCTATTCGAATTATGAAATTATAGTCGTAGACAATGACAGCGAAGTGGATGACGTTCATGATTACTATGAGAAGCTAGAACACGAACATGGAGACCGTTTGCGGGTACTTCATTACGATCATCCTTTCAATTTTTCGGCAATGAACAACCTGGCCGTAAAGCAGGCTTGTGGCGAATTTGTTCTGTTACTAAATAATGATACCCAGGTACTGCACGAGAACTGGCTGAATAATCTGATCGATCATGGAATGCGACCTGAAGTTGGCATTGTTGGTGCCAGATTAATTTACCCAGACAAGCGCTTACAACACGCCGGAGTGGTTCTTGGCCAAAGTCCAATTGCTGCACACCCCTACAATGGCGAATCTATGGACAAGAGTAACCCCGTACTCTCCGTGCATGTTGATCGAAACTACTCGGCCGTGACTGCAGCCTGTATGCTAATAAAAAAAACACTCTATCAGGAAATAGGCGGCCTGGATGAAGTCGACTTGCGGGTCTTATATAATGATGTGGAATTCTGTCTAAAAGTTGGCAACAGTGGCTACAAAATTGTTTGGACGCCCTACACGACCCTGGCTCACAACGCATCGACCAGTCTGAATGCACAAGGGCCGTCGGATGAAAAAATCAAACGCTCGATTAAAGAATATGAAACCATGCTATCGAGATGGTTACCGCAAATTGCCAACGACCCAGCTATTAATCGGAATCTGTGTCTACAGGACAATCACCTTTCGGTGGAATCAGAACTTGTACCCGGCTGGGATACAAAGTTTCATGATAAGCCACGGATATTGGGGTTTCCTCTGGATGGTTTAGGCTGTGGTTATTATCGGGTATACGCACCACTGTGGGCACTGGAGAAAAATGCACGCGCGCAGATTGCCTTCGTTCCAGAGCATGATCGACACGTCGAACCCAGAATACCGTCCATTGAAGAATTAGAACGCCTGGCTCCTGATACAGTTTTTTTGCAAAGCACACTTAAAGATAACCAGTTAATTGTTCTGGAGCGCTATAAACAATTCAGTCAATCGTTCAAGGTATTTGATTTGGACGATCTGAAAACACAGGTACCTGATTCCAGCAGCAACAAACCCTTCATATTCAAGGATATCAAGCATCGCTTACGAAAAGGGCTGTCTTTTTGTGATCGCCTTATTGTTTCGACTGAACCGTTAAAAAACGCCTATGAACACTTAATAGACGATGTCATTGTCGTTCCTAATCGCCTGGAAAAGAGTCGATGGATAAACCTCGAACCGGAAAGAAATAAACAGGAAAAACCGCGCGTTGGATGGGTCGGTGCGCAACAGCATCAAGGCGACTTAAAAATTCTGATTGATGTCATCAAGGCAACTTACAGAGAAATCGACTGGGTGTTTTTCGGTATGTGTCTGAATGAACTTAGACCTTATATCGCCGAAGAACATGACTTTGTCGCACCCAACGAATATCCAGCGAAAATGGCGTCACTGAAACTCGACCTGGCTGTTGCCCCATTGGAACAACATGCATTTAACGAAGCAAAAAGCAATTTAAGGCTTTTAGAATACGGTATTTTAGGATGGCCCGTGGTCTGTACGGATATTTATCCCTATCAAAATGCACCCGTAGACCGTGTTGCCAACGAAACCAATCAGTGGATCGAAGCAATCATGGATCATGTTAAAGACAGGAAAGGAACGCGTAAAAAAGGCATAAAATTACGCAATTGGGTATTGGAGAAGTGGATATTGGACAATCAGTTGGACGAATGGCTGCAAGCACTGACTTCGTAATTCACCGATAATCCACGATAAATGAAAACAAAGTTAAAGAAAACTTATTGACGGCCGTTAACAAGGATGGAAGCAGTGAATATCAACTCATGATATATCTGCTAAGTATAAATAGAGGCGAACGAATAGCCTCGATGGTAGGAGAATAAAATGGCTTTAAATGTCAATACCAATATCTTTTCATTAAATGCGCAGCGTAACCTGCAAAAAACCCAGGGCGACCTAGCGACATCTTTACAACGATTATCCACTGGCTTACGCATTAACAGTGCTAAAGACGATGCTGCAGGCTTGTTTGTCAGCGAAAAACAAACAGCGGACATTCGTGGATTGAATGCGGCTGTACGAAACGCTGCTGATGGTATTTCCCTGGGACAAACCGCTGAAGGTGCGTTAGGGCAAATATCCAATAACCTGCAAAGAATTCGTGAAATCGCGGTTCAGTCTTCTAACGCCACAGTTCAGGATAGAACGGGTCTTCAGAAAGAAGTCGACGAGTTAACTCAGGAAATATCCCGAATCGTGCAAACCACTGAGTTCAACGGCTCATCGTTGTTAAGTGGCGCGAGCAGCCTGGTATTTCAGGTCGGCCAGGATGGTATCGCAACTAACCAGATTACTGTTGCTACAACATCATTGGCTACATCTGCAACCGCTTCAGGTGGCGTGGTTGCATACAATGGCACCCTGACAGCTACCGGTACTGTTAACGTAAGTACCCAGGCAGCATCATCAGGCACGTTGGGCGGTCTGGACACGTCAATCGATAATGTATCGCAACTTCGTGCAACATTTGGTGCGGTCCAAAACCGGTTTGAAGCGGTTATCTCGAACTTGCAGAATTATTCTGAAAACCTCAGCGCTTCACGGAGTCGAATCCGGGATGCGGATTTTGCTCAGGAAACAGCCAATCTGACCAAGGCGCAAATTCTTCAACAGGCTGGAATATCGATTCTGGCTCAAGCGAATACGCAGCCTCAATCAGCATTGTCGCTGTTACAGTAAAACTAAGACACTTCGCCCGAAGAGACCTCTCTTCGGGCGATTAGAGTAAATTTTGCAGGTATAAAGCTATGTCGAATCAAGTATTGGCAAATCAGGTAGCACAGCCATTACGCATACCGGACCCATCGCGTACATCAAAACCTGGGAAACGAGATTTACAATCTGCGCTCGTTGAACCAAATGAGATTCCAACCGAGAAATCTTCGGTAGAAACAACGGATGAAAAACAGGCTCTGGAGCAACTTGACAGTGCAGTCAGCAACTTAAATGATTTCGCACAAACATTGAAAAGGGAATTACAGTTCACGATCGATGATAAAAGTGGACGCACAATAATTACCGTGACTGACCCGGAAACCGAGGAAATAATTCGCCAGATTCCGCCGAAAGAAGTACTGCGTATTGCTGAGTCGCTGGAAGAACATTCAGGCTTATTGCTGAGTGCTCAGGTATAAACTGCGTTTATAGCGAACAGCGACAAACACTATGGCACAAATTCAGGCACCCGGCGCAGGTTCAGGACTCGATATTAACAATATCGTCAGTCAATTGGTTGCACTCGAGCGTCGACCCATTAATGTGCTGGACTCAAAGCAGAATTTGGCAGAAGCACAACTCAGTGCCTTTGGTCAATTGAAAAGCAGTATTTCCACATTTCAAAGTGCCCTTAGTGATCTAAGCAGCGTTTCCAAATTCCAGGTATTCGCGCCTACATCTTCCAACGACAGCATATTTAGCGCGACTGCAGACGAAAATGCTGTCGAAGGAAACTACGATCTTGTCGTCTCAAATCTGGCAGAAAGCCAAAAATTGGCTTCAGCGGCCTTTGCTGATCCGGAAGCAGAAGTGGGTGAAGGTACCCTGTCACTCACTGTGGCTGGCAATTCTTTCAATGTCGCAATAGACAGTACCAATAGTTCTTTATACGGCATCCGCGATGCGATCAATAGCGCAGTGGACAACGTAGGTGTTACCGCTACTGTAATTAACGAAAATGGCGGTAGTCGATTGTTATTGACCTCAGACGAAACCGGTACAGCGAACACAGTCTCCGTCACCGCGACTAATGGCGGCTCAGGCGACCTTTCTCAGCTCGATGGAGCGAATTTGACAGAAATTCGGGCAGCAGAAGACGCGGCCCTAACCATCGATGGATTTTCCGTTACCAGCTCCAGCAATCAAATCCAGGACGCTATTTCGGGAGTCTCACTCAACCTGACAGGTGAAGGATCAGCAACCTTGGACGTCGCACGTGACGATGCAGCTATCACCAGTTCTGTACAGGCATTTGCCGACGCATTTAACGCCTTGCGGGACGAGATCGATAGTCAGCGAAGTGGACATCTTGAAGCCGATGGCACTCTGTTGGCAGTAGAACAAGCCATATTAGGGGAATTAAACAAAGGCCAGGCAATAACCGGATCTAATAGTACCTATTTATCAGAAGTAGGTATTGCTCTGGACAAAGCTGGACGAATTCAGGTTGACTCCGTCGAACTGCAGACCGCACTAGACAACGATTTTCGATCCTTCGCCAATTTGTTGGCAGCACCTGACGAAGGCTTCACATTCCGACTGGATGAGTTGGCATCCGGGTTCCTTGAAACCGATGGATTAATCGATGCCAGAGAGGATGGCTTGAACAACACTATCAGCCGTTACGAAGATCAGAAAGAAAATCTTGAATTCCGACTCGAGATAATAGAAAAACGTATTCGAGCACAATTTACGGCTTTGGATACTTTGGTAAGCAACCTAAACGCAACCGGATCATTTTTATCACAGCAGTTATCGTCGATAGTTGGTAATTCCGGTAGCAACTAGCCATGAATTCTCGTCGTAATTCAGGAGAAAATAATGCCATTATCAAGACAATCTAATGCGATCAATAATTATGGAAAAAATGCGTTGCATTCAGAAGTGCAAACCGCTTCCAGGCATCGCCTGATCCAAATGCTGATGGAAGGTGTCCTGGAGAAAGTTGCCTACGCTAAAGGCAATATAGAACGTAATAATTATCAGGAAAAGGGTAAAAACATTGGTTGGGCAATCTCTATTGTAAACGGGCTGCGAGCCAGCCTCGACAAAGAAAAAGGGGGTGAAATTGCTCAAAACCTGGAGGACTTATACGACTACATAATCCGCTGTTTATCAGATGCGAATACGAATGCCGATATCAGTAAACTCGAAGAAGTGACCCGACTTCTTCTTGAGATTAAAGGTGGCTGGGATGGAATCCCTGTTGAATTTAGAAACTGACACAATCAAAGAAAGAGGTAATAATTAATCATGAATAAGACACAACCCAATAACTTCTCAGAAATCATTTCGTTGAGCGAGCAAATGCTGGAGAATGCTCGTCTACACAACTGGGACGAGGTCACTTCAATCGAAATGGAACGCAAACAACTGATGTCAGACTTTTTTTCTCACCCTATGAAACTTCAGAAAGTACGACTGGTAGACGGAATCCGCCAGATACTCGAAAAAGATCGCGAAATTGTCCGGCTTGGGTCAGCGAAAAGAGAAGAATTGCAAACAGCGCTGCAAAAATTTCAACGCGGAAAGGACGCAGTTGAAGCTTACTCGGCTGTCGGCTAAGATTAACTGAAACCAGCCAGACAGACCAGAATTTTCGATCATTTTACTCATTCGGATTGGGTTTCTCCGCAAATGATCGAAAACTCTGATTTTTCCCAACTTTAATGTTAATCGGAATATTCAAACGCAGATCACTTTGCAAAAATCTCTAGTACTCCGCCGTGTTTATATTTACGGATATACCAGCCAATAAGCGGCCATCTGCATTGTTGCACTCGCTTGAATTAGCCCTAGCCTCGATGAAGAATGATTTCCAGTACCATTTTACTGCCGAAATACGCCAGCATTAGTGATACGAATCCCACCAAGGTCCAGCGAATAGCAGTTTGCCCTCGCCAACCATATACGGTTCGACCCCACAACAGTACACCAAAAAATATCCAGGCTAAAATTGATAACAGAGTCTTGTGCGCCAAATGCTGCGCAAATAGATCATCGATAAAAACAATACCACTGCCAAGTGATATTGTTAGCATCAAAAACCCTGCAATGATCATCTGAAATAACAATATTTCCATAGTTTGCAGTGGAGGAAACGATCGAATAAATCGATTTGATCCACGCCGATGCAATTGTCTATCCTGAACAGCCAGTAAAATTGCCTGGAAAGCAGCAATATTCAAAAGGCTGTAGGCTAATATCGACGCCAGTATATGGATTTCCATGCCCGGCCCAATTTCTCCAAGCAAATGTATTTTCAAAGGGAATATACAAGTAAAGATTTGAACTAAAGCGGCAAGTGGAAATATGACTACACCCAGCTTCTCCACCGGCTTATTGATCGCTGTAGTCAGTAATATTACAACTATGATCAAGATAACCAGAGACAGCATACCCAAAAAGCTAAAATTAATTCCTGAATCAATCCAGATACTGTTTACTAAAGAAATTCCATGAAAACAAGCCGCAAAAAAAGCAGGAAGCAAAAATTGAATGGGACTTGATTTTTGGTGGCCGCTAACCAGCGGTTGCCTGGAAACTGATCTTAACACCAGAAATGTAACAACAACATAAATGGCAATCGATATCGCCGAAAATAGTATTGGATATTTCAATTAAACTAGCCTCCCGCTATGAGTCTGGCATAATGGGTATTATTGATGAACTGTCGACATGCCGAACCAGGCATTTCGATATTCGGTCTAATGAAAAGTGGTTTGTTGCAATCACATGAAACTGGTTTTTTAATTTTCTACGCACTAAATAAAGCAATTAGGTCATTGTATCTGATTCCAAATCAATTAACCGTTAGACAACCGTATTATTTAATTTGCCGAGGCGCCATAAATGTTCTGCTCGGCTATGCACTGTTGGTGAAATATGTTTGATAATTTAAGCGAGCGATTAAATGAATCGCTGAAAAAAATACGCGGTCAGGGTCGCCTGACAGAATCCAATATTCAAGACACATTGCGTGAAGTTCGCATGGCGTTATTGGAGGCAGATGTTGCCCTTCTTGTGGTAAAGGGATTTATTGAAGGCGTGAAATCCCGCTCTTTGGGCCAGGAAGTTCAAACCAGTCTTACACCAGGGCAGTCATTAATCAAAATAGTTCAGGATGAGCTCGTCACCCTGATGGGCGAAGAAAATCAGGGGCTTAATTTAGCTACAGAACCACCAGCCGTGGTCCTCATGGCTGGATTACAAGGCGCTGGGAAAACCACAACTGCAGCAAAATTAGGGCGCTGGCTGGTAGATAACGAAAAGAAAAAAGTCGGCGTGGTTAGCGCGGATGTGTACCGACCTGCAGCAATCGAACAACTGAAAACACTAGCACAAGAACAATCGCTGGAGTTCATAGCGAGTGAGACGTCACAGTCTCCTGTCAGCATTGTATCTAAAGCGATTGACGAGGCACGCACCCAATATCTCGATGTCCTTATTGTGGATACTGCTGGACGGATGCACCTTGACGACACGATGATGCAGGAAATTAAGGCGCTGCACTCCGTTGCAAACCCCGTGGAAACACTCTTTGTGGTTGATAGTATGACTGGGCAGGACGCGGCAAACACGGCCAAAGCATTCAACGATGCCTTAGCTCTCACTGGCGTGATATTAACTAAAACTGATGGTGATGCACGAGGCGGGGCTGCGTTATCAGTAAGGCAAATAACGGGCAAACCAATAAAATTCCTCGGCATTGGCGAGAAAGCAGACGCCCTTGAATTATTTCATCCGGACCGACTTGCTTCCCGAATTCTCGGTATGGGCGATATGCTCAGTTTGATCGAGGAAGTCGAAAAAAAGGTTGATCAGAAAAAAGCGGAAAAACTCGCAAAAAAAATAAAAAAAGGAAAAGGCTTTGACCTTTCTGATTTTCGTGATCAGATCGTGCAAATGAATAGTATGGGCGGCATTAATTCAATGATGGACAAACTACCAGGCATGGGAAATGTTCCTCAAAATGTACGCAATCAGGTTGACGATAAGATGTTTAATCGACTCATTGCGATTGTTGATTCCATGACACCGCACGAACGACGCTTCCCTGCTGCATTAAATGGTTCGCGAAAACGAAGAATTGCAAAAGGCTCCGGAACTCAGATCCAGGACATTAATCGTTTGCTGAAGCAACACAAGCAAATGCAGAAAATGATGAAAAAACTCAATAAGGGCAATATGATGAACATGATGCGTGGCTTAAAAGGAAATATGCCAGGTCGTATGCCATTTTAGAGTAATAAACTTTGTGCAAATCACATTTTACTTCCCTTTACTGATAAATCGCGTAGAATGGACAGGTTTACTTAGTCAGGAAGCCGACTGGAAATAACGCATCCGTTGTGAAAAACAGATTTTGGCCCATTTTCTTAACGATTGGTTAATTTACCTCGAACATGGAAACAATAGTCTTGAAATCACTTTTGACAGGGTGCCTTATTATTTAATGTCTGCTATCTGGAACAATACTGCGGAATAACGAGGAAAACTGATGGTAACAATTCGACTCTCCAGGGGCGGGGCAAAAAAACGGCCATTCTATCATGTGGTTGTGGCTGACAGCAGAAGCCGCCGAGATGGACGGTATATCGAACGCGTGGGATTTTATAATCCAATGGCGAAAGGCGCTGAAGAAACAGTACGCTTAAACAATGATCGTATCGAATACTGGCAATCCCATGGCGCTCAATTATCTGATCGCGTTGCAGGAATTGTGAAGCGCGCGAAAAAGAATACTGAAGCAAGCGCTGCATAATTTGTTCGACAAAACCACAGTCGAGCTAGGTTATGTGTGTGGCGTATTTGGGATCAAAGGCTGGGTGAAAGTATTTTCTTCCACACAAACCAGAGAAAATATATTAAGCTATTCTCCCTGGATTCTGACAAAAGAAAAGGATAGAAAGGAATATAAGGTCATCGATGGCGCTCGTCACGGCAAGATAATCACCGCACAGCTTGAGGGTATAAATAATCGCGAACATGCCCAGAGTTTGTGTGAATCAGTTATTCACATTGACCGCCAGCAGCTGCCAAAGCTGCCAGATAACGAGTATTATTGGTCAGACCTAATAGGTCTTGAGGTATTCACAGACGAAGGGAAAACATTGGGTCGCGTTGAATCTATGATCGAAACGGGCGCGAATGACGTAATGGTTTGTATGGGCGACAAACAAAGACCCATACCCTTTGTACAAGGCGAGTATGTCACTGACATTGATCTGAACAAGGGGAAAATTACGGTACATTGGGATCCGGACTTTTAGGCATCATTGTCTGAATTTGAACTATGCGGATTGATATAGTATCGCTGTTCCCGCAAATGATAGAGGACGCATCCGGGTATGGAGTCACTGGAAAAGCGATCGACCAGGGAATCGTCGAGTTGGGAGTTTGGAACCCCAGAGATTTTAGCCGAGATAAGCGACGCACTGTGGACGATCACTCCTACGGTGGTGGGCCGGGTATGGTACTCATGCTGCAGCCCATGCGCGACGCGATACGCGAAGCCCGGAGAATTGATAATCGACAAGCCCGAGTGGTTTATCTAAGTCCTCAAGGCCGCCGATTAAAGCAATCCGATTTACTTCGGTACTCAAATTTTGAGCGCTTGATTCTGGTCGCGGGTCGCTACGAAGGTATTGATGAGAGAATTGCAGAAACCGAAATCGATGAGGAATGCTCCCTGGGCGACTATGTTATTAGTGGCGGCGAATTGGCTGCCCTGATTGTAATCGATGGCATCACCCGGTTATTGCCGGGCGTATTGGGTAAACAGGAATCCTGCTTGCAGGATTCTTTTATGAATGGTCTTTTAGATCATCCCCATTACACGCGCCCCGAAACTTTTGATGGCCTCAATGTACCCGATGTACTGACAAGTGGTGACCATTCGGCAATAGAAAGATGGAGGATGAAGCAAGCTTTAGGTCGTACCTACAGACGAAGACCAGACTTGCTGGATCAGCTAAAATTGAATGTTGAGCAACAGCGATTGCTCGCAGAATTTATTAATGAAGACTCTAAAAAAGAGGAATGACGAATGAGCAATATCATTCAACAGATTGAATCTGAACAGTTAAAAACCGACCTACCATCATTCTCTCCGGGAGACACCGTTGTTGTCCAGGTCAAAGTAAAAGAAGGTAGTAGAGAGCGGCTACAGGCATTTGAAGGCGTCGTCATCGGAAAACGCAATCGCGGCTTGAATTCATCCTTTACCGTTCGAAAAATCTCACACGGTGAAGGCGTTGAACGCGCGTTTCAGACTCACAGTCCAATTATTCAGGAAATAATCGTAAAGCGTCGTGGTGATGTTCGACGCGCCAAGCTCTACTATCTACGGGAACGTACGGGTAAAGCGGCGCGAATTAAAGAAAAAATTTAGCCTCTCAACCACATTCCGATGCGACAATTCCTCCGAGGAATTCACTAAGGAAAAAGTTCGTGGTACTAAGATCAATTATCCATTCATACTGATGCATCACTGGGTATTAACAACTATTTTTACCGGGAAAACTGATCAAAACCCGCTTTTCCGTTTTAGGTAACTTGCCCTTCCCAATTAACGACCTTATCTACAATTGATTTGGTTTTTAGTACTGTGAAGCGTGATAATGGGGATTAGGATCTAATTCCCCATAACCAATTGTAGAAATTTTCTGTGGATTCTGGTGACGCCAATACACATTCTGAAAGTTTGATCGACAACTTTCAAGATACCTTGTGGCTTGAAAACGGACTCAGTGAGAATACACTCATGGCTTATCGGTCTGATCTTCTTCTATTTTCCGAATGGCTGTTACCTCGAAATCTACTGTCGGTTCAAACGGAGGATATCTCTGCCTATCTGGCGCTTAAATTTCGACAGGGGCGTAGCGCTCATTCAAGTGCTCGATTACTATCCAGTCTACGGCGTTTCTATACTCTTCAGGTACACAAGGGCCAACTGTCCGTTAATCCATGCCTAACCATTGAGTCACCACATACCGGACGTGTCTTACCTGCCAGCTTAACTGAAAGCGATGTAGAGAAACTATTGGCAACACCCGATGTTTCAACAAATCTGGGCGTTCGTGACCGAACAATGTTAGAACTACTTTATGCGACGGGTTTGAGAGTTTCGGAACTCGTTGGCCTGACAAACAACCAACTCAATTTACGCCAGGGCGTTGTGCGCGTCATTGGAAAAGGAAACAAAGACAGACTGGTACCCATTGGCGAAGAAGCAATATCCTGGTTAGAGTCCTATATCGTGGGTGCTCGTCAACAAGTCCTGTCCGAGCGACAAACGGATTCTGTTTTTATTACCAGTCGAGCACGCTCAATGACCCGCCAGGCTTTCTGGCACCGTATCAAATTCTATGCAAAATCTGCAGACATTCAAAAACAGCTTTCTCCGCATACCCTGCGCCATGCTTTCGCGACGCATTTGTTGAATCACGGAGCCGATCTGCGAGTTGTTCAATTATTACTCGGACACAGCGATCTATCCACCACACAAATATATACACATATTGCCCGCGAACGCTTAAAAGATCTTCATGCTCGATCACATCCCAGAGGATAATTGATGCCAATCCATCCGACCGCCCAAATCGGCAACAATGTAAATCTTGGCTGCAGAGTTACAATTGGCCCTTATGTTGTCATCGATAACAGTGTCGAAATTGGTGACGATTGTGTAATTTCTGCACACGCAGTTATCCATTCAAATGTAATCATGGGGCAAGCTAATGAGATCTGCCCTCATGCGGTTTTGGGCGGACTACCACAGGATATGAGTTTCGACCGGCAACGACAGACATACGTGAAAATTGGCGATAATAATACTTTTAGAGAAGGTGTAACAGTTAATAGAGCAACTCAGACGGATGCATCAACTGTCATTGGGTCTGATTGTTATTTTATGAACGGCAGCCATGTCGCGCATGATTGCTCAGTTGGCAACGGTAGTATCTTCGCCAGTGGTGTTGCAATTGGCGGGCATGTAGCCATTGGCGAAAAAGTATTCCTGGGCGGTGGAGCCATGGTGCATCAATTTTGTAGAATTGGCTCTATGGTCATGGTATCCGGTACCGTCGGCGTACTGCAGGACATCATACCCTACACCATGGTTGGAGACAGCCCAGCCCGCCACTACCGACTAAATGTTGTCGGCTTAAGGCGAGCAGGAATTACAGGAAAGCGTTATAAATTAATTTCCACGGCATTTCGCCGCATGAAAAACAAAGAAAGCCTGGACGATTTAGACAGCAGCCCGGAAATCGATTATTTGCGCACTTGGCTGGCAGAAGATTCTACTCGTGGACTCAGTTCGTTTTTAGTTGCTTCGTAATGACACTATGAAAAAAATTAAAGTCGCCGTCGTGGGAGTTGGCTATCTTGGCAAATTTCACGCAGAAAAATATAGTCAGTTACCCGACTGCGAACTGGTTGCAGTCGTTGATGTCGATCACTCAGCAGTCAAGGCTATTGCGGACAAATATGGGGCAGACCCTGTAGAGGACTATCACACACTACTCGGTCAGGTCGATGCCGTCAGCATTGTCGTCCCGACAAGTCTGCACTATGAAGTCGCCAAAGAGTTTTTGAATACTGGCGCACACGTATTGATTGAAAAACCCATCACTGTAACAACTGAGCAAGCAGAAGAACTGATTCAAATCGCCAATAACAAAAATCTTATCTTACAGGTTGGTCATTTAGAACGATTCAATGCTGCTTTGCTCGCCCTGGACTTCAGTCAGGATAAACCGCGATTTATTGAATCCCATCGACTGTCTCCGTTTAGTCCCCGAGCAAACGATGTGAGCGTGGTACTGGATTTGATGATCCATGACATCGATATCATACTGGACATTGTCGATTCCGAAGTGGATAGAATTGATGCCAGTGGTGCAGCAGTATTGACTGGCGGCATCGATATCGCCAATGCCCGGATCGTTTTTAAAAGTGGCTGCGTAGCCAATGTAACCGCCAGCCGCGTAAGTATGAAGGTCGAACGAAAGATGCGCATGTTTCGGCCAAAGTCTTATGTCTCGGTAGATTTTCAAAACCGCAGCCTGGTATGCCTTAAAACAGGTGACCGGGAAATGTTTCCAGGTATACCAGAAATTAAAACAGAAAAAACCGAGTTTGAGAACAGTGACGCACTGATGGAAGAAATACGTCATTTCGTGGATTGTATAGCGAACAAAAAGCAACCATTGGTATCCGGGGAAGCAGGAAAACGCGCACTGGAAACCGCAATAGAGATAACAAAACTTTTGAATTGATAATCGATCTGCAAACTTTTAATACTGAATACCGAATTCACCAGGTCTTTTATTTTTGTCCTTTGTCTATCAAGTCACGCAGGGATGAGAATTTTAGAACACAATATTTTTAACACTGCGAGTAAAAACAATGATCCCGATGGTTGATTTGCAATCCCAATACGCTGAAATCCAGGAAGAGATCGAAACTGGAATAAAATCGGTTTTAGAGAATTGCCATTTTATTATGGGGCCTAATGTTAAAGGCTTTGAACAGGAGGCAGCCGAATATCTCGGTAGCAAACATGCGATAGGCGTAGCTTCCGGAACGGATGCCCTTCATTTAGCACTCGCGGCGGCTGGTATAGAACAGGGAGACGAAGTTATTACTACCGCATTTACATTTATCGCAACCGCCGAAGCCATTCGCCACGTTGGCGCCTCTCCAGTTTTTGTCGACATCGACCCCCAAACATTTAATATCGATCCACTATTGATCGAGCAGGCAATAACCCCAAAAACCACTGCTGTATTGCCAGTACACATTTTTGGACAACCGGCGGATACAAAACAAATAAAGGCCATTTGCGATAAACATGGTTTAAAGTTAATTGAAGATTGCGCTCAATCCTTTGGCGCATCGGTCAACAACACAAAAACAGGATCCATCGGCGATTGCGCCGGCTTTAGTTTCTTTCCCAGTAAAAACCTTGGAGCCTTTGGCGATGGAGGCTTGATCACCACCCATTCGGACAACATTGCTGAAAAAGCCAGAATGCTGAGAAATCACGGCTCAAAAAAACGTTACTATCATGAACTGGTTGGATACAACAGTCGCCTGGATGAAATTCAGGCAATGATCCTGCGCGTCAAGTTAAAACGAATCGATCAATACAACCAGGGGCGAAGACGTGCTGCTGAATTATACAGCCAATTATTAGAATCATTACCACTCCAATCACCACATGAGGATGGTATCGGTTTACATGTATATCATCAATATACATTGTTGACTGACCGTCGGGATGAGATTATCCAGGCGCTTCAGCAACAGGATATTGCATCCGCAGTCTACTATCCTGTTCCTCTACATAAGCAAAATGTATTTACGCAACAACAAGCACAAGCAAAACTTCCGATAACAGAGAACATCTCTGAACGCTGCTTATCGTTGCCAATTTTTCCTGAGCTGTCAGAGGCTGATATCATGCATATCACTAACACGATTAAGGGCGTTTTCAGTGCCTGAAGAAAATCCTAGCCTGATGTTAGTCGCGGGAGAAGCATCAGGCGACCGGCATGCGGCCGATTTATTCGTAGAATTAAAACGCCTCGTACCGGGAATCAAAGGCTTTGGCATGGGCGGTGAAAATATGCGCCATGCGGGAGTAAAAATTTGTTACGATTCTTCAGAGATCGCGATTATCGGGTTGGATGGAATCGTCCGACAATACCCGAAAATATTAAGGGCGTTGCGACTCATGAAAAAGATTGTCAGCGAACAGCGTCCAGACCTTTTGATCTGCGTGGATTACAAAGAGTTTAACTATAAACTGGCCCGATACGCAAAATCTGCAGGGATAAAAGTTTTGTTTTACGTCAGCCCACAATTTTGGGCATGGAGACCGGGAAGGATTACCAAATACGGCGCAGCAATTGATCGAATGGCAGTCATATTCCCCTTTGAGGTAGCAATATACGAAGAACATGGCATACCTGTTTCATACGTAGGGCATCCGCTTGTGGACAAGGTTCACGCTTCCCTGTCCAAACCCCAATCCATGGAGAAATTGGCTTTGGACTCATCCCATCCCGTCATCGGTTTATTGCCCGGCAGTCGCATAAACGAAGTTAAACGAATATTGCCACTGATGCTGTTAGTTTCTGAAAGGTTAAGTAAACAATATGCCGATATCCAATTTATTCTACTGCAGGCCACATCAATAAAAGACCAACAAATTGAAGACAGCCTGAATCACTGTAACCTTTCAGTGAACATCATCAAAAACGATACCTATGACGCAATACAGTGTTGTAACGCGGTATTGACAACTTCGGGAACCGCTACGCTTGAAGTGGCTTTATTGGGTATACCCATGGCAATTACTTATCGCGTCAATCTGTTTACTTATTGGATCGGTCGACTACTGGTTAATATTCCCTATATCGGTTTACCCAATATCATCGCGGGACGGCAAATAATTCAGGAATTCATCCAGAATGACGCGACCCCCGATGCAATTTCCAACGAAATGGCTAGAATATTAACTGATCAGGCTTATTCTAAAACGATGATTAAAAACCTGGATGATATACAACAAAAACTGGGCAGTGGTAATGGAACCCTGGCATTAGCCAAGGTCGCAAGAGATATGCTTTAGTTGAAACCCATAGTGCCGCTTATATAAGCCTCTGTGTACAAATCATCAATTGTTTGGAACAGGTATAATTATCCATATAAACTCTTCGGCAATGCAAAAGTCCAAACAATCAACAAGTTTTATTCTCAGAAATAAAACGACTGAGTAACCACACTGTTTTAATAAATAACTTAGGAGTAAAAAAATGACCGATATCGAAGCCCTATTAGGGACGGATGCTGACAGCTTACTGAATTACCGTTGCAATACAATTCCCAGTAATCAGCTTCATCTACCCGGTTCGGACTATGTTGATCGTGTGGTCTCGCAGAAAAACAGATCAATTTCCGTAATGAGAAATCTGCAATCCATGTATAACCAGGGTCGACTGGCAGGCACAGGTTATCTGTCTATACTCCCGGTTGATCAGGGTATCGAACATACCGGAGGCGCGTCATTTGCGCCGAACCCGATTTATTTCGACCCTGCACAGATTGTGGAATTGGCAATAGAAGGGGGCTGTAATGCAGTGGCTTCGACACTCGGTGTTTTAAGTTCTGTAGCCAGAAGCTATGCCCACAAAATCCCTTTCATTATGAAAATCAATCATAACGAATTGCTGACCTATCCGGAAAAGTATGAACAGACTTTGTTTGCCAGCGTTGAACAGGCGTTTGACATGGGTGCTGTTGCCGTGGGCGCAACGATCTACTATGGTTCCGAAGATTCGCGCCGTCAGATTGAGGAAATAAGTAATGCATTTGCCAGAGCCAATGAACTGGGAATGGTTACTGTTTTATGGGCTTATTTGCGAAATTCGGCATTTAAGAAAGACGGCGTTGACTATCATGTAGCAGCCGATTTAACGGGCCAGGCCAACCATCTTGCTGCAACTATAGACGCTGACATAGTTAAACAAAAAATGGCTGAAAATAACGGTGGATTCACAGCCGTTAACTTCGCCAAGAGCCATCCAAAAATGTACGCAGAACTTTGCGGAGATCACCCGATTGATCTGGTTCGATATCAGCTTGCCAACTGCTTTATGGGCCGCGCGGGTTTAATAAACTCCGGGGGTGCATCCTCCGGCGCCGGTGACCTGACTGAAGCAGTTCGAACTGCAGTTATCAATAAACGAGCCGGAGGAATGGGACTCATATCCGGCCGTAAGGCTTTTCAAAGACCGATGACCGAAGGCGTCGAGCTACTCAATGCAATTCAGGATGTTTATCTTTCGGACGCTGTTAGTATTGCTTAAATCTGTAAACTCTCAGGGAATATAAATAGCCGCTTATTGGACTATTTCGTAGCTATTCAGCGAAGATTTATTTAGAGGGTCGCAACATTAATTGTTTGGGCTGCTACAACAAGGATGTTGCAGCCTAGATTACCCAAGGGTAGTGTGCGTCCGGCATAAAAAGATCTAGCACCCTAAGAGCCTACCTGCTGAATAGATGTCATTTTTTTTCATAACTGATAGTCATTTATAAATGCGATACTCCTGTCCAATTGCTCTTTTGATGTTTCAGGTCGCACAAATAAATTAATAATGTGATCGGAAACATAGTCAGCGTTTGCCAGGCTAACACCGGTCATAAGATTATTTAATGCCAGGTAATGCTTTGTAAAAATAATATCTTCCTTTCTTGCATCTTCAATGAATTTATCACGCTCGCCTTTAAACAGAACAGGATACCTCCAATAAACAACGTCAGACCTTGGTTGGAATTTTTTCACCTTATCTGCATCCAATAATTCATCATACATTTTTGAATATGTTTGCCGCGTTGCAATTAAATCGCTTCTTATTGATAATTTGTAATAAAGATCTCTTTGTTTCTCCTTCATCATATCCCATGCAAATAATGAATTGTTATTAACTATCTGCTGTGCTTTGTTAAAAACAGCATCATTATCAGTCACAAGCGCCCCACCACAACCACAATTAATGATCTTGTCATAACCAAAACTAAATATACTCACTTGCCCAAAACTTCCTAACAATTTTTTCCCAAATGAACCGCCTATCGTTAAGCAAGCGTCTTCGATTAGATAAAGTTTGTTCTCGATAGCGAAGCGTTCGATCTCATCAATCTGGCAATAGTGCCCATAAGCATGCACAGCAATGATCGCCTTTGTATTGTCTGTAACAGCCTTTTTTATTTGTTCGACGTTCATGCATAAATCATCCAAAGAAATATCCGCAAGCACTGGAGAGTATCCTGCCAATTGAATGGCGAACAAAACAGCCGGGCAACAAATCGCTGGCAAAATCACATCAGCACCATTCGGTACCTGACCTGCTTTGAGCGCAACAATAAGCGCTGCACTGCCTGAATTTGTAGGCAGCACATATGAACGTTCAGTAATCGTTCGCATTTCATCTTCTAATCTCATGAAAGCCAAACTCTAATATCCTTTCGATATTGCCGACACTGAAACGTTTCCGGTTGATCCATAATATCTACTCTTACTGCCCCATTACTCAATGCGTTCTTCTTCAACTTCAATAAATCACAAAAATACCATTGTGAATAACGCTGAATTTCAGGTATTTTCGTCTCATACTCGAAATCACTCGAAGATTTAACTTGGTCTTCAAACGCCTGGTCTAATACATCACCAATAAGAACCACTCCTCCTTTCTTACAAACACGCATCATTTCACTGAGAACACTCAGCACATAACTCTCGCCCTCGAAATAATGAAAAATACTGTACGATATTACGCGGTCAAATGATCGATCAGGAAAATCTAATTGCGCAGCCTCTGATTGATTGAAATTTGCTTCAGGAAATACTTTTTTTGCTTGTTCAATCATATTGTTCGAATAATCAATACCGTTGAACCGATTAAAATATTCTTTCAATCCCGACAACAAAAGCCCATTTCCACAACCCACATCAAGGATTGCATCAAGAGGACGATCCAATTCAAGTTTATTTTTGATATCCTCAACCAGGGAGCACCAATGACCTTCATCAATTGGGCGACACACCTGTTTATATAAACACTCTGAGCTCACCGCTTGCCGGTCCCACTCTTGTTGTTTTTTATGTGGTGTGTCCAATATATGATCCTGAAAATTTCAATCAAGTCTGTAATCGAAAAAACTTTCGAAGCAACCAATTCATCCTCGAATCAAAAAACAACCCGTTATCTGAATTTACTTATAGCCAATTTTCAGCCCATTTACCTTCGTAAACTGCTTCGGATTGTTGGTTACCAATACCGTCTCAATACTTCTTGTGCGCGCAGCAATCATCATATCCATAGCACCGATAGGCGTACCGTACCATTCCTCTCCAATTCAACACGGGTTTTCGCAAATTGATCATCAGCATCAATATTCCACGAAGACTAAATTGTCAACCAACAGGGGGCTCCTGTTCAAGTTAACCTTGACCAGGACATCCCATTGGTAAGTAGAGGTACTATCCCGATATTATCTGGATCATCAGTGATGACGAATCGGTAAAGCAGTTTTCGGTTGAACTGATTGTACTTAGTAATCATTCGTTGCAAAAAATACATCCTGATGCCAATTACCCCGTTGCGTTATATGGTGGGGATATCCCGCTAGTACTACTCTTGGGAGCGAGGTTTTAATAATATGCGAAAGATTGACGCAGGATTATTGTTTGTCTTCAAGGCGTAGCAACAGGCGCATAGCAGGGCTACAACTGTTGCTACAACGCAGAAGACGGACAATAAGACCAGTCAAGATTCGTATATTATTGAATCCTCGCTCCTTGTCATCATACGCCAAGCTCAGCGTTATTCGTATTGTGTCCCTAGAACTCTAGAACTTCACTTCTATTGCTTTGCCCCAATCAACTGACCAGCTTTAGGTGGTAACTCTAATTATTTAAAATACATCTCAACCTGGAATTGCCGTTGATTTAATTTCTATACGAAACTGCTCTTCTAATTCTTTGATATAGTCATAAGCATAAGTTTGAAAGTACTCCGCTTCGTTATGCATATCTATATCTATTCCTTCAAATTGATCAAAAAGAAGTCTTTGAATATAAACCTTTTCATCAGAAGTGAATCTAGCATAAATTTCAATAACCCCTAAGCCACGGCCAACACGTTCCCCGTCTTTGTGTCCTGCTGGCAAAACATCTTCATGCATTAAAAAGTCAAAATGTGCCCAAATATTTCCAATATCGGCTATGTTTTTTTCTAACCAAGATTCAATTTCATTAACACCAACACCTGTTTCTAACCAGTAATTAGTTTTTGAAAAAGATAATTCTTTAAAGCGAGCCATTAAAAAACCTTGCTCCAAAAACTCAAATAAATTACCAGCCTTAGGCCCTGCCACACGAGCGAACAGGGATTTATAAATTGCTTGAAATGCTTCCGATTGTTTAATTGGTGTAATCCGAATTACATCAAAAATAAGTTTTTGTAATTTATCGGCCAACCAATCGGCCGTTCTTAACTTTTCAGCTAACCGATGTAGAAATGCTATTTGAGTTGCAGATAAAGTTTTTGCAACTTCAGGTAAGGTGGTTTTTAATTCTAGCTTCTCATCATCTGTTACATAGTTATCTAACCAATACCTGATCGAACTCATTCGGCGTTCGATATGATGCATATCTAGTTCCGTAAGCTGTCTTTCACTACGTTTACTGATTTCTTCAATTACGTCAATATGGGGCATTTGTACTAATGCCTGTAATAATTGAAGTTCGGGAACAAAGTAATGTTCTTCTTGGGATACTTCAGATAAACGATAAACCTCTTTTACCTCCTCAGATTTACCTGTTTGAAAAGCACTGTCTTTATAACGATCAAAGTCATTGAACAATTTAACAATAGATTTTTCATCAGGTGAAAAATTAATTGGCCTTTTAGGCTGCGATCTTAGCATCAAAAAACGCAAAATTTCTGGCGGCAAAAAATCCGCCATGTCTCCTGCTGCCACACCTATTCCTCGCGAAGAACTCATCTTGGCGCCTCCCACCAGGAAAAATTCATACGGAATATTAAGTGGGGAGTTTTTATTAAAGATTTGTTTTAAACACGCAGCCGCAACATCTCTAGAACCACCTTTTGTAGTATGGTCTTTTCCCGCCCCCTCAACTGTTATACCTCGCGTCGCCCATTTTGCCACCCATTCCAGTTTCCAAGGCAATTTGCCATTTCCAGAAAACGGCGATATTTTACCTTGATAACCACAACCTGTTGCCCACTTCACCATCTCAGGGTGACAATGATATGTTACTTCCTTGCCGTCATAGCCTACCACCTCGGTTGTTCCTAACTTCTGGCAGTTTTCACAAATCACTTGAAAGGGATACCAGGTATCAGAACGTTCTGAGCCGCTTATGTTTTTATAAACCTTGCGGACAATATCAGCATGTTTAAGGATAATATCAATAGGCTCATCAAATCCGCCTGAACGATATATATCACGCAACCGATAAGTTTCCGCCTCAACACCTAAATATTTAAAAACATCAAAGAATTCACTAATGTAATAATCAGACATATCTGTTGCATTGGAACCTGGTGGCGGCGGAACATTACACAGAGGCATTCCTAGATATTGACTATAATGTTCATCCCTACCATAGGGAATTTCATCCAGTGGATCAAAATCATCTACGCCAAAGGTATATCGAACATCAAATCCTTCTTCTTTCATCCGCCTGAACATTACATCATGTATTAAAACACCACGTAATGCGCCAACATGTGCACGTCCAGATGGGGTTTTGGAATCATTGATAATATGAGGTTGATCTTTATCAAGTTTCTCAATTAGAGCATCAGCCCAAAACATTACAGCTCCTTCATTTTTTTAGTAAAATTTTTTGTCATATCATCAATACGATGCAATTTAATATCTTTCAAAAACAATAATTCGCGAGTATAACAACTAAGCATTTATACGTCTCGCGCGCGCAAAACTCAAGGGTTCCACAGAGCATTACTGTATGACGTATAAATTTCCGGCAATCCCGTGGGCATTAAACTTCAATCTTAAGCCGTCATCAATTCTCGTACATGAGCAGCGCTACTTGATGCCAGTGCAGACAAATTATAACCACCCTCCAACATGGAGACGATTCTGCCTTCGCAGAATTTATCGGCGATGTCCATTAATTCACGGGTAACCCAGGCATAATCATCCTCCACCAAATTTAAGGAAGCCAGAGGATCATCTTTGTGGGCATCAAAACCCGCGGAAATCAGCAATAACTCCGGTTTAAACCGTATTAACGCCGGTAATATCCTTTCCCCCATCGCCGCCTGAAACAATCGCGTATCCGCCCCGGCAGACAGGGGCGCATTGAAAATATTTCCGACACCTGTTTCATTCAACCCACCCGTACCCGGATAAAGCGGATACTGGTGAGTAGAGGCGTACAATACGTTTGCCTCAGAGTAGAAAATTTCCTGGGTACCATTTCCGTGATGTACGTCAAAATCCACGATGGCGACACGGTCAACATGACATTGTAATCGGGCATATTGCGCAGCAATCGCGACATTATTAAACAAACAAAAGCCCATCGCACGGTTGGTTTCGGCATGATGCCCGGGAGGCCGAACTGCACAAAAAGCGTTTGTCGCTTGTTTAGTGATTACATGATCGATAGCATCGCAGACTGCACCGACGGCATGCAAAGCGGCGGCACCTGAATTCGCCGAGACTACGGTATCACCGTCCAGATATCCTGATCCGGATTTAGGAATTGACTGGAAAACACGATCAATTTGACTCTGCGGGTGAATTAAAACGATTTGTTTCTCACTACCAGAAGGTGCTGGCATTCGAATCAGATTTGCAAATTCGGGTTGATTTAAAGCGATGGAAATCGAGCGCAACCGATCCGCGCATTCAGGATGACCTGATCCAGTATCATGCTGCAAAAAACTTTCGTGAGTATAGAGAAATGTAGACACAAAAACCCAAACATCGAGAAAAAACTTTATTCTAATCAATTCGTGACCATTCAGCGAACCTTAGGTCGTGTAATAATTGCGTATCAATCGGCATGAATCGCAGAAAAATGCTAGAATTCCACCATTAAAGACTTAATTCGGAGAATATAATCTAATGTTGGAAGACTATCGTAAGCATGTAGAAGAGCGTGCTGTTTTGGGCATCGTCGCAAAGCCTCTGGATGCCGAGCAGACGGCAGCATTGGTTGAATTGCTTAAAAATCCGCCTGCGGGCGAAGAAGAAACCATTCTTGACCTTTTAACCAATAGAATCCCTCCCGGTGTTGATGAAGCCGCGTATGTTAAAGCCGGTTTTTTAGCCGCTGTAGCCAAATCCGAAGTTCACTCCCCTATTCTTGATCCCAGGCGTGCTGCAGAACTTTTGGGAACCATGTTGGGTGGATACAATATCGCTCCTCTGGTTGATTTGTTGGATAATGATGAACTGGCACCCATAGCGGTACAGGCATTGTCACATACTCTGTTAATTTTTGACGCATTCCATGATGTAGAAGAAAAAGCCAACGCAGGTAACGCTCACGCAAAAAAGATTATTGAATCATGGTCAAATGCAGAATGGTTTAACGCCAAACCAAAAGTCCCCGAGAAACTCACGGTAACCGTTTTTAAGGTAACAGGCGAAACCAATACCGACGACCTGTCACCCGCTCCCGATGCCTGGTCACGACCGGACATTCCATTGCACGCAAAAGCCATGTTGAAAATACCGCGCGAGGGAATTGACAACGCAGAAGAGCAAATCGAATCATTAAAACAAAAAGGCCATCCAGTCGCCTATGTGGGCGATGTAGTGGGCACAGGTTCATCGAGAAAATCAGCAACGAATTCAGTTTTATGGTACATGGGCGACGACATCCCTTTTGTACCCAATAAGCGTACTGGAGGCGTTTGCATCGGTGGAAAAATTGCGCCGATTTTTTTCAATACTATGGAAGATTCCGGGGCATTGCCTTTCGAGTGTGATGTCGAAAATTTGAATATGGGCGACGTCATAGACATTTATCCCTATAAAGGAAAGGTTTGCAAGCATGAAACAAATGAAGTACTGGCAGAATTTTCGTTAAAAACTGACGTGATCCTCGACGAAGTACAGGCCGGGGGACGAATACCTCTGATTATTGGTCGCGGTTTGACCGAACGCGCCCGGCGTTCATTGAATCTGGATGCGTCGCCCGTATTTCGTAGACCTGAAGAGATCGGCGATACCGGCAAAGGCTATACCCTGGCTCAAAAAATGGTTGGGAAAGCCTGTGGTGTTGATGGAATACGACCAGGCACCTATTGTGAACCGCAAATGACAACAGTGGGCTCCCAGGATACAACGGGGCCAATGACTCGCGACGAACTAAAAGATCTGGCCTGCCTGGGTTTTTCCGCCGATTTGGTTATGCAGTCATTTTGTCATACCGCAGCGTATCCCAAACCCATTGATGTCGACACTCAGCATACACTGCCCGATTTTATAATGAATCGCGCAGGCGTTTCCTTACGTCCGGGTGACGGAATTATTCATTCCTGGCTCAATCGCATGTTGTTACCGGATACGGTGGGAACAGGTGGCGATTCGCATACCCGTTTTCCGATTGGCATATCATTTCCAGCAGGTTCCGGCCTGGTGGCATTTGCAGCGGCAACTGGAGTCATGCCATTGGATATGCCCGAGTCTGTATTAGTCAGATTCAGTGGCGAGATGCAAGCAGGTATTACACTGCGTGACCTGGTCAACGCCATTCCTTATGCCGCAATTCAACGCGGACTGCTTACAGTTGAAAAGAAGGGTAAAAAGAATGTTTTTTCCGGACGTATTCTTGAGATTGAAGGACTGCCGGATTTGAAGGTTGAACAAGCTTTTGAATTGTCTGATGCCTCCGCGGAACGTTCTGCCGGTGGCTGCACCATTCGATTAGGCGAAGAATCAATTCGTGAATATCTGAATTCGAATATCGTCATGTTAAAATGGATGATTGCTGAAGGATATGGAGATCCACGCACTCTGCAACGACGCGTAAAAGAAATGCAGGTGTGGTTGGAAAAACCGGTGCTTATGGAAGCAGATTCAGACGCGGAATATTTCGAAGTCATCGACATTGATCTGAACGAGATCAAAGAACCCCTGCTTGCCTGCCCCAATGACCCTGATGATGTCAAACCTCTCTCTGAAGTCACAGGCACGGCGATAGATGAAGTGTTTATCGGCTCTTGCATGACCAACATTGGTCATTTTCGCGCAGCGGGAAAATTGCTGGATAAGTTCAATCAGGTACTGCCCACTCGTTTATGGATTTGCCCACCGACAAAAATGGATGAAGCGCAGCTTATGGAAGAAGGTTATTACAGTATTTACGGTAAAGCAGGCGCTCGTACCGAAATGCCAGGGTGTTCCCTGTGCATGGGAAATCAGGCACGCGTTGAAGAGAAATCTACGGTGGTCTCGACATCCACTCGAAATTTTCCAAATCGCTTAGGAAATGGTGCCAATGTATATCTGTCGTCTGCTGAGTTGGCTGTGGTTTGTTCTATGCTTGGCCGAATTCCTACGCCTGACGAATATCTTGAGTATGCCCAGGAAATCGATACTATGGCTGCGGATACTTATCGATATCTGAATTTTGACCAGATCGATTCGTATAAGAAAATTGCCGATGAGCTGGTATTTAAAGAAGCTGTTTGAAATTAAGTAGAATAAACAATATCAAGAAGGATTGACTCTCTACGGCTGCAACCGTAGAGAGTCGATGACGCCCTTCACCCGTGACAGATCAGAGGCCATACTTTTAACTAAAGCTCTTTAATTCTACGTTACAAACTAGATAAAGGCTAGCCTGAACCTCTAACCTGTCTATTTTCTAAACTCTTTGTTGGAGATAGATATGCAAATGTTAGACAAGTTTGCCCAGATACTTAAAACACTATTAGAACTTGTACAGTTTGTAAATGAAGAAATATTTCCTTTTTTGATCGTTATTTTAGCTTTATTAATTGCTCTCATCGCCATTACCGCACTTATGATTTTCATATGGCGTGGATATTAATAACTGTCTTGCATGACCTTTGTTTCTCGTTCCCACGCAGGAGTGTGGGAACACGGCTGGAACACCCCCCACTCATAACTCGATCTCTTCTTGCCGCCGGATTAATTCCACCAGGGGTTCATTCACATAAAAATTTGTGCGGCCAACTTTGTGTTTGCTGACAAAATCCTGCTCGGTTAATTCATTCAGATATTTAGTCGCTGTGATACGGCTGACACCCAGTTGCTCAATTAAAAACTGCACTTTGGTATAAGGATGAAAAAACAGGTTGTTGAGTAGCTCTTGGCTGTAAATTTTAGGAAGTTCGCTACGCATTCTTTGTTTGGTTGCCATGATCAGTTGACGTATTTGATTGACAAATTCTATGGTTTCTTTGGCAGTGATTTCGATCCCTTCGATGATATAAAGCACCCAGCCTTGCCAGTTTTTCTGATCACGCACAGATTGCAACAGGCGATAATAATCATCTTTGCTACGCACGATATAACGACTGAGGTACAAAATGGGTAAGTCCAATAATCCACTTTTCACCAGGTATAGAATATTGATTATTCGCCCCGCTCGCCCATTACCGTCATAAAAAGGATGGATGCTTTCAAATTGGTGATGAATGATGGCCATTTTGATCAATGGATCGAGAGCTGAAAGCTTATTGTCGTTGATGTATTCAACAAGATTTACGAGCAAGTCTTCAATCTCCGAAGGGTGTTGTGGTGGTGTGTAGATCACCTGTCTGGTTCTGCTATTGCCGATCACAGTTCCCGGTAATTTTCTAATACCGGGCTTGTTTGGTTCGATCAATGCCTGAATGCTTAGAATATCCTCGAAACGAATCAGCTTGGTTATTTTAGTTTGTCGGTAACTTTTCCATAATGCAGCACGATAGTTTTCGACTTCTTTTGCAGCCTGATTAATTTTCTGCCCTTGAATGACGTTGGCCTGAAAGAGCTGGTCGTGTGTAGTGAAAATATTTTCGATAGCGGAGCTATCCTTTGCTTCCTGAAGGGTGAGCGTTGTAATCAGTATGCCTTCATTGGGTATGCTTTTCGCGACACCTTTCAGCTCAGCAAGAAAACGATGTGCTTGCGCCAATTTTTTAAGAATCTGTACCGATTCCAGCGAAACTTCCTCTGCAATGGGTAGTTTTGTCAGCACACGTTTAGAGTTAACAAGAGCTTCCATATAGCCATAAAAGGGACTTAATTGAATTAGCAGTCCATTATATGTATACAATTTTATTTTATCTATACATATTTGCGATTTAACATATAGAAAAAGAACTCATTCTTTACGCTTTTCTCAAAAGCGAAGAAAACGACCGCTAGGGAGACAATTTATCTTTCCCTTTACGTTTCTGACTGTTTACTGCGAAAATTCAAAAAAACTATCATTACAGCCGCACCCAATGTATCTGCGATCCAGTCTAAAATGTCGGCGTGACGACCTGGCACAAAGGATTGGTGAAATTCATCCGAAAATCCGTATAAACTGCAAAAGACCAGGCTGCTGATAAACAAGTAGTGGCGCTGTTGAAAAAAGTGTGACAATGCTCGCCAGCTCAACAGCCCCATAACAGCATAGGCACTAGCATGAATAAATTTATCCTGATAGGAGACAAGGCTGGGCGCTAATATTTTTGACTGGTTGGACAATGCGTAGATCAATGTACAATAAAGAATCAAACAACTGACGTCTCTAATCTTTCTGATCATAGTAAACGCAGATAAGGTGTGAAAAATATTTTTGAATTCGCAGAACACTGTCTGCACAGTGATTCTATTGATGAAAAGCTGTCAATCACTGATGATGCCTGGAAATCGCAGCAACAAGCTACGCTTGACTATACCTCGGTTGAAACTCCGCACGCTATCGAGGATACAGTGTTTCCTGAACGTCCATTATTGGTCTCTCCTCGCCAGTTGCCTCGACGCAGCCTTTCCACGCCTGATGGCCGCATTGCACTGCTGCATTCCCTGGCACATATAGAATTCTACGCGATTCACCTGGCGTGGGATATTCTTTATAGATTTCGTCAATTACCGACTGATTTTTATTCAGATTGGCTGCGAGTTGCAGCAGAGGAAGCGCTGCATTTTTCATTGTTGCGAAACAGGCTGCAAACATTGAACTCGGACTATGGAGTTCTACCTGCACATCGCGGACTGTGGGACGTTGCCAGCGATACCACACATGACGTATTGGCTCGTCTAGCGCTGGTTCCAAGAACACTTGAAGCCAGAGGGCTGGATGTATCACCAGGGATGATACAGAAATTATTACAGTGTGGAGATACCTTAAGCGCGGAAATTTTAGAACGCATTATGAACGATGAAATTGGTCATGTTGAGATTGGCAGTCGTTGGTTTCGGTTTTTTTGCGCGGAACGTGGATTGGATTCGGAAACCGTTTATTTTGATTTTCTCCACAAATTCATGAAGGGCAAGGTACGCGGCCCCATTAATCGTGAGCTGCGCAAACAGGCAGGTTTTAGCGAACATGAATTGGATAGATTGCAAGGTTTGGAGTAATGGGCTTAGTGGTACATGCTGGACTTTTGTATTTAGTCTATAACCCAAACCCGCTAATTCTATTAATAATCAAACCAGTTTTCAATTTCCAAATCATTAAAAACCGAAAAATCTTCTGTATTTCGAGTCACAACGATAAGTTGATTGACACTGGCTACCGCTGCAATCTCACTATCATATTTTGCAGGTACTATGCCTTTAGCTTTCAATCGAACTCTCTCATCTGCAAGCCATTCTGCTGCATTTTGACAAAAAGGCAGAACAGTGAAACCATCTTCAATAATTAAATTAAGATACGAATAAAGCGAGTTCCTACGCTTCCCATCATCAAGTAACTTCACTCCGTACCATAACTCATGCCAGACCGTTGAAGACGTGCAAGAAAATATGCTGTCCAAGGCCAACCTGTTCATAACTCCTGTATTCGCCTCTGATTTCATAGGCTCAGAGATTATGTTTGTATCAAGCAGATATTTCATTAAAATTAGGGATAACTTCCTAAGGAGCGAGGTTTTAATAATATGCGAAAGATTGACGCAGGATAATTGTTTGTCTTCAAGGCGTAGCAACAGGCGCATAGCAGGGCTACGCAACTGTTGCTACAACGCAGAAGACCGACAATAAGACAAGTCAAGATTCGTATATTATTGAATCCTCGCTCCTAAAGGATTAGATCAACACTATTTATACCTCTGAAGAGGCGATGGAGAAACCGGTCAGTTTCGGAAGCTATAAAATGCACGACCCTTACCATCTACCCCCAGCTAAAATCAGAAGGCTGATGTGGCTCTTTATCACGCATATTATCGACTTCTTCATCAGTAAACCCTCTCGCTTCAGGATGAAGTGTACGCCAATTTAAATATGCATTAAAAATACCTTTACCGGAGCTAAACGCACGGCTATATCGGTCTATTGACACGATCACCGCAACAGGTTTTCCGTGCCGTGTAATATGAATATCCTGCCCCTTTTCAACATCATGAACGATTTCAGGCAAGTGATTTTTTAAGTGCGATATAGTGGCTTTAGTCATCATGAGCCTCTCAATTGAATATATGGCCATAAATATAGCACATATAGCCAGTTTTTCGCTCTTCTATATTCTAATCGGCCAGGAAGAGTTGACCTTCTGGAACTATTCTTTGTTGCGATTGGCTATTGATTTGGTTATCGTTGAATCAGACAGCATTAATAAGGACACACATTGATCACATTTTTCACAGAATACGGCATGTTCCTGGCGAAACTTCTAACAGTTGCGGCAGTAGTGCTGATTGCAACCTTTATATTTCTTCGTCTTGTTGCTAAAGCAAAAGCGGCCGATCCAGAACATCTAAAGGTTAAAAACCTCAATGATAAGTACCAAGACATGAGTCTGGCAATGAAATCGGCGGTTTTCACAAAAAAGGCTTTTAAAAAAGAAATCCATGACTTGAAAACCAGGCAAAAGCACGAACAAAAGTCTTCAACTACCCCAAAAAAGAAACGCATATTCGTAATTGAGTTTGTTGGCGATATACGGGCAAGCGGTGCTGCGTCCCTTCGGGAAATTGTTACCGCAATATTAACAATCGCCGACCAAAAGGATGAGGTCGTTTTGGTTCTTGAAAGCTCTGGCGGGACAGTCCATGGCTACGGCTTCGCAGCGTCCCAACTTCAACGGATTCGTGAGAAAGGCGTTAAACTAACCGTTGCGGTAGACAAAGTCGCCGCGAGTGGCGGCTATATGATGGCGTGCGTTGCAGATTCAATCATTGCTGCACCGTTCGCAATAATTGGTTCGATTGGCGTCATTGGTCAAATGCCAAACTTTCATCGTCTTTTAAAGAATTTTGACGTTGACTATGAGCAGGTTACAGCTGGGGAGTACAAACGGACTTTATCGGTTTTTGGAGAGAACACTGATAAAGGTCGTCGCAAAGCTCAGGAAGATATCGATGAGACTCACCAGTTATTTAAGGATTTTGTGATCGCTAATCGTTCGCAGGTTGAGATCGAACAGATTGCCACCGGAGAACATTGGTACGGAACCCGTGCGCTTGAACTCAATCTGGTTGACGAACTATGCACCAGCGACGACTATCTTTATCGGTCTGTGGAAAACACAGATTTATTTTTAATAAGTTACGCCCGAAATAAAACATTTTTCGAAAGGTTTTTTTCAGGTTTCGCATTGCTATTGAACCGCTTTCTTGGATGAAGACTTTTAATGTGAGGGATAGGAAGCCTATTTCACGATAAGCTCAAAACCGAGCGTGGCAATTTCAACGGCTCATAACCCTCGAATAATACGCAGTGTAGTCAGGCAGCCGGGAGATTCGTCTTCTACGTTGCAAGACATTGAAGACTCGACGATGGCGAGTACTTTAAAAGATATGATTCAAATTCATCTATCGGTAGTGGCTTACTAAAATAATACCCCTGTACAAAACGACAATTGTGCCGTTTTAGAAACCTTAACTGCTCCTCCGTCTCTACCCCTTCAGCGATAACTTTAATCTGCATTTTTTCAGCCAATGTAATTATCGTTTCAACCAATAAAGCATCGTCAGGATCTGTCGCAATGTCGTTAATGAATTCTCGGTCAATCTTAAGAATATCAACCGGAAAACGTTTAAGATAGCTTAGGGACGAATAGCCTGTACCAAAGTCATCCAGAGAAATTTGCATCCCCATTGCCTGCATATCAGCTAATGAATTCACACAATGGCGTTCTTTTTCCATAAATACCGTTTCGGTGATTTCTACTGTGATATTAGTCAAAGGAATTCCATGCGCCATAAACACATTGTTCCAATCCTCATCACAAGTTCCGTTTGAAAATTGCTTTGGAGATTTATTAATTGAAATATGAATGGAGCCTAAACCGGACTGTTGCCAATGCTGCATGTCCTGAGCCACTCTTCGTACCACCCAGTCACCAATCGGCCGTATTAGACCCGATTCTTCGGCTAATGGAATAAACTCAGCTGGAGAAACAATGCCCAAATCCGCTTGTGTCCATCGAATCAATGCTTCCGCACTCACTATTTGATCATTCGTAATGTCCATGACAGGTTGATAAACCAGTGAAAACTCATCGCGTTCTATCGCCATCCGCATATGATGTATCACGGTGAATCGTCTTTCTGATTCCGCCTGCAATAAAGGGGTAAAATAATGATAGCGATTCCGTCCTGCTTCTTTTGCAGCATACATTGCACTATCGGCATTCTTTTGCAGGCTTTGACTATCACTGCCATCGTCAGGATAAACACTAATGCCTATACTGGCTGAAATAATCACCTCATTCCCTTCAATATCCACATGTTCCGAAAAGGCTGAAAAAATTTTTTTGGCTACAATTTCAGCATAAACTCCTTTTTCCAAATCAGGCAGGATAAGGATAAATTCATCGCCGCCCAAGCGGGCAACTGTATCAGAACCACGAATGACTGAGTTTAAACGTTTGGCAACATCCCTTAAAAGTAAGTCCCCTGCTTTATGTCCCAAAGTATCGTTTATCCATTTAAACCGATCCAAGTCCAATAACATCAGGGCGACTCGTTTTTTGTTACGTTTCGCCTGGTTTATCGCCAGCTCTATCCGGTCAAGAAACAGGGTTCGGTTAGGCAGTTCGGTTAAACTATCATAATTAGCCTGATAACGAATTAACTCTTCATCCGCTTTCCGTTTACTAATATCACTAAAAATGGAAACATATTGAATGATATTACCTTCAGAATCTCTGATGACAGTAACAGATTCCCAGGTAGGAAAAATATGTCCATCAGAGTGCCGATTCCATACTTCCCCTTGCCAGTTTTTTTGGTCTTTTAGCTTACGCCAGAACTCTTGAAAAAAATTGTCATCATGATAGCCAGAAGCAAGAAAACTGGGGGTTCTACCAATCGATTGTTGTTCTGTAAAACCAGTAATCAGAGTAAACGCCGGATTAATGGAAATAATGATATTTCTGACATCTGTCACAAAGATTGCTTCAGTCGTAGTTTCATAGACAGTTGCCGCCTGTTGCAACTTCGACTCGATCATTTTTTGTTCGGTGATATCCTGACTAACACCGAAGACCCGCACCACTTCATTTTTATCGTTCACATCAACTTCTGTGATCGCTCGAATATATCGAGTACTCTCGTCATCCAGTAACAATCTGAATACAAACTCGGTGGGTACATGGTTCCCGAGACAGTTAACATTAAATTGTTCAACTAAGGCTCTATCATCAGGGTGTACAAGATCTATGTATTTATCGTAGGTGGGAGAAATTGAATCCGGTGTAAAACCAAAATTACGAAACTCCTGATGAGACCATTCGGCAACATCTGCACCTGGGTAATATTGCCAATTACCGACTTTGGCAATAGATTGAACGCGCTCAGCAATTCTTTTACTGTTACATAATTCTTTTTCCAGCTGAATTTTGTGTACAAGGTTACCAATACACGCTGTTAACAATTTAAAATACTCGCTGTTTTCTTGCGGGACAAAATGAGCAAACCCAAGTTGCATAGCATCCGATACTATAGGGGTAGATTCACCTGAGAGAACAATAATCGTATGTTCACTGGACGACTTTTTAAGGACATCCAAAGCACCAGATATGGAAATATCTAAAATAAGAATATCGAAACAAGCCCCACAAATTTTGTTTAAACACGATTGAACATCATTCGCCAATTCAACAAAGTAGCCTTTCTTTTCAAGGTAGCTTTTAGTTGTATCCGCTAATGAGATATCATCATTCAGATATAGAATTTTTATCTGTTCCATCATGTGAAAAAGGCTAATAGAAATTAATTTTAATTATTGGGATTTACGCAGTACGAAGGAATAAACCTGGATTATTTGTTACAAAAAAGTATAGCTGGTTTTTTTCCTGGCGTTTCCTGAAACCCATACATACCAATGCGTTATAGCGCTTACTTAGATTCTAAAGTCACAAATTTCTTAGGGGTGTACAGATGAAATTCGATCTTCTTTTATTCTTGCTTGCGTTGTTATTGGCTTTGACTCTGATGGCTTTCTTCTTAGGCGTTCTGCAATATCCATTCGGCATTGGAATTTTACTGCTGCTACTGTATTTCCGCTTTCGGCAATTGAGTGATAGTAATGACGAAAACTAATACTGGTCTTAAAAATAAATAGGGTTAGGTAGGGGGTCAGAACATCAACTGGCCGCCGTTGACAGCGATATTCGCTCCGGTTATGAATGCTGCGGATTCAGACGCCAGATAATCAACGAGCCCAGACACTTCATTAACCATACCCAAGCGACCTACAGGAATTCCAGCTATGATCTGTTCACGGATATTTTCAGGGACTGCCATAACCATTTCGGTGGCAATATATCCGGGAGAGACTGTGTTCACGGTAATTCCCTTACGGGCGACTTCCTGTGCAAGCGCCATACTGAATCCATGGATCCCGCTCTTGGATGCCGAATAATTTACTTGCCCCAATTGACCTTTCTGACCATTGATTGAAGAAATGTTGATAATCCGCCACAGAAAATTCGAACTTCCTCTCATGGCACTTACCAGCCATCCGCGAACATTTTCTATCGAAAAACACCGGAATTGACGACACACGAACCGTTCAGTGCACTTCAATTTGAATCAGAACTTTTTCACAACCTGTTCGGGTCGAAACATAAATACTGTGCTTCGCGAATGTGCTCAATTGACCTTAGCGCTTCGAGATCATCCTGCTGAATCGGCGCGTCAATATCCAGTAATGAAATAGCATCACTCCGACTTTCCCTACGACCCAGATGCATGTTTGCAATATTAATCCCTTTATCAGCAGCAAAATTCCCAATTGCGCCAATCATCCCTGGTTGATCCTGGTTAGTGATATACAGCATATGTTTACCAAATTCCGATTCCAGTTTTATACCTTTGATTTCAATCAATCGGGGACGATTTTGAATTTGCGTACCGGATGCATTCCTTGTCTTACCTTCAGTAGTAATGTTGATAGTGACACGATTATGGTACACCTCCTCAAGATCTTCTTTCGCTTCTGTGATATGGATGCCACGATCACGCGCAACCTGACGTGCATTCACCGCATTGACATTACAAAAGTGCGGCGCCAATACGGATTGCACCACCTGCGTTGTTAATGGCTCGACGTTCAATTGAGCCGCGTCTCCGGAATAGGTTACCGTTATACTTTTTATCGCTGTTTGAGTTAATTGCCCGACGAAAGAACCAAGATAGCTGGTTAATTGTAAATAGGGCTTTAACTGCCGTGCTTCTTCTGCCGACAGGTTAGGCGCATTCAGCGCATTTTTTATCGAGCCTTCCAACAAATAATCTGATATCTGCTCAGCAATTTGAATTGCGACTTTTTCCTGCGCCTCGCTTGTTGAAGCACCCAGGTGTGGCGTACAAATTACATTCTCCAAACCAAATAGTGGATTCTCTTTAGCCGGTTCCTGTACAAAGACATCCAGTGCAGCACCCTTTAAATGGCCACTTTCAAGCGCAACTTTTAGCGCCCGTTCATCCACCAAACCACCGCGTGCGCAATTGATTAATAAAGCCCCTTTTTTCATTTTTTTCAACGTTGATGCGTTAATAATATTTTCAGTCTCTGCAATCTTCGGCACATGTAAGGTCACTACATCGGAACTTTTCAGTAATTCATCGAACTCTACTTTTTTAATTCCTAATGCGTTCGCGCGTTCTTCAGTCAGATAAGGATCATAGGCTTGCACCTTCATACCAAATCCAATTGCCTTCTTTGCAACAATGGAACCTATATTTCCGGAACCGATAATACCCAGCATTTTGCCACTGAGTTCAACACCCATATATCGGGATTTAGCCCAGACACCGGCATGCGTCGTTTGATTGGCCTGAGGGATTTGGCGCGCCAGAGAAAACATCATTGCCAGAGCATGTTCTGCCGTGGTAATCGCATTGCCCATTGGTGTATTCATCACAACAATTCCTTTTTTTGTACAAGCCGGAACATCGACATTATCTACACCAATACCTGCGCGACCAACCACCTTTAAATCTTTTGCTGCCTGTAACACCTTGTCTGTTACCTGGGTGGCCGATCGAATCGCTAGACCGTCAAAACCGGGAATTATTTTCAGTAATTCTTCTTCCGTCATCTTGCCGGTTTGTACGACTTCAATGCCACGCTGTTCAAAAACATTAACCGCCTGGCTGGACATCGGATCAGAGATTAAAACACGACTTTTTGACATTATATTTTTTCCTTAGTTGTTTTTTTATCGTAACTACTTGCCCCCTAATCGAAACAGCCCTCTATGGGGGATCTGTGGAGGAAGTGTATGCGGCAGGGAAGCCGCATCCAAGCCTACAAGGATGTATTTACGGCGTCTTCCGGAACAGATCA
>Ga0114934_10000072_pt1 | contig 51526 bp, 40 predicted proteins | sample 4SBtaG_2_FD_99695 | JGI IMG/M metagenome (GOLD analysis project Ga0114934, IMG submission 99695) | Deep subsurface microbial communities from Kolumbo volcano to uncover new lineages of life (NeLLi) - 4SBTROV10_white metaG | ecosystem: Environmental > Aquatic > Marine > Volcanic ...
ACCTGATGCCCAAGTAAACGGATTTGCAGGATTTAATTTTATTGCTTTAATTTGCAATAAATATTCAGCTATTTGTTGACCTAAATTTTCCATATCACAAATGTATAAAGTTTTTTTTGAAAAAAATTATTTTCATTTCTCGAAGGAATTTCCAAAGGGAAAAGATTTAGTGTTTAATACGGATACATTAAACACCATGCTACCGGTATTAATTAAAAATCTCAGAAAAGATGAAGCCGTAGAAATCAATGTCTTTGATGCCGATATTGAAGCAGCATTTTCTGCTTTTAAAAAACATTTTAAGCTTATTGAGGCAGGCGGGGGCATTGTTGAAAATGCCGAAGGAAAAATTATTTTAATTTACAGGAATGGAATATGGGATTTACCAAAAGGCAAAAAGGAACCGGATGAACCCATTGAAATAACTGCTTTAAGAGAGGTTAAAGAAGAAGTTGGTCTCAATGAGTTGGAACCAATTGAATTCATCGATTTTTCCTACCATATTTATCGTTTGCATGATGAATGGGTGCTAAAAAAAACAGCATGGTATGCTATGAAATCCAAGGGACAAGAATCATTAACGCCTCAAGCTATCGAAGGCATTGAGAAAGCAATTTGGATTAATATCCGTGAGATTTCTGATTATATATCAAATGTGTATCCGTTGGTTGTAGATGTTTTGCAAAAATATCTGGATTTGAAGCTAAAACAAAGTTCATGAAAAAACCATCCCATTTTTGGATTTTGGTTATTAAGATACTGATTATAATTTTGTCGTATGGTTATATTTATTATCAGCTTTTTTACAAAAAAAATAATTTTGAAACATTAAGATTATATCATTTTGATTGGATAAAAGCAGGCTTATTGGCGCTTGTATTTATTTTGATGTTGGCTAATTGGTCAATGGAATCAATCAAATGGAGAATATTGGTAAGTCCCCTGGAAAAAATTAGTTTTTGGCACTCATTCAAAGGAGTACTTATTGGATTGACAACCTCCATTTTCACACCGAACCGTACAGGGGAATACTTTGGTAGAATTTGGGTGCTATCACAAAAAAGAGTACAAGGCATTTTTGCAACGATTACAGGCAGTATTGCTCAACTATTAATAACGCTAACAGCCGGCATTTTTTCACTGTTCTATTTTATTCCTATATCGTCAGGCAAACTGGTTTTTTTTACAAAAAACAAAGGATTAATCCTCTCAATAGCTATTGGATTAGCTATCATTTTACTTGTATTTTTATTTACACTGCCTTTTCTATCCGGCAAACTAAAACGCTTTAGAAAATTACATTATTTTCTTGATTTCTTAAAACAATACAAACCTTCTAACATATTAAGCATATTACTATTAAGTATTTTGCGATATTCTATTTTTGTTTTTCAATTCTTCTTATTAATTTTTATCTTTGATATTCATCTGGGGTTTGAAATAGTTTTTATGTCACTGGCACTAATTTATTTTATGATGGCATTTATTCCATCTTTCACATTGGCTGAAATAGGAATCCGCGGCAGTTTGGCAATTACTATTTTTAGTATTTTTGTTCCAAATACGATGGGGGTCTTTTTCGCCATTTCATCACTATGGATAATCAACATTGCCATTCCGTCCATTGTCGGTTCATTTTTGTTGATAAAATTAAACATTTCTAATAACTTTTAAAAGTTTGAAACTTTTGAAAACTTCCTGTAAAAACTCATTATAATTTTGAAACCTTTTTTTTGTTTTTTCGTTAATAATTATGTGAGGTTATTTATTTCATATATTGCATTATTTTTTTCCGCATTATTATTCCTTGTTGAATGTCAAACACCCGTAGCCCATAAACAAGGAAAAAATTGCCCGGACATTAACGAAATTCACAAGCGCGGTAAACTAATTGCCTGTGTGCATAATAACGCTACCGATTATTTCATTCTGAAAGGAAAGCCTATGGGATTTCAGCTGGAATTATTAAATAACTTATCAGCATACTTAAATATACCTATTGAAATAAATGTTGATAACAATTTACATTCCAACTTTACAAAGATTGCTAACGGACAGTGCGACATTATTGCTGTAGGACTTACTATTACAAAAGATAGAAAAGATACCATAACATTTACTACGCCTATTTATACAACCCGTCAAGTATTGGTTCAACGCATTCCAAAAGGACTTAATAAAAAACAGCTAAAAGACACACTTATAAATAGCCAACTGGAGTTAGGCAATAAAACAGTGGTTGTAGAAAAAAGCAGTTCATTTATAAAACAGCTACACAATTTGTCGGAAGAAATAGGTGAAAATATCAATATTGTTATTAATGACACAGCAACTTCAGAAGAATTGATTTCTATGGTATCTAAGGGTATTATCAAATATACTGTTAGTGACGAAAATGTTGCAAAAGTGAATAAAAACTATTATAATAATATTGATATTTCTATTCCAATTAGTTTTACACAAAATTTGGCTTGGGGGATTCGATGTGGAGCTGACAGTCTTTTGGATACTATCAATACATGGATAAAAAAATTTACTCAAACTAGAAAATATAGATTAATTTATACAAAATATTTTAAAAATAAACGAAGCATCAATAATAATTTTGAAGGATTCATATCCTCAATAAACGAAGGTAAAATCTCTCCTTACGACAACATTATTAAAGATTATGCGAAAGAACTTCATTGGGATTGGCGGTTATTGGCCTCGTTAATTTATCAGGAATCCCGATTTAACCCGAAAGCAAAATCATGGGCAGGTGCTTTTGGACTCATGCAACTAATGCCCGGAACTGCAAAGCGATTCTCAGTTGACAGTTTATCTTCCCCGGTTCAACAAATTCAAGGGGGTGTCATGTTTTTAAAATGGCTTGACAACCAATTAAAAAAGGATGTTCCCGATAGTGCCCAACGCATTTATTTTATTTTGGCTTCCTATAATGCAGGGTTAGGTCATGTTCGCGATGCTATGCGACTAGCTAAAAAATACAATCACAATCCTCAAATTTTTGAAGATAATGTCGCTTATTTTCTTTTTGAAAAGTCAAAACCAAAATATTATTTGGATAAGGTTGTTAAAAATGGCTACTTAAGAGGCCGGGAAACAAAAAATTATGTTTATCAAATCGTTGAAAGATACAAACATTACAAAAATCTGATTTCTGATTAATATCGTATTTTGGGTAACTAATATCAATTTCAAAAATTTCTTTACATTTGCAACATTATTTTAATTAATGCTTGCATTTTTTATTTCCATACGATTTATTGATATTATAGACATTCTTTTAGTTGCCTTTTTGCTTTATCAGGTTTTTAAACTTCTAAAAGATTCAATCACTATTTATATTTTCATTGGGTTCTTTTTCATTTATTTGCTATGGTTGATTGTGAAAGCTCTCAATATGGAAATGCTTAGCTTAATATTGGGGCAATTTATGGGGGTAGGTATCATTGCTTTAATTGTTGTATTCCAGCAAGAATTAAGACGGTTTTTATTATTGATTGGCAGAAAATATTTTGCTAATATTAATATTCACTTTGTTGAAGATATTATTAAAGCAAAATCAACAATACAAGCGGAACAAAATAATCAAATCATTGATGAAATAATTAAAGCCGTTAACCAACTTTCACAACAAAAAACAGGAGCGATTATTGTTGTTTCTGATTTTCTAAAACTTAACAGTTTTGCTGAAACAGGTGTTATCATTAATGGAGAAGTAAATCACCAAACACTGCTCTCTATTTTTTTTAAAAACAACCCATTACATGATGGTGCCGTTATTATCTACAGGCATAAAATCCTTGCGGCCAAGGTTATTTTACCAGTCAATAACGAACTAATAATTAATGAAAATTACGGCACTCGTCACCTCGCAGCACTATCAATGAATATTGAAACAGATGTGCCGGTTATTATTGTTTCAGAAGAAACCGGTGAAATATCGGTCGCCATCAATAAAACCATTAAACAAGTTTCTGATAAAGAATTGAGAAAAATATTGAATCAAATGAATTTCTAATTCTTTTGCCATGAAACTATTCAATAATTTCTCACTCGGATTTAAGTCTTTTGGCAAGGGATTCAATTTCATTTTCAAACATAAAATGGGATGGACACTGCTTGTCCCTGTTGCGCTAACAATTTTACTCTTTTGGTTAGGATTAGAATTTACATCTTACCTGATTGATGAAGCCAAAAATTATTTATTGGATATTCTTAGTCTAAAAAACAATTCTTTTTTTCTATCGGAATATCTCAAAATGTTTCTTTCCGGCTTTTTATGGGTAGTTATAAAAGTTATTTTCTTTGTGATCTTTACTTATGTTAACGGTTATTTGGTATTGGCTATACTTTCGCCTTTATTAGCAATTATTTCGGAAAAAACTGAAAAAATTGTTTTGGGCAAAACCTACCCATTTTCAGTCCATCAACTGACACATGATATCATTAGGGGCATTTTGATTATTTTCAGGAATCTATTTTATGAACTTTTTTTAAACCTGCTATTAATTATCGCAACACTTATTCCGTTTATTGGACAAATAGTCGCTATTATTTCACCATTAATTTTATTTGGCATCTCATCATATTTCTATGGATTTTCTTTTATTGATTATAATAGTGAGCGTCATAAATTGTCAGTCAAAGAGAGTGTTGCTTATGTTCGTAAAAACGGAGGTTTAGCCCTCTCTAATGGTAGTATCTTCTCACTTTTTTTGATAATTCCTGTGTTAGGGTCTTTAATAGCCGGAATTGTAGCTATAGTATCCACTGTATCAGCAACATTGGCTGTAATAGAAATAAATCAACGAAATGAAAAAAATTAGAATCGGATTAGTATCCTACCTTAATACTTTGCCTTTTGTTCATGCCGTAAATAGGATGAAAAACGAGCAAACAAAGTGGGCTATTGAAACCATAGAAACTTATCCTTCAAACTGCACGCGCCTTTTTCAACAAAACAACATAGATATTGGCATTATTCCCGTTGGTGGATTACCACAACTTAATAACGAATACAAAATTGTTAGCGATTTTTGTCTCGGCGCTAATCAATCAGTCGATTCCGTATTAGTTCTCAGCAATCGTCCGCTGAAAGAAATTGAGACTATTTTGCTTGATTATCAGTCAAACACTTCGGTATTGCTTACAAAAATATTATCAAAATATTTTTGGCACATCAATCCAGAATGGCAAGATGCCGAACAAGGATTTGAAAATAATATTAGAAAAGATACTGCCGGCGTTGTAATAGGCGATAGAACTTTCTCGTTAAAGAATAATTTTCCTTATGTGTACGATTTAGCTTCAGAATGGTATCAATTTCAAAAACTTCCATTTGTTTTTGCATTATGGGTAGCCAAACCAAAATTACCGGAAGCATTCATTAAAGACTTTAACCTCTTTTTAGAAAAAGGAGTTAATGAAATTGCAAACGCATTTGACCTATTAAAAAACAATTATCACTTAACAATTAACAGAGATATTGCGTTAAACTATCTTACAAAAAAAATGACTTATCACTACACTTCTGCGATGCAAGACTCAAAAGACAAATTTTTGTCATTATTAAATGACATTTAAGGGATTATATTCATTATGAATAATTACAACATTCAATTAACAAGAGAAAGTATCCCTGCGGCACAACCGGCTTTACCGTCTTTAAAAGAAATATAAATTTTGTAGGTACCCGTTTTCTGACATAGAAAATCAAACATTTTATAATCTTTTTGTTTTGATGTTAAGTAAGAAGTTCCAAGTAATTTATTGCCTTCGTAAAGCTGAATAATTGGGATACCATTATATTCTTTTGCTTTAGAAATATTAAAGCGATAATGATTGCCACCATTTAATACTATCTGGAATTTGGCTATGGCACGAGGTGAATTTGGGGGGGTAGCTGGTAATTTCACCTTGAAATCTTTTAGATAGGTGGCTCCACGATTTTGGGAAACAGCAATATCAACCAGCTTTTCGTTACATTGACTATATGATAGTGCCACAGAGAAAATTATGGTTATTAATGTAAAAAATATTTTTTTCATCGTTAGTAAAGTCTTAATTAACTATATTATATCTAATTTCTGTAATTTGATTTTTAATGTTCTCCAAATCCTTTTCTGTAATAGTTATAATACTTTTTTCATTTTGGACAACGGTCAATACCCCATCCTGTTCAACTGTTTCAGGCTCTCCAAGCTCGTAGGTAATTTCCACAGGCTCATATATTTCTTTTAGCTTAATTAGTTGATTTAGCAATTTCTGAAATTCGCTATCGCCTTTATAGTTTTTAAGAATTAAGATAATGTTATTCAAAATGATTTTTTGTTCTGCAATTCTATCAGAAATTTCTTTTATTTTGACTTGATCGTTAATTTGAGTAGCAAAATACATGCCTTCAATCCAAACGCCAACAATAATTAAAACGCTAATATTAGAACGGTGGTTATCTCTTAGATATTTATCAATCTTATTGAAACTATGAACGGATAAATAAGTCAGAGAATCTAAATTCTCACCAGAAGTAGCCAATTCCTTCAAGGTTTTAAAATCGAAAAATTGTCCTACCTTAATGCCTTCGGCCAATGATTTAATGGCGGTAAGATAGTCCACAATAAAACGATTCTGAGAATATAAATTTAAATAACCTAAATCAGCCCCCAAAACACCTAAATTTAGCGATCTTTTAAAGCTGGTATTGTATTTATCCAAGTTGTTAGTAGAAGCTAATAATTCAGGTGAAAACTTACTACCTGTTTCTTTTATTAAAGAAGCTATTTCTATTGGCGAAGAAATATTTTGCACCAAATCGTCCATAGATTGAGATGAAATTTCCGGTACAGAGTCAGTTTCCTGCAATAAGGAATCGGGAATATCAAAATCACCGGTAATTTCGGCAGGATTTTGATCATTATTGCATGAAAAAGTCAGTGCAACAATAAACCCAATCAATAAAAAGCTAATTTTTCTCATAATTTTTTCTTAAATCTTTTTAGGCATTCTAAAAACTGGTTAGAAGTTACAAAGATAAATAATCAAATTAAAACAACAAAATTACATACAAAACAAAAAGTTTACAGTCATCAACTATTTAGTATAAAATGAGATAAATAAAACACATAAAAAAAAATGGATTCATTATTTTAAAAAAAACTCGCCAAATAAAAAGAAAATACAGAAATTTTCTATTTCTTTGCAGTCCGATCCAAGTTCTTATAAATTTTAATTTATTTTGACAATATTCGGGGTGTGGCGCAGTCCGGTTAGCGCGCGTCGTTCGGGACGACGAGGTCGAAGGTTCGAATCCTTTCACCCCGACAATATTTTGATATGAATGGTGTTTATACATCATAAAATTTCAAAAAATATAGAGGGTATCCTGTCAATTATTTTCCATCCATTCTTTTAACTTTTCTAACTGTTTTAGTTTATTCACACGTCTCAAATTACGAGCCGTTTCGGTAAAATATTGATGATTTTGCAGAAATTTGATTTGAATATTATTCCATTCTTTCATTGATTTTACTTTACCACGCTCCGACAGTTCTTTAAACAGTTGGTTTGAAACCGGAACAAAATCTTCACGACCTAAATAGTCTAAGTCTGCATCACAAATAATTTTTTGAAGTTTTGTTTTGGGATTCGGAGGAAATTTAGTAGCATAGATAATCTCCCCTATTAAATTTATCTGCTGCTGCGAATATTTAAATTGAGGCAACACTTCTTTTGCCAATTTTATACCTTGTTCTTCATGGTCATCATAGCTGATAATAAATCCGGCATCGTGAAATAATGCAGCTGTCTTAAGTATTAGTATCTCTTCATCAGTACAGCCTTCACCACGAGCGATTAATTCTGCTTGATTAATAACATCGATGGTGTGCTTCAAGTTATGATAATACAAGTTTTTTGGTAAACCTTTCTCAAGTTTAGTCAAAATAAGTTCCTCCAAATCAGAAAAACGAATATGCTGCAGTTGGAAATAGAAAGCATCGTTAGGAATTTTACCTTCATCATCTTTAGCATATTTTGATTTGAGTCCTTTAACAAAATACATACTGATATTACCCTTATATTTAACGGGTATCATACCGCGAGGAATACATTCAAAATATTTATGAACTAACTCGTAGGTAGATTCAGAAATATTAATTTCACCAGCCTCACCCATTGATTCCATACGACTTGCTACATTTACTGTATCCCCCCATATATCATAGCTTATTTTTCGTGTACCCACAACCCCTGCAATAACAGGTCCTGTATGGACACCAATCCTAATTTGCCATTTTGTTTTAGATTTCTGATTTATTTCTTTCAGTATATCTAACATTTTCATACCAGTAAGAATCACATCAATTGGATTTGTTCTGTTTTTCATAGGAATACCACCTGCACACATATATGCGTCACCTATTGTTTTAATTTTTTCAATTCCCATTTCTTCAACTACTTCATCAAACCTCAAAAACAGTGTATCCAATTCGTCTAAGAGAATTTCAGGAGGCGTATCTTCTGCAATTTTAGTAAATCCCTTAATGTCTGCAAAAAGCACCGTAACCATTTTGAAAGATTTACGATCTGCTTTTCCTTTTTTTTGAATTTGTTTGGCAGTATCTTCAGGTAATATCTTTGACAAAAGTTCTTCGGCTCTTTCTTTTTGATAGACCAATTCTTCTGTTCGCTGACTAAGCAATTGCTGAACTTTAAACTTTTCTTTTTCAGACAAATAACTTCGCCAATATATAATTAGAAGAATGAGAGATATCAAAAGGGATAGATAATAGATATAAGCAAATATAGTAAGATAATAGGGAGCTTTAATAGAAAATGGAATAGTAATTTCACTTTCGCCAATCTCATTATTTATTTTTGCTTTAACATGTAATATATAATTACCGGGAGAAAGATTAGTGTATTCTTTTAAGTTCTTGTTTGTCCAACCTGAAAATCTCTTATTATATCCTTCTAGAAAATAGTTAAAACTAACCGTGGCAGAGGAATATTCAGGAACAGAAAACTCAAAATGGATATCTCGCAATGCATAATCAATTTGAGGTAGATTTCCCTGATTGTTTAAAAAACCAACAGGTAATGATAATATAGAGTCTTTACCAATAACAATGGCATGAACGAGTATTTTGGGTGATATGCTGTCTAATTGATTTTTTGTTTTTGAGTTATCAAATCTTATTAGATTTCTCATTGTCCCAAACCAAACAATGTTACTATCAACATATATATCTTCAATAGATTCATCACAGATTTTATTTAACGGATATTCAATTAGATTATATCGTTTATTTTTGGCATCGTATTTTGCAAGTGCCGTATGTTTCTTGTATTTTCCTGTAGTACCACTACTAAACCAAAGGTTCTTGTTTTGGTCCTCAAAAAGTGGAAATACCCATGTCGTTCCAGAAGAGAAATCTAAACCTAATAAAGTATCTGTATAAAAAGACTTTGTGGTTTTATTATAGCGAAAAACGCCTTTATCAGTAGAGAAAATAGTACCATTAGTCGTGCTGTAAACATCAATCCAATTAAAATCATCAGGTAAACCGTTCGCATTGTTCAATGAAATGAAAGGAGCATCAAGATTAATTGAATCGGAAACGGTAACTTTGAATAGCCCTTGATGGTTAGAACCAAACCAAAATATATTACCGTCTTCAGCAAAAGTACGAATAGAAGAATGGCAATTAGTAAATTTCCCTTGATAAGTCAAGGTGTTATCTGCAAATTTAAAAATGGAAACACCATCGTCATTGGTAGTTAGAATTAAGTTAGTATCTTTTTGAATTTTATAAATTCCCAAAGCAGTTCTCTCACTTAATTTGTTAACTTCTGTACCATTAATTTCAAAAATACCTACATCAGTTGAATGTAATAAATGATTCTTGATCTCTAGAAAATAGTTCGTTTGTATATTTAATCCTTGAAGGCGATGAAAACGATTGTGGTCAAAACATTTAGTACGATAGTCATAAAAACAAGTATCTGACAGTATGTAAGTACCTTGTAACGAGCTTATATAAAGATTTTTTTTGAATCTTATAATGTCAGTTAATCCACCTTCAATACCGGAACTTGTACCGAAAAAAGTAAATTGAAAATCTGTTTGGAGTACACAAAACCCGTAATTAGTTAATATCCATAGATTTTTGCTTTGGTCTAAGAATAAGTCTGTAATATTGTTATTAATGAGACCATTATTTTGGTCAAAAGAGCTAATAATTTTGCCATGGTCATCAAAAAAGAAAATGCCGTTATTTTTAGTTCCAACAACAAAAACATGATTATTTATCTTAGTGGATTTTACATAGTCCATAGGCATTATATCTTCGTTTGCCGGAGAATGGAAAAAAGAAAACTGATTTGTTTTATTATTAAAAATATAAAATCCATGATGATAAAAACGACAAAGAAGTTGATTTTTTTTGTAGAAAATCATATCGATAACAAAATCATTAGCAATATCTTGAGGCATCATTATTTGTTTTAGATTACCATCTTGATATTGATATAAATTAGAATCATTTACAAAAAATAATTTATTTTCCACCTTAAATATATTCAGAAATTTCCCTGTAAAATTCATTTTAGTAAAACCATTTTTTTCTGAATATTTAAAGATATTATTTTCTGTTTTAAAAAAAATAGCATTACCAAAAGATGCCATTGTTTCAATTTGACTTTCTATAATATTTTTTGATTTGTCGTTTACCTGATGAAAGGAATATTTTCCTAAAAATTTATTTTCTATGTATCCAAATTGTTTAAATCCACCCACATAAATTTTACCACTATCGTTTATTGCAAAGTGAGGAATACCTTTTATTGGCAAAGCTTCCCAATAATTTCCATCAAAGATTAAAATATCATTAAGGTTCCCTATAAATATGCGTCCGGAAGTATCTTGTGTAATAGAAAAATTCTGACTTTCAAAACCATATTCTTTGGGTGAAACATTTCTGTAAAATGGAACACCAATTTCATATCCCTGAGCAAAGACAGAGGCAATATTTAACGAAGTAAAAATTAAAAGAAATAAAACTTTTAAGAAATAAATTTTTTTTTGAAAATTGTTTAACATAATTTTGCGTCGCGAAAAAAGACATTAATTTTAAGCCCTAAAAGTAATTATATCCTTTGAATTATGGAGAAAAAAGATAAAATTTTAGTTCCTTGGGATTTTACTCCCGTAGCAGAAAATGCACTAAAACACGCTATAAATATAGCAAATTCAGCAAATAACGAAATTGTTTTATTGCATATTGTAAAAAAAGAAAAAGACATCCCTTCCAGTTTAGAAGATTTAAATAAAATAGCTGAAGTGGAAAGTAAATCCAGTGGAATTATTATCAATGCACTGGTAAGAGATGGCAATATTTTCACTGCTATTGGTAAAGTTGCCGATGAAATTGGAGTCATGTTAGTTGTTATGGGCACCCATGGTATAAAAGGCATGCAGAAGTTAACAGGTAGTTGGGCACTGAAAGTTATTGCCAATTCAAAAGTCCCTTTTATGGTTGTTCAAGAAGCACCGGTAAAATCGGGAATTAACAATATTGTTGTACCTATAGATTATTCTGTTGAAAACAAACAAAAGTTGAAATATACTGAATTTCTCTCTCATTATTTTCACCTGAAAGTGAATCTATTTATGTATGAATATTCTGATAAAGAATTTATTGTAAAAACAAAAGCAAACTTGACTTTTGCAAAGAAGTTCCTGAAAGAAAAAAATATAGAATATGAGGTGCATGTTTCTACCAAAGAGGTGCATGTTTCTACCAAAAAAGGGCCATTGTGGAAACAAACCATTGAGTTTGCAGAAAATATTGATGCGGATATGATTCTAATTATGACCACACGCGATATTACGGCAACAGACTTTGTTTTTGGAGCTGACGAGCAACAGGTAATAGCCAATAACTCTAAAATACCTGTAATGGCTGTTAATCCAAAATCTTATGGAATTGGTGGTGGAATTACTTTTTAAAGGAACTACCTTTTATCAATTTCACATTAATATTTTTAGAAGCAATCTTTATTTTTTTTTGCAACAATAATTTTTCATTAAAAAAATAGCTTTAATTTTGTGTTTTTATTGGGGTTGAATAGGTCTTTGACAGATAACTAAACGATTATGCAAGCATGTCGAGCTATGTTGATATATCTCGTAAAAATGTTCAACTAACTTTTAATTGGCGAATCAAATTTCGCACTTGCAGCCTAATAACGCATAGCGTAATGGCTTAATCTCGGGTCAAGGATCCGGGACAAGTTGCTTCAATAGGAAACTTTGTTTAGTGGTTTCCTAAATTTGGAGTACTACCGTTTCAACTAAACTTACCACTGTGATGTTCCGGCACAGTGGGACAATTTTAGGAACTATACAGAATAGAAGGTTGGTTTGTTTTCCTCTTTTCTGTAGAAAACCAAAAGCAAACTAAGCATGTAGAGTGCATAACCGGTTATTATTTGGACCCGGGTTCGATTCCCGGCAACTCCACAAATCTAATTCATTTTTATTGCCAGTACTGATAAATAATTTTTAACGATTTGCTTCTAGAAAACGCTGCCGGATTACATCCTGGTTTTCCTTCCGGAACTTTCATGTGTAAATCTTTAAAATATTCTTGCCATACAGGCATTGCGGTTTTAGAATCAGATAAACAAAACGACATTGGTTGTAAATGAAATATGGGGTGGTTGTTATTAGCTAAATAAAAAATCTTATAAATTAATTCCGAGCAATAAAAGGCAGAGTCATTCATTTCAAATTTTTTATCATAAGGTTTGCCAATGTATTGTTCCGCAAATGATAATGCCTTTGGTATCAGATTTTTGAGTGAATCATTCATCCTGCCAACAATTACTTTCGGGTTCCCATTCTCATCGAGCGACCTATTTAAGAAAATCCTTAACGGTGTTTTAACAACTCCTTTGCCTCCGGCTTCAATAACAAAAATGGAATCATCTTCAATCTCAACAATCCCAACATGAGAAATTGGAAAGTTATTATAACCATTAGTTACTGATTCAATGGCATCACACAAAGGACCACAATCCATGTCTTGAAATAGTAAGTCACCATTCTTTAGTTCAAATTTATCTGACTGATTTACACACGAGAAAAAAAGAAAAATAACCAAGTTTAAATATAAAATAATAAAATTTTTCATTAACCACTTTTTGTTTTACAAGATAATAATTAGACCTGTCAAAACACATAAAATAATAGATAAAAATATTACTTTTTTATAAAACCGTCATATATAAAAAAATATTGCTTTCGAATTTACTTGCAGTAGCGGAGTCATTGTAAATAAGCATACCGAATCAATCTTTTTTAAAATTGTAAATTTTAACCCGAATTATTCATGAAAATTATTAAAATTTTTCTGCATCCTTGTCTTGTCTTAGTTTGTAACAAGAATGCAAAGACAGTAAGTTAACAAATATTCCCTCATTGCGAATGAGGAACGAGTGTGGCAATCTGCTCATTTTAAAGAGATTGCTTCGGCATTCTGCATCGCAATGACGCCCTGTCTTTCCCTCATTTGTAGCAAGGATAGTTTATTTTGAGCCCCTGAAATAAATTAGAATGACTTATTTTGATTCCAATAGAATATTATCTTTGTTTATTCATTGATACAGGGAAAAGTGAGTATTAAAGAAGACTTAAATATAAAAAATATACCGGAGAAGCCGGGGGTTTATCAATATTTTGATAAAAACAACAAGATAATTTATATCGGCAAGGCAAAAAATCTAAAAAAAAGAGTGTCTTCTTATTTCACAAAGAACCATTCTCACGGGAAAATAAAAGTTTTAGTCAGCCAAATCCGGGATATCAAATATACGGTTGTAGAGACGGAGACCGATGCGTTATTACTTGAAAACAATCTTATTAAGAAGTATTCGCCCAAATATAATGTCATGCTCAAAGACGATAAGACTTATCCTTGGATAGTCATCAAAAACGAACCCTTTCCAAGGGTATTCCTGACGCGGCATTATATTCAAGACGGCTCCACTTATTTTGGTCCTTATACTTCCGTAAAATTAGCCCGTTCTTTTATTCAATTGTTTCACAAATTGTTTTTTTTACGCACCTGCAAACATTCGCTGACGCCTGAAAACATCCAAAATAAAAAATTTAAGGTGTGTTTGGAATACCATATCAAACGGTGTAAGGCGCCGTGTGTTGGGTATCAAGACGAAGCGGAATATCAAACTTACATTGACCAAGTAAAACACATTCTGAAAGGCAACATTCGTCAAGTGGCTAAATATCTTGAAAATTTGATGCAAGAATATGCTCAAAATCTGGCATTTGAAAAAGCACAGGAGATAAAGGAAAAATTAGATTTCATCAAACGGTTTCAAGCCAAATCAACAGTTGTTAACCCATCAATCCATAATGTGGATGTTTGCTCCATTGTATCGGACGAAAAAAACGGCTATATCAATTATTTACGAATAATGGACGGTGCTATCATTCAAACACATAGTATCCGTATCCGAAAAAAATTAGATGAAACAGATGAAGAATTATTGGCAATTGGTATTACAGAAATGAGACAGCGTTTCAAGAGCGATACGGTGGAAATGATTACTCCTTTTATTCCAGATTTTAAAGATGATAAGATTCATTTTACAGTTCCCAAAATAGGCGATAAAAAAAAGCTGCTTGATTTATCCCTCCGGAATGCCCGGTATTTAAAAATGGACTATGATAAGCAACAAGCCGCCATTAAAGGGAAAAACCGGCAGAAAATAATCCTTGAACAATTACAAAAAGACTTAAAGCTACCTCAATTACCTATCCATATCGAATGCTTTGACAATTCCAATATTCAAGGAACAAACCCTGTGGCTTCGTGTGTTGTTTTTAAAAATGGCAAACCGTCAAAAAATGATTATCGTAAATTCAACATTAAAACGGTGGAAGGCGCCAATGATTTTGCCTCTATGGAAGAAGTCGTTTACAGGCGTTACCGCAGGTTATTGGATGAGCATCAATCCTTGCCCCAACTCGTTGTAATTGACGGTGGGAAAGGACAATTAAGTGCGGCTTTAAAAAGTATAAAAAAACTGGAAATCTCGCATAAAATAACCATCATTGGTATTGCTAAAAAATTAGAGGAAATCTATTTCCCCGGACATTCCCTCCCACTCTATTTAGATAAAAAATCATCTTCTTTACGGCTTATTCAGCAAATCAGAGACGAAGCACACCGTTTTGGCATATCCTTCCACAGGGATAAACGCTCTAAATCAGCCACAAAATCAGTTTTAGATGATATCAAAGGCATCGGTCCAAAGACCAAACTATTGCTTCTGTCTCATTTTAAGGATATCGAAAAAATAAAAAAAGCAGATATTGAAACCCTTACAAAATTGATAGGCAAACACAAAGCCACCATTATAAAAAACAAATTTCCCACCACTTAATAAGCGGCAGGAAATTTATCACAAAGATTGAATACTATTTTATCAGTTTCACACTTCTTTTTACAAATTCATCCAGTGACTTACCTTTCAGCATATTTTGTGTCAACAAAGCTAAATCAACGATTTCATTTACCAAAGCTGTTTTTTTAGAAAAGTCGTGCAATACTTTATTTTTCTTTTGTCGGGTATCGTCTAACTTTTTAATTAAAGCATCTTTTTTGTCTTTATCGGCTTGTGGAATTTCTTCTTCTTTCTTGTCTTTCAGCTTTTCTTCTAATTGCTTTTGGTCAGCTTCTATTTTTTTAATCTCTTCACGGAATTTATTAAGTTTATCGCCAATTTTTTTATTTTTCTCATCGTTGATTTTAGCTACCAACGGATTTTTAGAATTTACAACTACCGAATAAGAGTCGGGAAGCGTGCCGTAAAAATTCATTTCACCACCACCAATCTTTGACATATCTTTCATACGACGCATAAATTCCTGCTGTGTAATGGTCAATGGCAAGGCATCGTCAGAGTCATTAAAGGAAACCAAAAATTCACCTTGCTCTTTTGGTAGAACAGCTTGGAAAATCTGAATTAAATCATCTTGGTCGTCTTGAGAGAGAGAGACTTTCTTTTCTTCGTCTTTTGGTATTAACTTATCTGCTACATCGGCATCAACACGGGTAAACTTTATGCCGGATTCTTTTTGCTCAAAATGGTTAATAAAATGAATATCCAATTGCCCACTCATCATAATGACATCATAGCCTTTGGCTTTGGCGGCTTCGATATATGAATATTGTTTTTCGTTGTCCGTAGCATAAAGCACTACCAAATTCTTATTTTTATCAGTCTGATTATCTTGAATCACCTTTTTGTATTCTTCGAGCGTAAAGAATTTACCATCAACATTTTCATACAATAAGATATCTTTTACTTTATCGGCAAATTTCTCTTCAGTAATCACACCGTAGTAAATAAAGAGTTTCAGGTCATTCCATTTTTCTTCAAATTGTTTACGGTCTTTTTTAAAAATGTCAACCAATTTATCGGCGACTTTCTTAGTGATGTGTGATGAAATTTTCTTTACATTTTGGTCGCTTTGCAGATAACTCCTTGATACATTTAACGGAATATCGGGAGAATCGATAACGCCATGCAATAATGTCAAAAAGTCAGGCACAATACCTTCCACCGAATCGGTTACAAAAACCTGATTACAATACAATTGAATTTTATTTTTCTGTAATTCAATATTAGATTTTATTTTAGGAAAATAAAGCACGCCTGTCAAATTGAAAGGATAATCCACATTTAAATGAATATGAAAGACAGGGTCTTCGTTCATAGGATATAAATTATGATAGAAATCGTTATATTCCTCATCTTTTATATCGGCAGGTTTCTTAGTCCAAATCGGTTGGGTAATATTAATAATATTAGGCTCACCGGTATCCACTTGTTTATTGTCTTTCCATTCTTTTTTATTGCCAAACGCAATCTCAACAGGTAAAAAACGACAATACTTCTTTAACAATTCCTCAATTTTATAGTCTTCAAGGTAATCTTCATTGTCTTTATCAATATGTAAAATGATATCGGTTCCCCGGTCTTTTCTCTTATCGGTTTCTTCCATCTCAAATTCCGGCGAACCATCACAAGTCCAATGCACGGCTTTTGCATCTTTTTGATAAGACTTTGTGTAAATTTCCACCTTGTCAGAAACCATAAAAGCAGAATAGAAACCAAGCCCAAAATGGCCTATAATATTATTTTCTTGTCCTTTATATTTTTCCAAAAACTCTTCAGCACTGGAAAAAGCAATTTGGTTAATATATTTATCAACTTCCTCTTTGGTCATTCCGATACCTGAATCGGAAACAGTTATTGTTTTTTTCTTTTTATCAACCGAGACTTTAACTGTAAGATCACCAAGTTCTTCTTTAATCTTTCCAAGCGATGCCAGCGCTTTCAGTTTTTGCGTAGCATCAACTGAATTTGACACAATTTCTCTCAGAAAAATCTCATTATCAGAATATAAAAACTGTTTGATAATAGGAAAAATATTTTCTGTTGTTACGCCAATTTTACCTTTCTGCATAATCCAATATATTTTAAAATTATTTGGTTGGCGTATTCACAAAGAAAATACCAAAAAATACATTCTGCCAAAAAGACAGTCATTAATAAAATTGTTTTTTCGCTCTGATTAAAAAATCTTATGATAAATAAAAGTGAAAAAACCAATTATAAATAAAAATAAGAAAATATATTGCGCCCTTCTTTTGCGCCGTTCCGTTAATTGTACGGCATGATTTCCAACAAGCCACCTAACTTGATTTAAGATACGCATAAAAGCATCTTCCGATTTAGGAATAAAATTGAATGCACCATGCTCTTTTGCTTTACTTATCAATTCGCCATCATTGCGCTGTGAAACAAGGATAATATTTATTTCGGGATTCAACTTTTTTATTTCATCCATTGTTTCAATACCGTCCATCTGTTCATCAAACTTGTTCAAAAAATAATAATCAAGGATACCTATTTGAATAAAATTCTTTGGAATTTTAGAATGCTTCAAATATTCCAAAAAACTTTGTGGCGTGGTAAAAGTCATTAAATGAAAATGCGTTACAGCCTTAAATTTATTATTAATGATTTTAAGAAAAAACTCATCATCATCAATAAGATAAATCATTACTTTGTCTTCAATATTTTTCATCTACGCTAAGCTTATTTCTTCAATCAATTATTTTTTATCAGTCCACTTAATTTCTACGCCATAGAAGTCCACCAATTTATCATCATTATAGTCGTTATTTTTTATTTTTCTACCTGCTTTCCGAACGCCTTTAACTAATTTTGACTTCTCTTTTATAGTAAAAGTATAAGTTCTTCCCTTTTTAATCGTATAATCTTTCACAACATCTGCAACCGTATCATTATCGAAGGTAATTGTAAACCTGTATTTACCTGCCGGTAAAGTTTCAATCTCACAAGCATTATCAGGACCTTCGGAATATTCTTTATTACCGACATAAAATTGAAAATCTACACCTTCCGGTGCCGTTACAGAAATGACAGGATTTTGTGCAAATGATACAAAACCAGCAAAAGATAGTAGGATAATAAACAGGGATTTCATCATTCAATTATTTTTTTCAAAGTTACAATTGTTTTTTTAGAAACAAATTTCTTAATAAGACTTTTTAATTTTCGTAACAACTGATTGAAAACTTTTATTTTTAAATTTTCTTTTAGTTTTATGTAAATTTATAAAATGCCTGAGGGTATCTACCGGATGTTTAAAAAGCATTCGCGGTCCGGCAAAGCGCATCACTTCCTTTATCTTTTCCTTGTTTGCTTTAGAATAACAATGAACCGGACAGGCTTGACAAGCGGGTTTATTAGTGCCAAAAACACAGTTATCCGTTTTAAAAAAAACATATTCTAACAATGCCTTACAATCATTGCAAAGCGTTTTTCCTTTGGTTCCATGATGAGCATGACAATAGATATACACCATTTTGGCTACGGTTTGTTTTTCATTCGTGATATGTCTATCATGACTCATGACAGAAGATTATCTATTCTTATCAAAAAATTTAAACTCTATTTTTAATTCCGGAAAATATCCAATATTACAAATATTTACAAACAGGTGTTTAAAATAGACATGTTACCGGAATAAGTTAATCGTTCCTTTCTTTTCTATTTCTTTGCCACTATACAATTCAGCTTTGACATAATAGACATAGGAATCAATATTCTGTGGTTTACCCTTATAGGTACCATCCCAACCGGCATTAATATCATCCGTTGTAAAGATTTTTTCGCCCCAACGATTATATATAGAAAATTCCAATAAGTTTTTAATTCCCCAACCTTTAACATAAACCACATCATTTTTATTATCGCCATTGGGTGTAAAAGCTGTCGGCACATCAATGGAATATTTCTCATCAACAAAAACCGTAATCTCTACATTCTGCAAGAAACAACCGGCACTATCTTCATACGAAATCTGGTAAGTCGTTGTTTCCAAAGGCTGTGCATACACATCCGCACAATTAGTACAATTTAAGCCATACGATGGTGTCCATGTATAGGACACATTCGGTTGATTTGCATAAATAAATAAATCGGCCACATCGCCAATAATTATTGTGGTATCCAAACTATAAGTTACAGAGGGTGCATTCTGCACGGTAACCATTACACTATCTTGATTAGAACAAGCATGCGTAGAATATACTGTCACATTATATAATGTTGAAGTGTCCGGAAAAGCAATAGGGTTATAGATATAAGCATTATTCAATCCTGTTGTTGGTTGCCAAATAATATAAGAACCTCCCGAAGCAGAAAGGTTAACCGAATCGCCCTTACAGATAAACTGATTATCAGACAAGTTAATTTCCGGTGTACCATAGACAATTACTTGATGTTCTGCTGTATCAACACAACCATTTTGGTCGGCAATGGCTAATTGAATCGTATAAATTTGGTCTTGCACATTTGGATTGGTAAAAGTATGCGAAGGCGGTGTTTGCCCTGAATAAGTTTGACCATCACCAAAATCCCATTCCCAAGCATTAGCCCCTTGAGAATTATTCGTAAAATCGACAGTCAAAGGAGAACAATGGGCTGTATCATTATTGATATCATAAACCTGAAAATAAGCATTTACCTGAACAACATAGACACTATCATGCAATGTCAAGCCACATTGATGGGATGTTTCGGAAAACAAATTAATGTCAATATTCATCACTCCTGTAGAATTGTAAGCATAAGTATAAGGTACTGATGAAAAAGCATTACCATCACCGAAAGTACCACTAATATCTACCACATTCATTGTATCATTTAATGAAATTGTAAATGGTTCACCCTTACAAAGCGTATCATAAGGAAAATCCATCACAGCATAAGGACCAAAAACATTTAAAACGACAGAATCCCTATCTACGCAGCCAAAACTTGTAGTTGCTTGCAACGAAACCGTAAAGGTATCAGGATAGGCATAATAATGTCCCGGTGAATAATTATTTGAAACAACGCCATCACCAAAATCCCACAACCACTGTGCCGCATAAGCCGTATCGGTTTGATTCTCTATATATTGTGAGGTCAATGGTGTAGTCACATAGCAAGCAATATTTGAATCTATCACATTCAAAACAACATCAACACCTTGTACTTCTACCTGTTGGTATGCCGTATCTACGCACCCATGGCTATCTGTAGCTATTAATTGAACTGTATAGGCTGTATCATTATTATAAGTTACCGAAACGGTATCCAAGCCGCTTGTTTGTCCATTATCTAAATCCCATTGATAATTATATATCGTATCACTACCATAAAATAATACCGGAATCCCTACACAAAGCGTAGTATCTTCAGGAATAATTTGGGCATGCGCCGCATACACATTAATAGGTTGCGAAACCGTATTATGACAACCTATACTGTCATAAACAGTCAATTGGACATTATAGTTACCTTCGTTTGCAAAAATATGAGTTAAAGCCGAATCATGAGAACTGGTGCCATTATCAGGAAAATACCAATAATATGAAGATACACCAAAAACCGAAGCAGAGGAATCTCCCGAAAGCGAAACAGTTAAAGGACCGCAACCACTTGCGGTATCAACCATAATTTGAGCTGCCGGATTTGAAGAAAGCAGCGTATCAGTAATAGTATCGGTACATTGATGAATATCTCTGGCAATAAGTGTTACAATAAATGTATCTTGTGTATTATACGTATGCACGGAAAATGGATAACTTGACCATCCGTAATTTGTACTATCACCATAATCTATATAATAACTTATGCCATCTATTGAATTATATGCATCTATGTGAAGAGTATCTCCCTGACAATTCACATGAGACATAGATAAAACAGCTTTGACATCTGTAACCTGTATTCGCACACTATCAAGATAATCACACCCGGATGTGTCATTATGAGCATTTACTTTTACCCAATAAACTCCTGTTGTATCATAAACATGTGAAATAGTATCTTCTGTTGAAAACATGATGGAATCACCATCATCAAAATCCCAATCCCAGTTAATTCCATTTTCTATATTTACAATAAATGTTACAGAATAAGGAGTATCACAATTAAATACAGGTGTAATACTTTTTAAAATTGGTCCATGTACATAAAGTGCTGAATCTTCATAAAGGGTGTCTTTACACCCATAATAATCAGTAATTAACATTATATCATAAAGCCCGGTATCATTAACAATTCCATCATCATACACAAATAGTCCTGCTGGATTAAAGTCATCCGAAAATTGCACAGTATCATCAGCAGGAATTGAAATTGAATACCAGGTACAAGTATCAATAAGATTTTGGTCAACACTCAAATTAATATATGTCATTGAATCAGAAGCACATATAGTGTCTCTAAGTGGTAAAAAATTAGGTGTTTGATGCGAACCAACAGAAATAGAGTCAACTAAAGTATCTGTACAATTAGAGTCATTTACAATTATTAAAGTTACAGCATAAGTTCCGGCAGTATCAAAGGTTGCCGAAATGGTATCACCTATTCCAGTATCTGGTGTAGCACTTTGAAATGTCCATTCCCAAGTATTTATTGGAGAATCTGAGATACTAGAATCACTAAAAAATAATGTAACTGGCACACAACCACCATCAGGTGGATCAACAATAAAATTTGCAGTAGGTGGATGAATTTGTATATAATCTTGCAAATTAATCCCAATAAAACAACCTGCTGAAGTTGTTGCAGTAAGATTTACATCATAATCCCCATAATCATTATAAGTATGTAACGGATTTTGAACATTTGATGAATTTCCATCACCAAAATGCCAATCCCACTGAACGACATTTGAAGAAGATTGGTCAGTAAAATTTACAGTAAAAGGATATTTACAATCGGTTGTCTGATCAGCGATAAATGATGCTGTAACTTGCTGTACATAAACATCTTTTGAGACAGTATCAGCACAAATATCTCCGGGGGCAGCTATTAAGGTAATCGTATAATTTCCGGGTTGATTATAGGTATGTTGTATTGTATCAGCTGTAACATTTGTCATGCTCGTCCCATCACCAAAATACCAGCTACAATAAATACCTGAGTTATTAACAAAATTAACAACATCACCCAAACAAACTGTATCCGGAGAAGTAGCATCAGAAAAATAAGAAAAATCAGCTACAATTTGGTTTAGATGAATAAATGCAGGGAAAGTATCTGTATTGGAACATCCATATTCATCCGTTACTGATAAAATTACATCATAATCACCTAAATTCGTATAAGTATTAACCGGATTTTCATTGGTAGAAGTGTTGCCATCGCCAAAATTCCAAAAAAAATCTGTTTGCGTTGCACTCCCTGTCGAATTATTCGTAAAATGAATATCCACAGGAACAGAACAATATTGTGTAATATCAGCACTAATTTGAACATCGGGAACCGTTGAAGCATGAACCGCATTAGCAACAGTCGTATCATCGACACATCCATATTCATTCGTAACCTGTAAATATATACTATAAATACCGGGAGATGAATAAGTATGTGAAAGATTTTGTGTGGTCAAAATATTACCATCGCCCATATCCCATGACCACTGTGTAATATTACCATCACTACTGGTTGATAAATCGGTAAATGTTACATCTAACGGAATGCAACCCATATTATTAGCCCCCACCTGAAATGATGCGTGCGGAGAAGCTACTACATGAATCAAGTCTTGAACATACAAGGTGTCTTTATTACCTGTACCGGATTCAGTTACAATGAGCGTAACAGAATAAAAGCCGGAACCAACAAAGGTCATCGTTGGATTTTGCAAAACCGACGATTGTCCATCACTAAACAACCACTGCCATGAAGCAATATTGCCGGATGACAAATCTGTAAATGTTACCGTAAAAGGGGCACATCCTGTTGAATCACTTACCGAAAAATTAGCCGTTACTTGTGCATTTGCCCATTGAAAGATGAGGGCAAACACAATTATAAAATAAAGTCTTTTTAATTTCATTTAAATAAAATTTACATCACGAAATTACAAAACTTTCTACATATAACACGCTTTAAATATTTTTATTACCTTTGCTCCTACTTATGAAATGGGTAAGAAAGACATTTATTTTATGGCTAACAATTACATTTACAGTTAGTTTAAGTAACACTTTCGGACAAGATATTCATTTTTCCCAGTTTTACAATTCGCCCCTTTCGGTTTCGCCTTCATTTACAGGCCTTTTTACAGGTGATTGGCGAGTTAGCAATAATTATAGAACACAATGGCGATCTGTTGCCATACCATATAATACCGTATCAGTAGGTTATGATCGAAAATTTCAATTATTTTACCAAGATTTTGGTGGCGGTATTTATATTGTAAATGACAATTCCGGCTATGCTCACTTAACGGTTAATAAAATTTATTTATCAGTAGCATACCATAAACTCATTGGTACTAATGAAATTCATATTGGTATTCAACCCGGCTTTGTTTTTAGTAATTTCAGTAAAGACGGTTTAACTTTCCCTGACCAATATGATCCGGGCATTGGTGGGTTTAACGAAGATTTTCCATCGGGAGAAAATAATCTGAACGATCAACTCTCCTATTTGGATATCAATATTGGTGGCGCCTGGAACGGGGAATTTGGAAAACTAAAACCTTTGGCAGCATTTTCTGTTTTCCACCTAAACAATCCCAAACAAAGCTTTATTAATGAGGCTAACCATCTACCTTTACGAACCGTTCTATATGGCGGTGGACAATACCTGCTTAATAAAAAATGGACGCTGGAACCCCATTTAATTTATATGCTCCACAAAAATGCGAATGAATTTCTTCTTGGTTCAAATGCTGACTTAAAAATTAAAAAAAACGGATTAAATATTAAGTCTATTTACAGTGGCTTTTTGTATCGCGATGGTTTCAACTTTCGTATGGATGCTGTCATCGGCATCATTGGACTTAGATTTAAAAACTTTGATGTTGGTTTGAGTTATGACTATAATGTATCGCATTTAAAATTAGCCACTAACGGAAAAGGTGCTTTGGAATTCAGTCTGATATATACCAATATGGCATCATTTATTAATAAAATAACCCTGCCTTGTGACCGCTATTAAAATTTACATATTATCATTTTTCTTTATCGGATTTACCCTTTCCGGTTTTTCGCAGGGCAAGAAAAAATATGCTTCGCCGGGACATGTTAAAAAGATGGCTCATACCGCTGAAGAAATGGGTGATATTTATTCTGCAATCAATCTTTATCAAACTTTTTTGAATGCCAATCCCGATAATTTAAAAATTTCATTCCGCTTAGCAGAATGTTATCGCAAAGCGAGAAATTACGAAAATGCTCAGGCACTCTATGATAAAGTTTATGAAGGAAACAAATCAAAATATATCACAGCGCTTTTTTATTCCGGTCAAATGTTAATGCAACAAGGAAAATATAAAGAAGCCTTGGAAGCATTTACGCAGTTCAAAAAAGAATCAAGATCTGTAACCATTAAAGATGAAAGATATTTCAAAAAAATGACAAAGGTTTTAATTACTGCTTGCAATCAAGCAAAAGCGATTAGGGACTCTGCCCAAAAAGTGATTATCTTCCACTTAGACACCTCGGTAAACAAAGCCCACATAGAAGCATCGCCCTTATCATTATCAAACAATAAACTGCTATATTCTTCCCTTAGAACTAACAAATTAGAATCATACAATCTAAATGATACTTCGGTAAAAATTCCCGTTCGAAAGTTTTATGTAGCCACAGGAAAAGACGGCAACTGGAAAACTACCGGTGAATTTGACGGACCGTTCAATGACCCGGAAACGAATGTAGCCAATGGCAGTTTTTCACCCGATGGTAATCGTTTTTATTTTACAAAAACGACAAAAAATAAAGCAGGGAAAACTATTAGCCAAATTTATGTCAGCAAACGAACCGGTCGCACTTGGTCAGAACCAATAAAACTTGCCCCCCCCATTAATGATCCGTTTTATACCACCACACAACCAACAGTAGGCATTGAATCGAAAAAAAATCTTGAAGTTGTTTATTTTGTTACCGATAGACCCGGCGGGAAAGGCGGGACAGACATTTGGTATTTTTTATATGATGCTAACAGGAATAAATACTCCAAACCAAGAAAAATTGGCAGTAAACTAAACACAGTGGGTAATGAGATGACCCCTTATTTTGATATGGAAACTCATTCGCTCTATTTCAGTTCCGATGGATATCCGGGATTAGGCGGGTTGGATATATTTAAATCAACAGGAGAATTAAGGAATTGGACACCACCTGTCAATGTCGGGTATCCCATCAATTCCGAAGCAGATGATTTATATTTTACCATTAGTAAAAATCGTGAATCAGGATTTTTTACATCCAATCGTAAAGGTGGAATCCCTCTTGAAAGTGCTACCTGTTGTGATGACATATATAATTTCCGTTGGACACAATATATCCATATAATGGTCAAAGGCAATATTTTTACAAAATATACTTCTACGAACAAAGACACTATTAATCGAATCCTAAATCCGTCGCAATTATTTAATGACACACTCCCCAAAGATTCAACCATGTTGGTTAATAACGATTCTATTCAATTTTCCTCAACCGATAGTATTTCCAAAACCTTTGCCGTTAAAGGCAACCAGACAGATTCCATCATCTATTTGGATTCTGCCAAAGTAAGCCTGTATTTGATTACATTTGAGAATGGCATACCGACAGATTATCTTATCAAATCAATTACTGCAAAAAAAGACGGTTATTATGATTTTCATTTAGAGCAAGGCAATTACTACCGTATTGTTGCTGAAAAAGATGGATATTTTAATGGTATTGCTACCTTATCAACTACCAATATAAAAAAATCCGATACATTAATAAAAGATATCCCATTAAAGAAAATCCCAATGCAAGCTATTGTCCTGAAAAACATCTATTATGAATTTGACAAATGGGATTTAACTGAACAAGCCAAACAAACAATTGACAGTACGCTCTATCCTATTTTGCGTGACAATCCCAAATTGATTGTTGAGATTAGTTCACACACCGATAGTAAAGGTAATGACAGCTACAATAAAAAATTATCACAAAAACGCGCTGAAAGTGTAGTCAATTATTTAACACAAGAAAAAGGAATTGACTCAAAAAGATTAACCGCTAAAGGTTATGGAGAATCACGCCCCATTGCACCTAACACCAATAAAGATGGCTCAGACAATCCAGAAGGTAGAGCTAAAAACCGTCGTACCGAATTTAAGGTTATCGGATCAAGTGACCAGTTTTCAAAAATCAACTATGGCCCATTATATATTAATGGGAAAAAAGTAGAAAAATAATCCTTATTCGGGTATTTTTTACTTATACTAAACCTTTGATAAAAAACTTTATCAATTATAGGAAATAAAAAAAGTCACTACGATTCCATAAAACTACCAAGTAAAGAACTTGATCCTTTGTCAGAATTTCCACTCATAGGGGCAATTTGTTGAATCAGTTTACGAATAGGCATTGATTGCAACCATACTCTGCCGGTTCCTCGTAGTGTTGCCAAGAAAATGCCTTCGCCACCAAAAACCATAGACTTCAAATTACCTGAACGCTCAATAGAATATTCAATAGAAGGTTCAAATCCGACTAAACAGCCGGTATCCACACGCAAAGTCTCATTATTTAATTGCCGCTCAACAACAGTACCGCCGGCATGAATAAATGCCATACCATCCCCTTCTAATTTTTCAAGGATAAATCCCTCTCCGCCAAAAAAGGCAGCGCCTAACTTTTGGGTAAATGCAATAGACACTTTTGTTCCCAATGCGGCACACAAGAAAGCATCTTTTTGTAAAATAATTTGATTATTCATTTTGCTTAAATCAACAGGCACAATCGTTCCGGGATATGGTGCCGCAAACGACACATGTTGTTTCCCCTGTCCCCTATTGGTAAAATGTGTCATAAATAATGACTCACCGGTAATTTTGCGTTTGGCTGCAGACCAGAGCTTACCCATTAACCCTTGGTCCGGGTCACTGCCATCGCCTAATTTTGTTTTAAAATCAATGCCTTGTTCCATATAAAACATAGCACCGGCTTCGGCAATAACAGTTTCTTGTGGGTCTAATTCAATTTCTACATATTGAATATCATGTCCACCAATTTTGTAATCAATTTCGTGTGATTGCATATTAAATATTTTTAAATTTCTTCAAAAATAGAAAAAAACTGAAAATACGAATTAAATAATATTTATTTTACGAAAATAATTGTGAGCCATAGCGTTTCTTATAGCAATGTCTAACTTGATCCGTTAAGAAAAGTGTTCGGGAAAGATTACAATTTAGTGTATATTCACTATTCCACTTTATTTTTAGATTTATTAGAAATATATTTAATAAACCATAATAAATTTGTTAAAATAAATATTCCGGCACCAATTATTAATATGAAATTATCACCAGTCCAATGATTTATTTTAAATAAAATACCAATTAAAATTATAACAACAGAAACCGATTCTAAAATAATAAATAAATTTTTCATTTTATATTATATTTTATCTGTTAAATTTCATAAAGTTAAAGTATTTTTAATAACGATAATTAAATCATAAATCCCTTTTACAAAAAGAACTGTTAATAATATAAAATATTTTAGCAATTATTAACTTCTATTTTATTATTTGCTTCTGTCTGAGTCTTCAGTACTTATTCTAAAACCCATGAATTAATTTATGGGCTTACAAAACATGCATGCTTTTGGATGTAGCAGTTGAAAACTACTGTGGTTTATTGGATTTACGAAAATAATTGTAAGTCGTAGAGTTTTTTGTAATATCCATTTAAAGCAAGTAAATCCTTATGCTTGCCGCGTTCCACAATCTGACCTTCGTGCATCACTAAAATTTCATCGGCATTAAAAATAGTACTCAACCGGTGTGCCACGACTATAGAAGTACGATTTTCCATTAACTTATCTAATGCTTCCTGCACCAATTTCTCACTTTCGGAATCCAACGATGAAGTAGCTTCGTCAAGAATTAATATCGGTGGATTCTTCAAGACAGCACGGGCAATACTTATTCGCTGTCTTTGACCGCCAGATAATTTATTCCCTCTATCTCCTATATTGGTATAAAAATGATTCGGATACTGCATGATAAAATCATAGGCATTGGCAATCTTAGCAGCTTTTTTCACATCTTCAAGTTTAGCATTATATTCGCCAAATGCTATATTATTAAAAAAAGTATCATGAAACAAAATCGGTTCCTGATTAACAATACCAAATAAGGAACGATAATCTTTTATTTTGTAATCAGTAATGGGTCTTCCGTCCAATAAAATTTGACCTTCGGTAACATCAAAAAAACGAGGCAGCAAATCAACAAGCGTTGACTTTCCTGAACCTGACTGTCCCACCAGCGCTATCATTTGTCCTTTTTTTACTTCAAAATTTATATTCCGAAGTACATAATCCCTATTATATTTGAAACTTACATTTTTATAGATGATAGCATTATTAAATGCTTTTACCGGAATGGCATCTTTTTTCTCCAATATTTTAATATCTGCATTCATCACTTCATTAATTCGTTCCATTGATGCTAACCCATTCTGAATATTATAGTAAGCTGTTGACAAGCCTTTAGCAGGAGAAATAATTTGTGAAAAAATTAAAATATAGGCAATAAACGATTCCGCAGTTAAATTACTTTGATGACTCAAAACCAAGGACGCACCATACCACATAATGGAAACCATAATAACCGAACCAAGAAATTCCGATACGGGACTTGCTGACGATCGACGCCGAAACAGATTAGTCATCAAACGGGTATATAATCTATTTGAGTTTTTAAAATGTGCTTCCACTTTCTTTTCTGCATTAAAGGCCTTAATTATTCGCAACCCAAACAGCGTTTCGTCCATAATTGTCACCAAGCCACTAATGCGACGCATCCCCTGTCTCGACTGCTTTTTCAACACCTTCCCTATTCTTCCAAGGATTATTCCAACAAAAGGAATTACGACCAAAACAATGATTGTAAGTCGCGGGCTAATCCATATCAAACTACTCAAATAAACTAAAATAGTGATAGGATGTAAGAAAATCATTTGTAATGAACTAACAATCGAAATCTCCACTTCTTTTACATCATTGGTCATACGCGAAATAATATCACCTTTTTTCTCATTTGAATAATACGACAACGGCAGTGAAAGGACTTTAGAAAATAATTCATTTCTAATATCTTCGATAACACGATTTCTGACAGGCGAAATAAAATGAACCGACAAATAGGTAAAAAGTGCTTTAAATAATGATGTTATGATGATAAAAAGACTAACGACGGCCAAAGCCATATTATTCCCTTTATCCAAAATCAATTGACTAATAAAATAATTAAAATTTTGTTGCAAGGCATGGGTTGAAAAATCAAATGGCACCCTTTCCATGACCATCTGTTGTTTCTCAAATAAAATACTCAAAAAAGGCATTGCCATAGTAATGGAAAACAAGGAAAAAAATACTGCCAAAAAATTTGAGGAAACAGACATGGCAACATACCGCCAATATTTAGAAACTAATCGTAAAACCTTAAAAATATTTTTAAACATTCTAATATCTTGTTTTCCTAAACCATGAATTAAATTCCAACATAATTAAAGGGCGTAATTGCTTTTAATTCCTTTTTGACTTTTTCAGTAACTTGCAAAGAATCAATAAATTGAGAAACTTTTTCTTTGGTTATCTTTTCATTTTTACGGGTTAATTCTTTCAAGAGTTCATACGGTTTTGGCACGCCCTCGCGACGCAAAATTGTTTGAATAGCCTCTGCTACTACTGCCCAATTGTTTTCTAAATCAGATAACAACTTTTCCTTGTTTACAATTAATTTATCAATACCTTTCAATAACGAAGAAAAAGCAATCATCGTATGTGCCACCGGTACACCTACATTACGAATGACCGTAGAATCGGACAAATCGCGTTGCAAGCGGGAAACAGGTAACTTAACGGCAAGGTGTTCAAACAAAGCATTGGCAATTCCAATATTACCTTCGGCATTCTCAAAATCAATAGGATTTACTTTATGTGGCATGGTGGAAGACCCCACCTCTCCTTTTTTAATTTTTTGTTTAAAATATGTCATGGAAATATATAACCACATATCACGGCTAAAATCCAGTAAGATAGTATTGATACGCTTCATGACATCAAATAATGCCGCCAAGTAATCATAATGCTCAATTTGTGTAGTAGGCGATAGACGCACCAACCCCAAACCATTAATAAATTTATCGGAAAATGACTGCCAATCAATGGATGGATAAGCTACTACATGCGCATTGAGATTGCCTGTAGCCCCTCCAAATTTTGCACCTATAGGAATTTTTTTAAGTAAATCCAGTTGATTTTTTAGGCGGGTAGAAAACACAGCCATCTCCTTCCCCAATCGCGTAGGCGATGCTGGTTGACCATGCGTATGTGCCAATAAGGGGAACTTATCCCATTTCTTTGCCCGGTCATCAATGGCAGTTATCAATTTTTTCAAATCAGGTAAATAAACCGTTTCCAAAGCGTCTTTCATCATCAACGGAAAAGCCGTATTGTTAATATCTTGCGAGGTGAGTCCAAAATGCAAAAACTCCTTAAACCGCCGTAGTCCCATATCGTCAAATATCTCCTTCAGAAAATATTCCACCGCTTTCACATCATGATTTGTAACCTTTTCAATCTCTTTTATTTTTTTGGAATTTTGTAACGGAAACCGTGTATAAATTTTTCGCAATTTTGGGAAAATTGCCGGTTTCACATCTTTCAATGCAGGCAAAGGTATCTGACACAAAGCAATAAAATACTCTACTTCCACCATCACACGATAGCGAAACAGGGCATGCTCCGAAAAATAAGCCGACAAATCAACAGTTTTATTGTGATATCGTCCGTCAATAGGACTAACAGCTGTAAGCGGTGATAAAGCCATAGGTTTTAATTATTTTGGCAAACTTATATAAAATTTACATCTTGCTTATATTTTACACCGGAAATTCATCAACTTTCTCTTCCGGATCAAAAAAGGAATGGATAATGACAATTTTTATCAAGTTGATCAACCACGTTATTCAAAAAAATTTCAAAAACTGTTTTTTTAACTCTATAAAAAAAGCCCTTGCAAAATTGCAAGGGCTTTTTTTGGTGCGCCGCATCGAGGACTCGAACCTTGGACCCTCTGATTAACAGTCAGATGCTCTAACCAACTGAGCTAATGCAGCGTTTAAAAGGCAGTGCAAAAAAAATATATTTTTCTAAACCCACCAAACTTTTTTTAATTTATTTTATTTTCGTGCAAAAATTTATTTGATGAAAAACATTTTAGGTATTGGCAATGCATTAGTGGACATAATGACACGCCTTGAGAATGATGACCACTTACGAACAATAGGTCTCAAAAAAGGCAGCATGGAACTGGTTGAAAAAGAACAAGTAGAAAACATTTTAGAAGCCAGCAAATCATTGAAACAAAGTCTTGCTTCCGGTGGTTCTGCCGCTAACACCATTCACGGAACAGCCCGTCTCGGCATTGAAAGTGGCTATATCGGAAAAATTGGAAAAGATAATTATGGAGATTTCTTTTCCAAAGACCTTGAAAAAAGTAAGATTCAAACACACCTGATTCATAGTGGCACAGAAACCGGCAAAGCCATTGCCTTTATTTCTCCTGATGCAGAAAGGACATTTGCTACTTATCTCGGTGCTGCTGTTGAGATGGTTCCTGATGATTTAAATCCCCATATTTTCAGTGCTTATGATGTATTTCATATTGAAGGCTATCTGCTGTTTAATCATGACTTAATTATTAAAGCGCTTGAACTGGCAAAGAAAAGTAATATGCTGGTATCACTCGATATGGCAAGTTTTAATGTTGTTGAAGCCAACCGTGACTTCTTAAAAGACATCATTAAGAAATATGTAAACATTGTTTTTGCTAATGAAGAAGAAGCTAAAGCTTACACATTGGCTGAGCCCGAAGAAGCATTACATCTTTTTGCAGAAGAAACCAATATCGCTGTTGTTAAGATTGGTAAAGCAGGTTCAATGATTAAACACAACAAATCTACATATAATATTCCCGCTATTAATGCCAATGCTATTGATACAACCGGTGCCGGCGATTTATATGCTGCCGGGTTTCTTTCCGGTATGATCAAAAATAAATCATTGGAAGAATGTGGTAATATCGGCTCGTTAGTTGCCGGCAAAGTTACAGAAGTTATTGGTGCTAAACTTAATGACCATCAATGGCAAACTGTTTATTCTTCCGTAAAGTAAAATGTTAAAAAACATAAAATTTATTTTAGTAATATGATTTTATCTATTTTTGCTATTTGAAATCATAAACATATTTACATATGAAGAAATTTTATTTAGTTCTTGCTGCTTTAATCGTTACAACCATTTTCTATAGTTTTAAAAACAATTCAAATCCACCTGTTAAAAGTGAAAAAGTCATAATCTTAAATCAGGAAAATTTTAATTCTACTATCAAAAAAGGTATTACTGTTGTAGATTTTTGGGCTACATGGTGTCGTCCATGCCGGATGCAATCGCCTATAGTTGATGAACTCGCCACTGAATTCAAAAAAGTTACTTTTGGAAAAGTTAATGTAGATCAGAATCGTTCTATTGCAGGGAAATATGGTATTCGCTCTATACCTACACTTATAATTTTTAAAGATGGTATAGAACAGGAACGAATCATTGGACTTCACGACAAACCAACATTAAAATCAATCATTCAGAAATATACCAAATAAAACTTTTTGGAAATAATCCATCACTCCATTTTTTGTAATCCACTTCCTTTTTATGGCGGAAGCAATTCAAAACTGAATAAAGAAAGTAACTAAGCGTATTATTTAGGGGTTACTTAAATTATTTTTTTTATTTTTACAAAAAATTTATTTCCCATGAAACGAATAGCTTTTTTCTTATTGTCAATTCCATTGATTATAGCCACTTCTTCTTGTAAAAAAAACAATGATAATAACGATTTGCCACCACAAGAGGTAGTTACGAATGACACTTCCGGCTATACCGGTACACTTACCGTAAACACTTATTATTTAGATGGTAATAACAATCAAGTAGTCGCTAATGGTACCAATGTCTTTTTATATGCCAGTTACAACGATATTATTACCGACCAAACAAATTCATCTAATGATTTGGCTATTTACCGCCTAACAACTGCCTCTGATAATAATGTTGCCTATTTCGGTTACATCAATTATGGTAATTATTATGTATGGGCATTTAATACAATTGGTGGCTATGACTATGAACGCATTTCAATTGTTCAGGTTCGTCCACAAAGGGAAGAGTTTCTAAATATTACCATGCTTCAAAAATAAAAAATATGTTGCATTCAATGACGGGATACGGCAAAACGGTTTGCCCTCTCGACACAAAACAGATTGTTATTGAAATAAAAACACTCAACAGTAAAAATGCAGATATTGTTTTTAAAGCACCTGCATCATTCCGCGAAAAAGAAACCGAAATGCGTAATTTGATTACACAAAATTTAATTCGTGGAAAAATTGAATGTCTTATCATAGAAGAATTTGAAGATACAGGCAATGATGTCGTTATTAACCACAGTGCTATTGAACATTACCTAAATCAGTTAAAACCTGTTTTAAAAAGCCACAATATTGAAATAAATGCAGAAGTATTCAGATCTGTTTTAGGGATGCCCAATGTATATGTCGAAAACAATTCCACTTTTTCAGACTCAGATTGGCAAAAAATCTTTGATGCGCTCTCGGACACCCTTTCTAAAGTACAGACATTCCGGAAATCTGAAGGTGAAAATATGTCGCGTGATATATTGAGTCATCATGCAGCCATACAAAATCTTTTAAACCAAATACCTCAATTTGAGGAAAAACGCATTACATTGCTAACAAACCGGTGGCGAAAAAACATCAAACAATTAAAAATTGATGTGGATGAAAACCGCTTTGAACAAGAACTGGTTTTTTATTTAGATAAATTGGATATTTCAGAGGAAAAAGTAAGATTAGCAAACCATATTCGTTTTTTTGCCGAAACCGTAAACAATAAAACAATGTCAGGAAAAGGTAAAAAATTAGGATTTATTGTGCAAGAAATGAATCGTGAGATTAATACCATAGGCTCAAAAGCCAATGACGCCGACATTCAAAAAATTGTAGTAGAAATGAAAGACGAATTAGAAAAAATTCGCGAACAACTCGGCAACATTCTTTAACAGAATTTTCTTAATCATTATCTGTCTGTTGGCGGATAGATTCTTTATGAATAAGACGCATTATTTGTTTTACAAAGTCGGGTGATACTTTAGCTTTCTTTGCGTAACTGCTGCGCGTATTTAGAATATCAATCCATCGACGCAGTTGAAATATTGTAATTTTATTTTCTTTTTTGTATTTACCTATTCTACGCACTATCTCCATTCGCTGTGCCATCAATTCTAACATCTGAAAATCTATTGAATCAATTTGTTCACGATAATTTTCAATTAAATTAACCACACTCTCTTTACTGACATCTTGAGACTTATACACCAAATCATCAAGTAATTGTTTAAGCTGATGGGGTGTTAATTGTTGTTTCGCATCACTCTTTGCTTCTTTCGGATTAATATGCGTCTCAATCATCAATCCGTTATAATTTAAGTCTAATGCTTTCTGTGCTAAACCACCGACATATTTCGTTTGTCCTGCCATGTGGCTTGGATCGGCAATAAGCGGCATATCAGGGCACTCACTTTTTAATTCTATTGCCATTTCCCATTTAGGAATATTTCTCAATTTAGTTTGCTCAAAAGGGAAAAAACCACGATGAATCGCGGCTAATTTCTTAATCCCTACTTTATTAAAACGCTCCAAGGCACCTAACCAAAGTCCCAAATCAGGATTGATAGGATTTTTAACCATTACGGGAATGTTGACACCTTTAAGTGCTTCGGCAATTTCGTTTACGGTAAATGGATTTGGTGTTGTCCGGGCACCTATCCACAAAATATCGATGCCGTTAGCAAGGGCTTTTTCCACATGTTCAGGGGTCGCTACTTCGCATGTAATCAGAAAATTGAATCGTTCTTTAACCGCTTTCAACCAAGGAAAAGCTTGTTCCCCCACGCCTTCGAAAGAACCGGGACGGGTTCTCGGTTTCCATATGCCGGCACGAAACACTTGGACATCTGTCAATTCATGAATTTTCTTGGCCGTTTGCATGACTTGTTCTTGGCTTTCAGCACTACAAGGTCCGGCAATCGTCAAAAAATCATCATTCAGACGGTTATCCCACAATGAGAATGGCAATATATCTGATAAAGAAGTCAAGCTTTTTTATTTAAAATCCAATTAATCAATCCATGCGTTTCAATAATTTCAAGCAATTTTCCCGGTAATGGTTCAAAATGATAGGGCATATCATTCAGTAGAATCTCCCCTTTTTTGAAATCAATATCCACGCTATCGCCATGTTTGTAATTGTTTACAACTTCCGGATGAACAATAAGAAGCAATCCTTGATTTATTGAGGAACGATAAAAAATTCTATTAACTGATTTAACAATTACTGCTTTAATGCCAATATGTGCTAACCCCACAGCCGGGTGTTCGCGGGAGCTGCCACAACCAAAATTGTCACCGGCAATAATAATATCACTTTTCTTTGCATTTTTTACAAAATTAGGATCAAATCCTTCAAAAAGATGCGGTATAATACTTTCGGGATCAGAACTTAACACCTTGTAAGTTAAGTTACCCGCAAACATTTGATCGGTATTCAGATTATCCACATCATGGTAATCCCATACACCGTTTATACGCCGCAATTCGACTTCGGGAATCGTTAAAGTATCATTTTGCGATTTAACATAAGGAAATTTCTCATTTTTGGATTTTCCCCGGGGGTCAGTAATTTTCCCATAAATAGCAGACCATGCCACAGCAGCCGGTGATGCCAGATAAATACTTGCATTTTTATTGCCCATACGACCAAGGAAATTACGATTTGCCGTAGAAATTACCGTATAATTGTCGGCAGGAATCCCTTGTCCTGTTCCCAAACAAGGACCACAGGATGCGGATAAGATTTGTGCGCCAGCATTGATTAATTTAGTAATTAACCCCTCCGATATGGCTTGTAAATAAATTTTCTGTGAAGCAGGCACTACCACCAATTGAAGACCTTCTTTAATCTTTTTACCATCTAAAATATTGGCAGCCACACGCAAATCCTCAATACGACCATTGGTACAAGTGCCAATAACAGCCTCATTTACAGGCGTTCCTTCCACTTCTGCTAAGGCTTTTACATTATCTACATGATGCGGAGCCGCGACAACAGGGAATAATTCCGACAAATTAATTTCATATTCTTTATTGTAAATCGCATCGTCATCAGCTTGTATGCCTTCTACTTCTTCGCCTAAGAAATCAAATAATACCTCGTCGGCAGGGAAAACAGCATTTTTTGCACCCATTTCCGACGCCAAATTAGCAATGGTCATACGGTCGGCAACAGACAAAGATTTTACACCATCACCATGATATTCAATGCTCATATAATTGGCCCCGTCAGACCTCATCATACCAATAATCCAAAGTGCTAAATCTTTGGCATAAACACCGTCAGGTAATTGTCCATGCAAAGTAATTTTAATAGATTCCGGTACACGCAACCAAGTTTCTCCCTGTCGCCAAATACTGGCTGCTTCAGTCCGATCGATACCGGCAGCCAAGGCATTAAAAGCCCCTGCCGTACAGGTATGGCTATCGCTTCCGACAATTATCATTTTGGGCTTGGCATGATAGCTCATAATTTGATGACAAATACCTTTACCTGAATCATAAAATTTAGAAATACCTTGCTTTTTTACAATTTGACGAATTGTTTCATACTGTGTCGCCAAAGCAGCTGTAGTTGGTGGTGCATTATGATCTAATACGACCAACATTTGATTTGGATCAGCTACTTTCTGCCCCTTCATTTTTTGAAAAGTTTTATAAATACTGGAAGTATTGTCATGTGTCAAGACAATATCCGGTTTTACAAAGACAATAGAACCTGTCTTAGCATTTAATATTTTTTCTACAAAAGTTCTGCCCATAATTATTAATTGTTAATGGTTAATTATTAATGTTTTTTTACTGATTTGATAATGCTGGTAAGCAGTTTAATAATCTCTACCGCATCATTATTTATACTTTCAAACTGGTCATTTGATAGATAACCTGTTTCTCTTAATAATTCAAGCCAATAAATAGTTTCGTTTACTTCCTTTTGCGCAATTGCCATTTTATGTTTGAAATCGTCTTTACTTTCTGCATGCTCTGCTTCCCTAACCATTGCTCCGACACTCGTCCCACTCCGTAAAAGTTGCTTACTTAACACATATTCTTTTTTACTCGTTACTAAAAAATGGTATAAACGCACAACTCTAACCGCAAATAAAAAACTTTTTTCCTTAATAGTATTTTCTTTCATTAATAATTGATAATTGATAATTAACCATTAACAATTAAAAAAGTCCGCCATTTTGATATATCTCTATCTGCACATCAGAAAAGGGCGTTGCCTGCACCTTTTTATTATTATTCAGATTAATAATCTCTCCGGTTTCAAGATTAACAGAAATCATATCACCATTTTTTAAATTCAAATTTCTGAGGTCATCATAAACCATAATGGGCATACCGGCATTAATTGCATTCCGTTCATAAATAGCACCAAACGATTTTGCCAATATCACACTAACACCTAATGCCATAAAACAATCAACGGCTTGCTGACGGGAACTGCCACTGCCAAAATTTTTTCCCATGACAATAATATCACCGGGTTTCACTTTTTTGGCAAAATCTTCATATCCTTCCAAATTATCAAAAGCATACTGTCCCATTTCATTAATATCAGTGATTGCCAAATAACGATTGTGGAAAATCATGTCGGTGTCCACATTATCCTTTTCTATTAGCCAAACTCTACCTTTGACAATAAGAGGTTTATCATTCGGGACACTTTGTTTATTGTCGTCACTTAATTTGTTTGTTTCAGTTACCGGATCCGGTTCAAAAACAACAGGTTCTTCCGGGATATCATCAAAAGTAGTAATATAACCCGCTACAGCAGAAGCTGCCACCGTTGCGGGTGATGCCAAATAAACTTGACCTTTGCCTTGTTTCCCCGGGAAATTCCGGTTACCTGTGCTAACGGTAATTTCTCCCGGACCATTTTGTCCCACCTGTCCTGCCGCACATCCGGCACACCCTGCGTTAGATACCAAAGCTCCGGCTTGTTTAAATATTTTGATAAGTCCTTCATCAAGACATTGATTCCAAACCTTATCTGTTGCAGGTACAATTTTCAGCACAACGCCCGGCGCCACTTTTCTGTCTTTTAAAACTTTGGCTACCATGCGCATATCCTCAATTCTGCCATTGGTACAACTGCCAATAAAAGCAGAATCAATTTTCACTTTCTTAGCTTCAAGAATATTAACTGTATCATGTGGTTTTCCGGGCAAAGAAACCATCGGCACAAAAGTTGATAAGTCTAATTCTATCACTTTCTCGTAAGATGCATCTTTGTCAGCAACTACCGGCTCAATTTTCTTACCTGTAATATTTTCCGAATAAGACAATATTTCTTTCGTAGGCGTAAAAAAGATAATAATTGCTGCCATCTCTGTTGCCATAGAAGCAATTGTAATTCGTTCGTCTAAAGTCAATTTATCCACCTCTTCGCCATATATCTCAATCGCATATCCTAACATGGAATTGGCACCAAGATGATGCAAGAGATTTAAGACAATATCTTTGGCAAATACACCAGTGGGGCGTTTACCACTCAGCACCAATTTAACCGTTTTTGGGACTTTGAACCAAATTTTCCCACGAGCAAAGGCAGCCGCTATATCTTTATCGCCCATGCCTTGTCCGAAAGCACCTACAGCACCTAAAATATTGGCATGTGAATCGGTTGTAATAGCCGTTTTTCCTGAATAAACAAATCCTTTCTGAATCATCAGGTGGGTACCAATACCCGAATTAATATCAAATACTTTGATGCCATGCTTGCGCGCATAGCTACGGATAAACTGCTGATTAGCAGCATATTTCTGGTCAGAACCGGTTGGATTGGTATCAAAAGTAAAAAATGTCTTGGCAGGGTCATCAATCGTCAAATTATTGTCCTGTAAATTCTTTATTACATTAGCACCACCGAAATCACGAGCTGCCCTAACATCAATTTCAATATCAACAATATCGTTCGGTTTAATATCTTTTTTATTGCTATGGTTGGCAATTATTTTTTCTATTATCGTTTGTCCCATAAGTTTATTTTTTAATACAGAACAAAAATAATCTATCCTTTGTTGGTAGCAACAAAGATTTATTTATTTTTACTCAAATTGGGTGATTTTTTTCAATCACTTTCTTATCCTTGTTTGTAACTCAAACGAAACAGGGCTTAAAAGCGAGGCAAAAATTCCAAAGCAATCAAATAGTTAATTATGAGAAAGAAGATATTAATGATTAAAAAAAAGATCTATTATTGAAAGATGTTACACAATTCTAAAAATTACCACCCATACATAAAAAAAACCATAAAACATTAGTAATTAGTAATTAACCATAAGAATTGACAGCAATTTGTTATTAATACCGGTCTCCATTAGGATTATTCCCTATCTTTGTTGACTTATTATTGAATAATAAATGGAATTAACTGTTTTAGTTGAAAATCGTTCAGGTAGAAATACGGCAGCGGCTCACGGATTAGCCTATTTGGTTAACGATGGTAAAAAAACCTTTTTATTCGATACAGGACCATCAGACCTAATTATTAAAAACGCCCAAATATTAAACATTAATTTATCCGACATTGATACAATCGTACTTAGTCATGGTCACTGGGATCACGGCAACGGATTATCATACCTGAAAAACAAAACCCTTATTACTCATCCGGAAGCATTTATCAAACGATTCAGGAATGCCGATAACAACAGCGTAGGATTACCAATTAATATTGAAGAAGCTAAAGAAAAGTTTCGATTAATACTTACAAAAGCACCTTATAAAATATCGGAAAACACTTTTTTCCTTGGCGAAATACCAAGAGAAACAGTTTTTGAAAAGCAACCCAATAGTTATCATTTTGAAAATGGGAAAAACGATGTTATTCTTGATGATACTGCTATCGTTACCACGACACCAAAAGGTTTGATTATCACGACCGGCTGCTCACATTCGGGCATCTGCAATATTATCCATTATGCACAAACAGTTACAGGCATAACAAATGTTCACGCTGTTATTGGCGGATTTCATTTAAAAACGGTTAATAACCAATTAGTTCAAACCATTGATTGTCTAAAAAAAATAAAAATACCTTATCTCTACCCTTCCCACTGCACTGGATTTGAGGCACAATGTGAAATGGCAAAACACTTTACGATTAAAGGACTCAAGACAGGCGATATCCTGAAATTCTAATTTTATATAATTTTCAATTAATTTTTTTTATTGACACAGTCAATTCTGTTTAATTTTGATTATTTTTGTAAAAAAACATAATCATCATGAGAAAAATATTTTTTCCAACAATTACCCTTTTTATCGCCTTTACGGCTATATTTCTTTTTCAAAAAGGCAATAACGACTCAAGAAGAGACCATTACGAATTGTTTTTACATCAACAATTCCGTCATTTTCAGAAGCAAACACAAGGCGATAAAGCGGCTACAGACAATCCGGAACAGGCAGCATTTCAAAATTACATCATGACTTTAGACCCTGCCTTAGGTAGAGTGCCAACAGAACGACTCTACCCTGCTTTTCTGCAAAAACAAAAAATTGCAAAAAAAATACCCCAAACAAAAACTTCGAATTGGCAAAATATTCCTTCAAAAATGGGCGGAAGAACGCGTGCTTTAATGTGGGATCCCAATGACCCACAGGGAAAAAAGGTTTGGGCAGGTAGTGTAACAGGGGGATTATGGTATAATAATGATATTACCGATTCGCTTTCGCAATGGGTGCCTGTAAGTGATTTTTGGGACAACCTGTCAATAAGTTCTATTGTAGCTGACCCGAATGATCCGCAAACATTCTATGTTGGCACAGGCGAAGCACAAACAGCTATTATCATCTATAGAGAATCATCAGGTCGTGGTTCAGGAATATGGAAAACAACCGATGGCGGCAATACTTTCACTCATCTGGATTCAACCATCAATTTTGCGTATGTTACCGATTTAGCCATCAGGGATGAAAATGGCAGCAGTGTCGTTTATGCCGGTGTAATGTCCGGCACTTATCATGGCGAAGTACATCAAGCCCTTCCAACGGATGGACTCTACCGTTCTACTGATGGCGGCATTACATGGCATCAAGTTTTACCTAATATACCGGGCGAAAGCGTTCCTTATGCTGTTTCTGATATTGAAATAGCCGCCAATGGAAGAATTTTTGTTGGGACATCAGCCAATTTAAACGGTGTAGGCGCTGCTACTATTTTGTATTCAGATTTAGGAACTGCCGGATCTTGGACCGTCTTTTCCGACTACAATGCATCCATTCCATCAAATCCTACTTATAATATTCCGGGAAGAGTCATTCTTGCGGCTGCCCCCTCCGATGCCAATATCGTTTATGCTTTAATTGCTGCGGGTACACTAACACAAACATCTGAAGGTTTTGGAACCTATATTGGAAAATACATTTTAAAAACAACCAATGGTGGTAATTCATGGACAGAAATGCCAACACCGCCAGATAATTCTTACGGCAATTGGGCTACAATACCTTGGCATGCTATGGATGCAGCTGTTGATCCTAATAATCCAAACCGTATTTTTATTGGTGGGCTGGATCTTTCACTTTCTGAGGATGGCGGCAATTCATGGAACAGAGTCTCTGACTGGGTACAAATGTATTATGGTGGTGGACCTGATTATGTACATGGTGACCAACACAAAGCACTATTTAAACCCGGCTCATCATCAGAAATAATTTTTGGTTGTGATGGCGGCGTTTTTTATTCAAACAATGCAGATGTTTCTACGCCCGTATTTAGAGAACGGAATTATTATTATTCAACCTTACAATTTTATACTTGTGCCATTGGTCACAACACACAATATCTTGCTGGTGCTCAGGACAATGGAACATTACTCTACCAAGGACAACCGCTCTATCATGCAAATGATATGTATTCAGGAGGTGACGGCGCTTTTTGTTTCTTTGACTCTGATGATAACATGATGATTACCTCTGTTTATGACAATCAGTACTATGCTTTTTATAACAGTAATTACAATTCCATTAATTCATATTATTGCGGTTTGTTTGTAAATCCGGTTGACTATGATGACATAAATAATGTTTTATATGCGAATGCAATGGATGTACAAGGGAATTATCAGGATCAGTTAGTTAGAATTACAGGACTACCCGCAAATGATAACGGCAGTTTTTTAAATTTGAATACCGGCTCAACAGTGCCCTATTCTTGTATAAAGCTTTCACCAAACACACCCGATGTTTTATTTTTAGGCACACAAGCAGGTAGATTATTCAAAGTTACAAATATCTCTTCCTCACCAATTGCTACCGAAATAGGAAGCAACCTCTTCCCTACGGCTAATATATCAGGCATTGCTGTAGGCAGTAACGATAACACTTTATTAATTTCATTCTCAAACTATGGCGTCCAAAAACTATGGTTTACCACTGATGGTGGTAGTAACTGGTCAGATAAGACGGGTAATTTACCGGATATTCCTGTTCGCTGGGTTATCTTTCACCCACAAAATGACGAACAAGCCATGATTGCTACTGAACTCGGTGTATGGACAACAAATGAATTGGGACAAACTATCACTAATTGGTATCCTTCAACCAACGGACCGGTTAATGTCAGGACCGATATGCTCAGGATTCGCACAAGTGACAACACGGTACTGGCAGCAACACATGGCAGAAGCCTTTTTACAACCACATTTGATTACAATCCTTATGTATCAAATGAAACCAAAAATTTCAACAAAACGCTTTCTATATATCCTAATCCGGCACACGATTTTATTACAATCAACGCCCCTGATGACATTCAATCCATTGCAATTATTTCTATTAAAGGTATGGTAATAAAATCCATTTCCACTCTCAATTCAAAACAAATAAGACTGAATGTTTCAGAATTAAAATCAGGTATTTATTTCGTAGAAACAGTTGAAAAGAATCACAAAAAATTAATTACGAAATTAATTAAAAACTAATAGCGTATATTTTGTATCTCAAGGAATTACATTTAACGAATTTTAAAAATTATCCGGAACTCCGGATAGAATTTTCCGACAAGATTAATTGCTTTACAGGCCAAAATGCTGCCGGAAAAACTAATATTTTGGATGCCATTTATCTGTTGTCCTTGACTAAGAGTTTTTTCAACACGCCGGATAAACTTATTGTTAATTCATCATCTTCCGATAATTTTTATTCTGCCACAGCCATTTATGAAATAAACAACTCCATTGAAACTATCCAAGTAAAATACAAGAAAGGTAATCGGAAAATTTTCAAAAAAAATGATAAGGAATATTCAAGACTATCCGACCATATCGGATTACTTCCATTAGTCATAATATCCCCCAATGATGTATTTCTTATTTCTGAAGGCAGTGAACTACGACGACGATTTCTGGATATTATTATTTCGCAATTTGACAAAGAATATTTGCACAATCTGATACAATATAATTCTGCTTTGAAACAACGCAATGCCATATTGAAAAAAATGGATTTCTCGCACACCAACTCTATGGGACTATTTGAAGTATGGGACCAAAAACTGATAGAATTTGGTACGCCTATTTTTGAAAAACGCAAAGTAATGACCAAAACACTTACCGACTATTTCAATCAGTTTTATAAAACCATATCTAACGACCAAAATGATTTATCTGTAACCTATCGGAGTCAATTATTTAAGAAATCATTTAAAGAATTGCTGCAAAGCAATTTTGAAAACGACAAGTATTTAAAATACACTTCTGCAGGCATCCATAAAGACGATTTAGAATTTAAAATTGATGGCTTCCCTTTAAAAAAAATCGGTTCGCAGGGACAACAAAAATCTTTGCTCATTGCACTTAAATTGGCTGAATACGAAATTTTGAAACAAGGTAGCGGCAAAAAACCGTTGTTATTACTCGATGATGTATTCGACAAACTGGATTCTTTCCGTGTTAGCAGAGTCATGGAATTAGTTTCTGAAAAAGATTACGGACAAATTTTCATTACCGACACACATCCTGATAGAATGAAAGATATGGTATCTCAATTAAATATTCCTGCTTCAATATTTGAAATTAACAATGGAATAGTTAAAACAGACCAAAATGAGAAATAAAAATATTCGTACAATTAAAGATATTATACAATCTTATATTGAAGACATTGACCCTGATAAACGATTGGTTAAAGCTAAGATAATTAATTTGTGGAGCGAGACAATGGGAGAAACCATTGCCAAAAGGACAAAAAAAATTTATATCATACAAAAAACATTGTTTGTTCATTTGGATTCAGCCATTGTAAAAAGCGAACTCTATTATATGCGACAAGCTATTTTGGAAAAAATATCTGCTAAATTTGGTAAAGACATTGTTGATAAAATTATTTTCAAATAATCCTTAAATCCGCCAGTGTATTTCTATTCCAAACGCTAACTTCCTGTCAATAAAGGAGACTTCGAATAATTACTTTTGAACAATTTAAAGTAAGTTATTAAAAAAAATTTTTTTATTCTCTAAAACTATTTACTTTTGGTTTTTTTAGTTTAGTAAATTTATGGTTTAACTTAATGATTTCCAACAAAATGAAAGTTAATTTTTTGAAAATTTTAATGCTTTTTTTAATTATCGTATCCCAAACACAAGTTTTCGCACAAAAAGATAAAGAAAAACCTAACAAAAAAAGTCCTTACAGTATTAATATGGCAAATGGGTGGCTTCAGTATAACAATGAAAATTATTACGGTGCGCTTCGTACTTATCGCAAGATTTACAAAGACTACATAAATGATGGTAAATTAAATTTCAGGATTGGCCAATGTCTTATTAAAACTTACAATATGGACTCTGCTTTATATCACCTCAAAAAAAGCATTGAAATGGATACTACACTTGGAAAAGATGCCTATTTTCTTTTAGGTAAAGCATACCATTACAAGGGCGATTTGGATAATGCCATCAGGTATTATGAAAAATATAAAACCATGCTTAAACCCAAACAATTAGAGAAAAATGTTGTAAATAATTTACTTCGTCAATGCGAAACAGCTAAAAAGTTAATGAGCAATCCTGTCAATGTTGAAATCAAGAATATGGGACCCAATATAAATACAAAGTTCACCGATGCAAATCCTTCTATTACTGCCGATGGTAAAATATTTATTTTTACTTCCAGGCGTCCTGAAAATATCGGCGGCCAAATAGATCCCGCCGTTGAAGAATATTTTGATGACATATATATTGCTAAATACGATAAGGAAAATCACGAATGGGGTAAGGCAGTGAACATTGGTGAACCAATTAATACCCCTGGCCACGATGCTAACTTAAGCATTACGCCCGATGGAACCAAAATATTAATTTATAAAAATGTTACCGGTGAAACCAAAAGTGGTGATATTTATTATTCTGATTTTAAAGAAAATGGACAATGGTCTGATCCAAAACCATTTGGGAATAAATATATTAACTCATCCTATTTTGAAACTTCTGCTTGTCTAACTGCCGATGGTAAAACGCTCTATTTTGTAAGTGAACGCGAAAAAGGCGGATTTGGTCATGGCGATATTTATGTATCAAAGTTAGTAAACGGAGAATGGACAAAACCTGAAAATTTAGGACCAACAATTAATACGGAATATGACGAAGTAGGTGTCTATATTCACCCCGATGGCAAAACCTTATTTTTTAGTTCTAACGGACACAATACAATGGGCGGTCATGATATTTTTATGAGCACCCTTGATGACAACGGTAACTGGACAACCCCTATTAATATGGGATACCCAATAAACACAACTAAGGAAGAGATTCATTTTGTATTTACTACAGACCGTAAGGTAGCCTACCTGTCCTCATCCCGTGATGGTGGTTATGGCAAAATGGATATTTACAAAATCAATATGGCATATTATTTCAAAACTAATAAAAATATTGATAAAGAATTGGCAGCAAAAATATCAGGACCACCTCTTTCTATCTTGAAAGGAACGGTCATTGATGCTTCGAAAAAAGCACCTGTCAGTACCAATATTATTATTAAACAGATTCCAAGCAATAAAACATTTATTGCCTCTTCTAATTCAAAAGGGGAATATTTTATTGCACTACCTGCTAATGAGAAATATGAATTAACAATTAAGAAAAAAGGATTTAAACCTATTTCTATTAAATTTAAACTACCTGAAGGAAAAAATGAAACTTACACTTTAGTAAAGCATATTTTCCTTAATAAGTAATCCCCTTTCTTAATATTTTTCCACATCATAAAATTTGCAACTAACTTATGAATAAAATTACCAAACTTTTTGGCATTAAGTATCCCATTATTCAGGGTGGGATGATTTGGTGTAGCGGATGGGAACTTGCTTCTGCCGTAAGCAATGCAGGCGGACTGGGGTTGATTGGCAGTGGATCCATGCATCCGGAAACGCTTTTAGAACACATACAAAAAACTAAAGCTAACACAGACCAACCATTTGGCGTTAATATTCCACTTTTATACCCGGAAATAGAAAAAATAATAAAAATAGTTATTGACCAAAAGGTACCCATTGTTTTTACTTCGGCAGGCAATCCTAAAAAGTTCACCCCTATTTTAAAAAAGAATGGCATTAAAGTAGCGCATGTTGTTTCTAACTCATTTTTCGCAAAAAAAAGCGAAGCAGCCGGTGTTGATGCCGTAGTAGCTGAAGGATTTGAAGCCGGAGGACATAATGGACGCGAAGAAACCACCACCATGGCTTTAATTCCCAATGTCAGAAAGAAAATATCGATTCCTTTGATTGCTGCCGGCGGAATTGCCTCCGGCAAATCCATGCTAGCTGCTATGGCACTGGGTGCTGATGGTGTACAAATTGGTTCCCGCTTTGTAGTTAGTGAAGAATCTTCAGCACATCCAAATTTCAAACAAGCTGTTCTTAATGCCAAAGAAGGTCATACTTCCCTACTATTAAAAAAACTCGTTCCAGTCCGTTTAATAAACAATGACTTTGCTCAAATGATAAAAGAAGCTGAAAACGAAGGCAGTACAAAAGAAGAACTAATGGAATTACTAGGAGAAAAAAGAGCAAAATCAGGTATGTTTGAGGGTAATGTGCTTCAAGGTGAATTGGAAATAGGACAAGTCTCTGCACAATTTCGTGAAATTTTACCGGCAAAAGAAATCATTGATAATATTATTCAAGAATACCGTATTGAAAAACAAGCAATAGGATTGAGTGATAAATATAATTTTGTATGATAAATTTTGAGCGTTTCACGCTTCCGAATGGACTAAAAGTCTTGGTGCATAACGATGTCACCACACCCATTGTAGCCGTAAATATCTTATATGATGTAGGTGCAAAAGACGAAAACCCCTCCCGTACTGGATTTGCACACCTCTTTGAACATTTAATGTTTGGCGGTTCTATCAATATTCCCGAATATGATCCGCCGTTACAAAATGCCGGTGGTGAAAACAATGCCTTCACGAATAACGACTTTACAAATTATTATTTAACTGTTCCGAAAATAAACCTTGAAACTGCATTCTGGTTAGAATCTGACCGTATGCTATCCCTGGCATTTACACCAAAAAGTTTAGAGGTGCAACGCAAAGTGGTCATTGAGGAATTTAAGCAGCGTTATCTCAACCAACCCTATGGTGATGTTAGTCATTTATTGCGGAAATTGACATTTAAAAAACATCCTTACCGGTGGCCAACTATTGGGAAGGAAATTAGCCATATTGAAAATGCTTCACTTACTGATGTAAAAAATTTCTTTTTTAGCCATTATGCACCCAACAATGCCATTTTGTCCTTAGCCGGCAACATCACAGCCGAGGAAGTGAAACCGCTTGTTGAAAAATGGTTTGGCAACATCCCAATGCGTGAGATATCAAAAAGGGTGCTTCCCGTTGAGCCGCCACAAACAAAACGACGATTTCAGAAAGTAGAACGAAAAGTTCCGGCTTCAGCCATATTCAAAGCATTTCATATGGTGGACCGCAAAAATCCTGATTATTATGTTACAGATGTCATTTCCGATTTATTATCCAATGGTAAGTCGTCTCGCCTATATCAAAAACTCGTAAGGGAAAAACAACTTTTTACTAGCATTAATGCATATATTTCAGGAAGCATTGAACCCGGTTTATTTACTATTGAAGGTATTTTGAGCAACAATATTCAACCGGAAGATGCCGAACAGGCCATTGACATTGAGATTCAAGAAATTATTGACGGAAATTTTTCAGAAACAGAATTGGATAAAGTGAAAAATAAATTTGAATCCAATTATATATTTTCCAATTATGAGTTAGACGAGCGTGCTTTAAATCTCGCTTATTTTGAACTTTTGGGTGATGCTGCAATGATTAATGAAGAAATTAAAAAATATCAACAAGTAACCAAAAATGACATTATGCGTGTTGCAAAAAAACTTTTTAAACAAGAAAATACATCCGTATTATATTATTTGAGCCAATAGTATTTTTTTTATTAATTTTGTTTTCACTAAGTAATCACAAAAAATTTCTATTTTATCAATGAAAATCATTCACACACTTATTCTAATTTTATTGACAACAAATTTTTTAAATGCCCAAAACATTAAGATTATTCACTCTGATTTTAAGTCAATAGTACCGGGTCAGAAAGACGGCACATTGAAAAACACCTATAATTATATGGTAAAATCAGATAAACCCATATCTATAGACACTATTAACATTAATGATTCCAAAATATGGTTTCCTCAAAATCCCATAACATTTAAAGACTCTATCAATATCCGTATTAAATTAATTACCGAACATTACTTTTCTGCTAACAATAAAGAAACAAAATTTGTAAAAGTAAGTGTCAACGGACAAGAAATTCCGGCCCAAATATCTAACAGAAAAATTCCTAAAGACAAACAAACTGTTACCTCTTTTTTAATGAGTACACAAGATAAAAAATTTAATTTAGATATTACAAAATTTGACACAGAAATTTTTATTCCAATGCCTTAGTCCAAACGATATAGCTAATATTCAATAAAAAAACATATTAAATTTCTTATTCCCCTCTACCGCAAGCGTCCTCGCTTGTTGTAAGTAAAGACACTTGATTATCAATTAATTGAAGAAAGTATAAATATCTCTAAAAGAAACTTTTTTAATTTTGTTTGTTTTTAGACTGTATTTATCAATTTATTTCATAAATTGCACAAAATTTTTAATAATGGCTATTCAATTTGAACCTTGGCAGATCTGGATAATTGCCGGCATTATATTATTTATTATTGAAATCTTTACACCGTCTTTTGTTGCCGGAAGTGTTGGTGTCGGTGCTATTGCCGGTGGAATTATTGCAGCGTTTGGTCTTGACATCAATTGGCAACTTATTACATTTGCTGTTTTTACAGCTATCTCGTTATTTACAATTCGCCCTATTGTTATTAGATTATCTAAAAAAAATCATATTGCTACCAACGCAGAAGCATTAATAGGAAAAACAGGGAAAGTCATACAAGACATTGGCGAAAATCCCGGATATGTCAAAATTGACGGAGATAATTGGCGAAGCATTTCCATAGATAATATAACTATTCCTTCAGGAACTTTAGTTGAAGTTATCAAAATTGAAGGCATTACACTTTTTGTTAAACCTAAAAACTAAATATTATGACCGGCATAACAGTAATTCTTATCGTTGTAGTCTTTTTTGTCCTTATTTTTGCTATGGCAGGACTAAAAATTGTTCAACAAGCTCAAACCATGATTATTGAACGACTTGGAAAATATAATAGAACCTTAAAATCAGGCATCAACATTATTTGGCCTATTATTGATAAGCCACGCGAAATAGTATGGCGTTACACTTACGAAGACGGGTATGGTAATGTCCGTTCAATGTATAAACGGAAACCACGAATTGATTTAAGAGAAACCGTTTATGATTTTCCGAAACAAAATGTCATTACAAAAGATAATGTAGGCACTGAAATCAATGCCTTGATTTATTTTCAAATTATGGATCCTAAAAGTGCGGTTTACGAAATTGAAAACTTACCACAGGCTATTGAAAAATTAACACAGACAACCCTCCGTAATGTTATTGGGGAATTAGACCTCGACGAAACACTCAGCTCCCGTGATGTAATTAATAATAAACTACAAGTTATTCTTGACGAAGCAACTAATAAATGGGGTGTAAAAGTCAATCGTGTTGAGTTGCAAGATATTAATCCACCGGAAGACATCCGTACTGCCATGGAAAAACAAATGAGAGCAGAACGCGACCGCCGGGCAACAATCTTGGAAGCTGAAGGTGCCAAAAAATCACAGATATTAAATGCCGAAGGTTTTAAAGAATCTAAAATCAATCAGGCAGAAGGCGATAAACAAGCAAGAATATTAAGAGCACAAGGTGAAGCCGAAGCCAAAATAAAAGTCGCCGAAGCCGAGGCCAAAGCCATACAGATGATTACCGATGCTATTTCTACGAAAGCTGACCCAACGAATTATCTTGTTGCCATTAAATATATTGAAACACTAAAAGATATGGTTGAAGGAAAAGACAATAAAGTGATTTATATGCCTTACGAAGCCACAGGTGTGCTCAGTTCTATTGGTGGCATTAAAGAAATGTTTGACAAA
>Ga0114934_10000073_pt1 | contig 51517 bp, 46 predicted proteins | sample 4SBtaG_2_FD_99695 | JGI IMG/M metagenome (GOLD analysis project Ga0114934, IMG submission 99695) | Deep subsurface microbial communities from Kolumbo volcano to uncover new lineages of life (NeLLi) - 4SBTROV10_white metaG | ecosystem: Environmental > Aquatic > Marine > Volcanic ...
GTATTGACGGGTATATCAGCCGATAAGCAGCCATCTGCGTTGTTGCACTCGCTTGACACGTGCGACTAGTCCTGCGCTCGTGCGCCTAGCAGCTGACCACTTCTCGACATAACCTACCCCCCCCAACACAACTGTGATGGAGTACTAGTGAAGATTTAATTGAATCTTTTAACAATATTGCAGAGCCGATATTTACTCAACTGGAATCATTGCTTGCTGTAAATTCAACACTTTCAAAAACCCGCGACCTCCTCTTTCCACGCCTGATCTCCAGCAAACTGTCCGTCGAAGACCTCGATATCCAGTTCCTGCCCTGTATGCAGGAGACTGAGAACAGGCCAGCGAACCCGAGACTTGCCATGCCTGACTTCCTGTCCGAAGATGATATCGAACCGGCTACGATGTTTTGGACTGCTACACCCGCGATGCGGATGACCTGAATGACGGTTCAAATCGTTGTCGCAAATGATGCGACAACGGTGTGTTTACCGCTTGATATTTCCAGCGTCTGCTTTACACTATAGCCATCGATAGGAGAAAGGTAAGAATATGATACAGGCGAAACTATCCAGTAAATTTCAACTCTCGATTCCCAAGGTTATTCGGGAGAATCTTCAGCTTCAGGAGGGTCAACGGTTTGTGCTGGTGGAGCGCGGCCATATTATCGAGTTAATTCCTGCGCAAAGCCTGCAGGAGGCACGCGGCTCTCTCTCTGGTATTGCCGAGGACGCGGTTATGGATTATCGGGACCGCAGTGAGAGGGATTCTATTTGAACCTGATCGATACCTGCGGCTGGATTGAGTGGTTGACCGATGGTGTGCTGGTCGAAAACTATGCCGCGTATTTTGATGATGTTGAGAGCCTGATAACGCCCACCTCGGTACAGTTTGAACTCTATAAATGGGTTTCTCGATACAGCGATACGGAAGCGGCATTAAAAACCGTTGCCCTCACCGAGCAGTCGCGGGTTATTCCACTGAGTACGTCCATTGCTCTGCTGGCGGCGGACCTGTCGATGGAACACCAGCTTTCGTTTGCCGATGCCATTATCTACGCCAGCGCACGATTTCACCAGGCCACCCTCGTTACCTCCGATAAGCATTTTGAGGGCTTATCGAATGTGATTTATTTCAGGAAAGTCTGAACCATGCCCAACTTTTTATCAGAGGATGATATCGAACAGGCCATGGTTGCAATTCTGCTCTACATTAACGGCCTGCCACTGGTATTTATCGAGCTGAAAAAATCCAATGTGAAACTGCGCACGGTTTACGACAAAAATCTGACCGATTATAAAAATGATATTCCGCAGTTGTTTTTGACTAATGCCTTGTGTATTCAGTAACGGCATCGAAACCCGCATCGGTAGCCTGAGTGCGGCGTGGGAACATTTTTTCCACATCTGTGAAGCTGCACGAAAAAACAAGGAGCTGACGGCAGGCGTGTTATTTCTGCAAAACCAAAACCAGTATCAAACCAACATGTAGCATAATGGGCAATCTAAAAAGGCCTTGGGGCCAGGTTTATCAAAGAGCTATTTTTATCCTATAGCTGCTCAAATGTCACGATCACTTAGACTCGAAAATATACTTTAATTCATTTACATCAGTTGGAAAACAGAGGAATAGAATATTCGAAATACATCATCACTTTTTCTTAATCGTCCGGAATAAATATCAAATGGCCTTTGTCGTCGATTAGCGGAACGTTATGCTTTTTTAAGATAGCGAGGATTTCATCCGATTTTTCAGAGATTAAATCATTTAATTTTTCTTTTCGTTCTTGATCGCCGAAGCGCACACCTATCGACATGGGGAAATCAAATTTCATAGCGGGAGTTGATATCATGGGCAGAACAACATATGAGCCGGCTGGGCTATTGGATATCAGGTGGCCCGCCATTGGTCCCCACATGATTGCCATATCGATCTTACCGGTCTGTATATCCCTATTCATGGTCATGGCAGTATTGGTGTTTGGGTCGCCGGTCATTGACTGGTACGGTACACCTTGTTCAACGAGTCCATTTTTAACGATCCATGCAGTACCTGGGCCGCGGTCAAACATGGCGATTTTTAGTTGATCTTTTCTTTCTGGTTGCAGTTGCGTTAAGTCAAATGGCTTCTTTATATCATCCCATCCACGACCTGTAGAATAAATCAACACATAGACTGATCGATAATACGGTTCTGTGGTAATAGCCCGCTCGTACCCTGTTGGCAGGCCCATAACAACGTCACATTTATAGCGATCCGAATTAGGTAACTTTGCCTTAAGTGTGTTTCGAATGAAGCCCATTCTCTGTGGAAACCAGGTGTATTCAAGTGTCTGATCAAGTTCCTCAGCAAACAGCGCAGCAATCTCGTTTTCGTAGCCCTGCCGGGTTTGTGTGGAATAAGGTGGATTCTTTGGGTCGGCGCAAACACGGAAGGCTTCTTTGGCGTGAATTGCCTGACTTGTTGAGAGAATACAAGTGAGAACGATGGTGAAATAAGTTCTCACGTAACGAGATTTTTTTTCGAACATTGTTGGTTTCCTCAATAAGAGTATTCGAATCTGTGTTGCGTAAAAAATAACGCCCCGACCGGGAAAGACCCGGTCGGGGCGTAAGCACATTGTGTGACTGGTACTACTAGTCAGGTAATGCAAATACCGAGAATACACCACCCAGCTGGGTGAAGCTTCCCAATGCGCGATATGCTCCGACCGCACCCAATCCTTCGGTATCACCTTCAAGACCCGCTGCCATGCCGATGCCAGCCCAGCCACCGAGCCCGGAGAGAACGCCGACATATTGTTTACCGTCGTATTCCCATGTATTGACGTTACCGATAATCCCGGATGGGGTTTTAAACTTGTACAGTTCTTTGCCCGTGTTGGCGTCAACAGCTTTCAGATAACCTTCCAAAGTGCCGTAGAATACAACATCACCTGCCGTTGCAACGGCTCCAGACCAAACAGAGAAAGGTTCGCTGTTAGACCATTTAATGGTACCGGTTGTTGCGTCCCACGCAGTAAACTGACCCAGGTTTGTGGTTCCGTCTTTTTCCCCTGTCATTACATCACGACCCGCCGGGAACATACTCAGGGTTGCACCTACATAAGGCTGACCTGCTGTGTATTCAACCTCGAAAGGCTCGTAATCCATACAGACATGGTTGCCCGGAATATAGAACAGTTTGCTTCTTGGTGAATAAGCAACAGGCTGTTGATTTTTACTACCCAAAGCGGCCGGACAGATATCCTCAGAATTGACATCTTCGCCGTTTTGCTCCGTACTGTATTCAGCAACGACCTGTTGACGACCCGTCTTCATATCGACATGGGTGGCCCAGTTAACAGCTTTATCGAATTTTTCTGCCACGAGTAATTCACCTGTGACGCGATCAAGCGTATAACCAAATCCGTTACGGTCAAAATGGACAATGGTTTTACGGTTTTTTCCACCAATTTTTTGATCGGCGAGAACCACTTCATTGATACCGTCATAATCCCATTCATCATGCGGTGTCATCTGATAAACCCATTTGACTTTTCCGGTATCGATGTTACGAGCCCACAGGCTCATTGACCATTTGTTATCGCCCGGGCGCTGTGTTGGGTTCCATGTGCTAGGGTTGCCTGAACCGTAATACATCAAATTCAATTTCGGATCGTAAGCATACCATCCCCAGGTTGTACCTCCGCCGATTTTCCACTGATCACCTTTCCAGGTGCTGGTGCTGGAGTCTTTACCAACAGGTTTTAACATCGAGGTGGTCTTTTTGGGATCGATCAGAGTGTCTTTATCGGGTCCCATGCTATAGCCTTTCCAGGCTAGGCTACCGTCTTTTGCATTGTAAGCAGCGATGAACCCACGTACGCCAAATTCACCACCGGAAATACCAACCAGTACTTTATCTTTTACTGCGAATGGTGCACTGGTATTAGTCATTCCCAATTTGGGGTCACCGTTTTTTACGCTCCATAATTTTTTGCCATCTTTCGCGTCCAGAGCAACTAAAGTAGTATCAGACTGCAGCAAATAGATTTTTCCGTCTGCATAGGCCAATCCACGGTTGACTGTGTCGCAACACATGACCGGGATGGTTTCATCAGCATTCTGGGTAGGGACATATTCCCAGATGATGCTCTGGTCTTTTTGATTCAGAGCAAATACTTTATTTGGGAATGGTGAATGGATATAGATGACATCATTAATGACCAGCGGCCCACCTTCGTGTCCACGCAAAACTCCGGTGGAAAATGTCCAGGCAACTTGCAGGTCTTTAACGTTTTTATTGGTAATTTGGTTGAGTTTGCTATAACGCTGGCCAGAGTAGTCTCCACCCCAAATGGCCCAGTTTTTCGGATCCTTTGATGCTTTCTCTACTTCCGCGTTGGATAAGGCAACGCCGGGTGCCACCAGCATAGATGCCAGAGTTGACGCGACCAGCCAACTTTTTAACGGCTTCTTCATATTTTTCCTCCTCAGTCTTCTGTTTAGATACAGAGTCCGATCATAGTAACAATATTGTCTTTATGCGTAAGGTTTGTTTTTCGATAAAAAACTTCCCAACAATGAAGGAAGATTTCGAGTTAACCTTCCATATGTGTAAGTTGAAGGATTTCGTGTCAAAAGTCAATAACAGAGAGGCCGTATTCGCAGGGTTTTTTTAAAATGAATGAAACTATCGATTATTGAATTTACTATGCTACAGGTCATCGGTTTATTGCGCTTTGGTAAGAAGATGATGTTGTGGTGAATATAGTAATGGTTATGTGTACTCTGAACGCCAGGCTGATTGATTAAAAGCCAGGGTATTCGGGATATATGCCCATTAGTAACATCTTCAAAAAGAGTGATCTTGGAATCCGGGAGTTTAAACAGATAAAAGCCGGACTCACGGCATTTAAATTCCGAGCAGTCTTCTTGTGCTTCGACAATCTTGTAATAATGGGTAAAACTAGCCGACAAGCGCTCATCTGCGTTGTCGCACTCGCTTGACGAGTGCGACTAGTCCTGCGCTCGCTTACCTAACAGCTGACCACTTCTCGACTAAGTTACTCTCCAATACAACAATGACGGAGTGCTAATTAATGCGTTTTGCTATTTCGCTACCTGGTTTAGCTCGAACTGCGCAAAACTTAAATTCCGGTATTTTGCCGTAGGGATCCAGCGCTTCATTGGTAATAATATTTGCACTGGCTTCGTTGTAACAGAATGCCATGAATACGGTTCCTACCTGTATGCCAATATCGGAGCGAGCATATGCAGTGACAGCTCCGCGTCTGGATTCGATAGTAATAAGTCCGCCGGGGGAAATTTCCAGTAATTCCAGGTCATGGGGATGAAGATTGACTACGGGATCCGGTTCGATCGCATCCAGTTTGGATGCATGACGTGTCATACTTCCGGTATGCCAGTGTTCGAGTTGGCGACCGGTAATAAAGATGAGCGGATAGTCATTGTTAGGGAGTTCGTCTGCGTGTGAATAGGTTGCAGGCACGAATAACCCTTTTTTATTTGGAGTGGGGAAGCCATCGGTAAAAATGATCGGTGTCCCCGGGTCGCCTTCTTTTTCCAGTGGATAGGTTAAAGAATTTTCAGTTTGCAGGCGATCCCAGGTCATTCCGGCGATGCTGGGCATCGCTAAACGCATTTCATCAAATACTTGTTCAGGGCCTTCGTAATTCCAGTCTAGCCCAATACGGCGTGCTATTTCCTGAATAATCCACAGATCCTGACGGGCGTCACCCGGTGGAGATACGACCTGCCTTCCCATTTGCACACGTCGATCCGTATTGGAAAATGTACCGGTTTTTTCAGAGAATGCCGACGCCGGCAAAATCACATCCGCGAAGCCTGCTGTTTCGGTTAGAAATATGTCCTGAACGACCATATGGTCAAGTTTTACAAATGCTTCGCGAGCGTGATTCTGATTGGGATCGGACATTGCCGGGTTTTCTCCCTGGATGTACATACCACGAACATCACCGTCGTATGCCGCGTGTACCATTTCCACGGTGGTGAGGCCGGGCATGGTATCCAGTGTTGTTCCCCAAAGTGTTTCAAATTTTTGATTGGCCGTAGGATCACTCACCGGTACATAGTCAGGGAATACCATAGGGATTAAGCCAACGTCTGATGCGCCCTGAACATTATTCTGTCCGCGCAACGGGTGCAAGCCGGTTCCCGGTCGTCCGATCTGTCCCGTCATTAGTGCCAGAGCGATAAGGCAGCGGGCGTTATCTGTACCGTGAATATGTTGGGATATTCCCATACCCCAGAGAATCATGGAGGCTTTTGAGGTCGCGTATAATCGAGCGACTTCCTTGATGGTTTCAGCATCAATTCCACAGATAGGTGCTACGGCTTCGGGTGTATAGTCACTTAAATGTTCCGGCATATGGTCGAAGTTAGTAGTATGTTCTGCAACATAGTCATCATTAACCAAGCCTTCTTCGATTATGGTATGCATTATGCCATTTAGTAGAGCAACGTCGGTGTCCGGTCGAAATTGCAGAAAATGGTGAGCATGACGGGATATTTCAGAGCTTCTTGGATCAATTAAGATCAGTTTGGTGCCATTTTTTATGGCATTTTTGATAAATGTTGCTCCCACTGGATGATTTACCGTGGGGTTGGAACCAATGAGAACGACGACCTCGGCCAATGCAACGTCTTCAACAGGATTAGAAACAGCGCCAGAACCCAGGCATTCCAATAGTGCTGCAACAGATGATGCATGGCAAAGTCGGGTGCAGTGGTCGACATTATTGTTTCGAAATCCGGTTCTGATTAATTTCTGAAACAGGTAAGCTTCTTCATTGCTGCCTTTTGCAGAACCCAGTCCTGCTAAAGCCTCAGGGCCATTATCGTCAAGAATTTTTCGTATACCATCGGCCGCAAAATCCAGGGCTTCGTCCCATGATGCTTCTCTGAATACCGTATGGAGGTTGTCTGGGTCCAGTAATTCAGTAGTCTTGGCGACACCTTGTCTGCGGATAAGCGGTTTGTTTAAACGCAGTGGATTATTCACATAATCAAAGCCATATCTCCCTTTGACACAAAGACGACCATGATTCGCCGGGCCATCGTGTCCGTCAACATACAAAATCTTGTCATCTTTGACATGGTAAGTCAGAAGGCAGCCTACGCCACAATAAGGACAGGTGGAATTGACCGATTTATCAGGAGTGTGCAATCCAGCACTGTCGGCGGGCATCAACGCGCCGGTAGGACAGGCCTGCACACATTCTCCGCAAGCCACGCAACTGCTGGCACCCATGGGATCAGCGATATCGAAAATGATCTCGGTATGCGCGCCGCGATGGGCGAGTCCAATCACATCGTTGACCTGTTCTTCGCGGCAGGCTCTCATGCAGCGGGTACATTGGATACATGCATCCATGTTTACAGCAATCGCGGGGTGGGATAGGTCATTCTCCGGTTGTATTCGAGCCGGAAACCTAGGTGTCCCAATATGTAATTTTTCCGCCCATTGATCGAGTTCGGACTTTTCTGTATAAGGTGATTTTCCCTGATCCGGCATATCGGATAGCAACAGTTCCAGAACCATCATCTGTGATTTTAGTGCGCGTTCATTATTGCTGCTGACCTTCATTCCTTCCTGTGGGCTCCGACAGCATGATGGCGCTAAAACACGCTCGCCTTCGATTTCGACGACACAGGCACGACAATTGCCATCAGGACGTAAGTCGTCCTTGTAGCAAAGGTGGGGAATTTCCTTTCCCATTCTTTTTGCTGCCTGAAGAATCGTTTCATCTTCAAATGCGGTAATAGTGTCCCCATCCAATATAAAGTTAACCGTGTTGGGATGATTGATCTCGTCGGCATTGGCAACCATGGAATGTAACTCCTAATTAGCAACTATGTGCAGTTTATCGTTTTGTCGGATTTGATACAGTAATCGATAGGCAGGTACAGAATTTTTTAATATTCAAATTTTGCCAATGGTGATTAGTCTATTTCATCCGGAAAATATTTTAATATTGAATTCAGTGGGTTGGCTGCAGCCTGGCCGAGGCCACAGATGGATGCGTCGGTCATGACGCTCATTAAATCTTCAAGGCACTGTTTATCCCATTGGTCTCTTTCCATCAGCGCAGCAGCTTTTGCCGTTCCAACCCGACACGGAGTGCATTGGCCACAGGATTCATCCTCAAAAAAACGCATGGCATTCAGGGCCGCTTGCCTCGCGCTGTCTTGATTGGATATCACCATGATTGCTGCGGATCCAATAAAACAGCCATATTCATTCAAGGTATCGAAGTCTAATGGGATATCCCCCATTGATGCAGGAAGAATTCCACCTGATGCACCGCCTGGAAAATAGCCATAGAATTCATGATCCGGCAACATGCCCCCACAATATTCATCGATTAATTCTCGTATGGTAATTCCTGCGGGCGCAAGATGTACGCCGGGTTTCTGTACTCGGCCACTCACTGAAAAAGAACGCAGCCCTTTTCGACCATTTCGTCCATGCGACGCAAACCAGTCGGCTCCCTTTTCAATAATATCCCGTACCCAGAAAACAGTTTCCATATTATGTTCCAGCGTGGGCCGGCCAAATAAGCCGACTTCTGCCAAAAAAGGTGGACGTAAACGAGGCATGCCACGTTTCCCTTCGATGGATTCGATCATTGCAGATTCTTCGCCGCAAATATAAGCGCCCGCGCCGCGTCGCAAATGAATCGGTTGAATTGTCAACTCGGGGGTAGAAGGGAATCTTGTCAGTAAATAATCGATTTCATGCTGCAATATTTCCCGACAGGCCGCATATTCATCACGCAGATAGATGTAGATTTCGGTTATGTTGACAGCCCATGCTGCGATCAGCATGCCTTCCAAAAATCGATGTGGATCCCGTTCCAGATAATGGCGATCTTTGAAAGTACCAGGTTCACCTTCGTCGATATTAATGGCCATTAACCGAGGGCCTTTGTAGCCTTTCACAATCCCCCATTTTCTTCCTGCTGGAAATCCTGCGCCTCCAAGTCCACGTAATCCAGAATGTTCCATGGTTGCGATGATATCATTTGCATCCAGTTCGCCATTCAGGCAGCGCTTTAGTGTTTTATAGCCACCTTTACCAACGTAACTTTCATAATCCACATAGCTTGGGATGGATGCTGTAGTCTCATTGGCATTTATGGCTTCGCAAACTGAATCTGCGGTGGCGTGATCGATTGGATTTTGGTGGACAACGGCGACGGGGGCAAACTCGCAACGGCCGACACAAGGTGCACTTATTACTCGAACGCCGTCCTTCAGACCTTCTTGCAAACTATCGAGTAGTGATTGGGCGCCGGCAAGATCACAGGAGACAGACTCACAGACTCGAACAGTTAGCGGGGGTGGAGGGTTTTTACCTTCTTTAACGACGTCGAAATGGTGATAAAAACTGGCTACTTCGTAGACTTCCGCTGTAGATAATTTCATTTCGTGAGCCAGTGCGACCAGATGTCTGGAAGAAATATGTTTATATTTGTCCTGGACTTTATGTAAATATTCGATAAGCAGGTCACGTCGACGTGGCGCGTCATCCAGCAGGTTTCGAATATCCTGTAGTGCAATAAGGTCGACAACATGTCCTTTGGTACCCATGCGCTTCTTTTTTGTTATTGTTTTTATATCGATTTTTGCCACTGACACACTAAGACCCTCCAAAACATGTTGCTGTAATGCAGTTATTTTATTGTAGGTAAACAAGTAATATTAGGAAACGAAAATCTAAATTGAGAAAGCACGTTTCGTTCTCTAAAGCATAACTTTACCGTAGTTGATAATTATAACTCAAATCATCATTTCTTTAAGTTGTCATCATAATTTGTGATATAAGTCATGAAGCGATTCTAATCTTATTGAGTAGATATTTTCATTTAAGGAGTGATTAAGTCGGTATGCTAACCTAAAATGTGCTTTAAACGTAACTACTTGCTCCCCTATCGAAACAGCCATCTATGGGGGATCTGTGGAGGAAGTGTATGCGGCAGGGAAGCCGCATCCAAGCCTACAAGGATGTATTTACGGCGTCTTCCGGAATAGATCACCCATAGAGGGGCGAGCAGTTACCTTATAAACTATTACAAACGCTAATAAAAGGCATAGAAAATATAGTTTCTCAAAAGGAATGCTACAAGTAATTGTAAATATGTATACAACACAACTGATTAAATGTCAGGAGTACAAGTGGCTGAGATGAATCCGGTTCAGTTGCTTACTTTCGCATGGGTAGGTCGTTTAAAAAGTCTTACTAGAGCTGCAGAGAAACTGCATATAGGTCAGCCTGCTGTTTCCGGGCAATTGAAAGCATTGCAGGAATTAGTTGGTGAGCCTTTGTACCTTCGAGATGGCCACAATATCAGATTAACCTCAGTGGGCGAGGGTTTGCTTGAGCATGCCGAGCAGTTTCAACATGAATTGCAGCAAGCTCAGGAATATGTCAACAGACTGCGAAGCATCAACACCGGTATGTTGCGGATCGGTTCTACGGTCACTATAGGCAGTTACTACCTTCCTGGGTATGTCGTTAAAATGCAAACTCAACATCCTGGATTGAAAGTGTATATGAAAACTGGAGATTCAAGAGAAATTGTTCAATGTCTTCCAGATGTTGATATGGGGTTTGTTGAAGGTCCGATCGAAACGGAGGATTTGCCGGGTAATTACGAAATACTTCCGTGGCGAACCGACGAAATCGTATTGGTTGTTCGGCAGGATCATGAGATCGTCGATCGATATAAAAACGGTGTACCGCTGGAGGTCTTTGCAAATTATCAGGTTATTTGGCGAGAGCCGGGTTCTGGAGCACGAAATATCGTCGAAAATGCATTGCGGAACGCAGGCATAAAAGTGCCTATGAATATCCAGGTTACTGGGGTTGCAGGTATTAAGGCGTCAGTACGTGCTGGCCTGGGTATCGGCTTTGCCTCGATTCAGGCATTGCATGAAGGCGATAGTGAGTTGGTGATCAAGAAGATCGATCCGCCGGGTGGTTTGACCTGGCAATTGAATATTCTTGCTCCAAAGGAGAAAATGCGTTCTCGAGCGGTTCAGGCTTTTCTGAAATTGTGCCATGAGCAGGAGGCGCTACCGTGCTGAATTTAGGGTGTCAGTCGTTGATTTATCCAGAGGCGCGAATAGCAGCGTAAAGGCTCTGTTGAAACATGATTTTTGCCGAGATATAAATAACCTATGGCTTACTCCAAATTTAAAAGGCATAGCTGGTTGTTTTCATTAGACTAAGTAATTCGGGGAATTGAATATGCGTTCTATACAAGTTGAAAAAGTTGCAGTTGTTTTAGCAATGCTGTTAATTCATACAGCGTTGTGGGCGAAGGACGACCCCAATACGAAGTGGGATACTTTTTTACGACCTCAATACTTCGGCAACCAGAAAATTATTGAATCGAACGATGTTATTGAAATTACCGCACCCTATAGAGCCGAAGATCCAGCGATGGTGCCAATAAAAATTTCCAGTAAGATTGAGCGAGAAAGTAAAAAATCAATTCAGCAACTCATATTGTTAATTGATGAAAACCCGGAGCCCTTTGTCGGAGAATTTAAATTTTTTCAGCAGGGTGGTCGTGCTGATCTTGCCATGCGAGTTCGAATTAATGCGTATTCGCACGTTAGGGTAATCGCTCGATTGAATAACGGCGAGCTGCACATGAATAAAGTATTTGTTAAGGCGAGTGGTGGTTGTTCGGCACCCATTAGTGCCGATTTGGCTGCTGCTATGAAACGTCTGGGAAAAATGAAATTTCGTGTCGATAAAGATTCTTCTGCTCAACTTCCTTTGAGAACCCAGCTACTAATTAGCCATCCAAACATTACTGGAATGCAAATGGATCAGGTAACGCGGTTGGTTAAGCCTGCGCATTTTATGAATCACATGGACATCAGTTTCAACGGTGAAAAAATACTGTCTGCAAAAACAGACATTGCAGTCAGTGAAGATCCAAACTTTCGATTCTATTTCGTGCCGGGTGGGCCGGGTATGCTCAAAGCAGAGATACGCGATAATACCGGAGCGAATTATTCTGCAACTGTTGATGTGATGCCCTGATAAATGGTTTGTGGACTCTCAGGATTAGGATATTACATTAATAGCTCGTGGTATCCGAGTTTAATAGTTCCTGAATGGTTTTGTGTAAGGTCTGTGGATTGATAGGTTTGCTCATAAAGCTACGAATCCCTATTTGTTGCGCTTGTTCCTGGTCTACCAGCTTACTGTAGCCTGTACATAAAATTATCGGTAGATTCGGGTTTTCCTTTAGTAACTGGATCGATAATTCAATACTTGAAACTTCTGGCATAGTCTGATCTGTAATGACCAGGTCGAATGGACGAAGCGTGTTTTCGAATTTATATAGCGCGTCTTTTCCAGTGGGACTGGAGTCAACCGTATAGCCAAAAACAGATAACATTTCGCTCATATAAGCAAGTAATGATGTTTCGTCGTCAACGACTAGAATATGACCTGCGCAAAAGGGTATAAATGGTGGAGATTCGATTAATTTTCCATCGAAATTCTCAAGAGAACTTTCTTTTTGAGCTTTGAATAATAATTTGAATGCTGTACCTTTCCCTTGTTTACTTTCTACAATCATTCGTCCAGATGCCTGCTGTACAATTCCATGAACAACGGCTAATCCTATCCCATTAGCCTGCTTGCTGTTTTTTGTTGTATAGAAAGGTTCAAAGATTTTACTGAGACTATCGACTGGAATTCCATGCCCGGAATCGGAAACCGAAAGCAGAATGTAAGTGTCTGGTGCTAAAGGCTTGTACGAGTCACCATAGGTTTCAAACCAATTCTCGTATTGCAGCGGAATTACATCGGATATCGAGTCGCAACTGTCTGCGGTTTGTATTTGACTAATTGCCAGATAGAGGCTGCCAACTTCATCCATCGCGTCGCGAGCATTGATACAAAGGTTCATGATAACCTGTTCAAGTTGGGTGGGGTCGATCAAGATGGGCGGAAGGTGATTTTCTATATTCAGTTGAAACTCAACCGAAGATGGTAATGTGGCTGTCAGTAAATTTGCCATTTTCGTGACTGTATCTGCAATCGATACATTAACGGGTTTGCCAGTTCCCCCTCGACTGAATAAAAGTAGCTCATCTACCAATTTGCTGGCTCGATTGACACTTTCAGTAATTTCATTTAGATATTGTTGCTGCTTCGACTTTCCTGATTCTTCTGAGTTTTGGAGGGCCAAAGTTGTGTAGCCATGTATAACAGCAAGAATGTTATTAAAATCATGAGCAATTCCGCCAGTTAATTGCCCTATTGCCTGCATTTTTTGTATTTGGTGAAGTTGCTTTTCAAGGTCCTGTTGCGCTTTTTCGGATTGTTTTAGATCAGAGATGTCGACGAGCGTAGTCTGTATACCAATGAAAACACCAGCCTCGTCGAGTAAAGCCTGGGAATTATTGATTACACTGATTCTATTTCCGGATTTTTGAATCAATTGGTGTTCGTAATTGACTATTGGTTTTGCATAGCAAATCTTGCTATAAATCTTGGCTATAGATTCCGGGTTGTCATCAATGTCGACAATTTTTAAATTTTGCAATTCTTCTATGCTATAGCCTAGAAGTTTTAGACCAGCAGGATTACTATCGACAAATGTGTTATTGGTATCGAATCTATAGATTGCAGCAATTGAAGCGTCGAATATTTCTTTATATTTTTCTTTTGTAATGCGGAGGGTTGATTCTACTTGTTTGCGTTCGACTATCTGGCTTTCCAATTGAGCTTTATTGTGGGCTAGATTGTTTAATAGATGCCCAAATTTTGATGACAATGCGCCGATCTCATCACGCCTGTTTGAAAAAAGTCCGCTGACTGTGGTATTTGTCAATCGGTCGACATTAATTGCAGATATTGTGTGTGTGAGTTGTCTGAGTGGGTGTGTGATTACGGTACGCATGAATACAAACAACAGTGTCATGATGATCAGAAATAATATTCCGTGGGTCACTAACGCGAGATTTATGGTTTGATTACCTACAGTTAATATGGGCCTGTCGGTACTTATTTTTAGTAGTATTCCACCGTCGCCGTAGAGATATTCTATAAACAGGAATGTAGAGAGTCGGGATGTGTTTTCAGTTTTGACAATAAATTCCGATTTTTTCGGGAGCCGAGTAAGATCAAGCTGATTCAACAACGAATTGTTATTTTTGCCAATGGGCCAATATTCAAATTCTACTTGTGTCTGTTTAATTAATGATGTGGCAACGCCAGGATTCAATAATTGTCCAAAAATAAGTATGCCTCGGGCGGGTCCTTCGCCCTGATTATTTAATATGGAATGAGTGGAAACCAACAAGGGACCCTGTTTCGTGGGTACAATACCCTGATGATTGGATTTAGTATCTGGATTATTTGCAAATAAATTGATGAATTCGTCCGCTGACTGAAACAGAAAGTGTGTTTTAACGATAGCCTTGTCTTTCTTGTTGTATACCGCTGACCAGATTAACTTTTTATTTTGATTGACAATAAGCAAAACATCGAGCTTGAGATCTTGTAAAAGTTTCAGTGTGGGCGTTAAGTTTTCGGCGATGAATTTGGGGTTTTGATCTTTGGCAAATCCATAGGTCAGATCCCATTGCGCCCAATCAGCCGTTATGCTTTGGAGGTGATCGAGTTCATCGTTAATCGTATTGGATAATCTGGTTGCGTTTCGTTTGGCATCATCCAGCTCCAATCCCATGAAAGCAGGTAAGATAATTTGTGTGAGTGCCAAATAGTTAAAGATTCCCAGTACACCGAAAATAAGGAGAATGACAAGGCTTGTTTTGTATCCGATAGACACGAAAATTATAATATTTATTATTAATGAATCTGTTCGGCATATTCAGCGTGTTGTCCGCTGAGTTTTTAGAGTATCTTTAAATTAAATTCCAATAACATGAGTGTTACAGTAGAGCTTACATGAAAGTATTCAAGTAGTTCAACCGAGCCAGACAGCTAAAAGGCTTATGCTTAATGTTGGCTGTAGGAAATGAATAAACTACGCAGTGGATTTAATGTAATTCTCGGTGGCCTACGAGAATATCATAGTGTGTTGATTTGAGTTTTCTTGCAAGGTTTTCTGCCAGGTATACAGAACGATGTTGGCCGCCGGTACAGCCAATGGCTATTGTAAAATATGATCGGTTACTTGCTTCGAATGCGGGTATCCAACGGTCTAAAAATTTTGAAATATCATCTAAATATTCACGTACCTCGGTTTTGGTGCTGAGGAAATCGATGACCGGTTGATCTTTGCCACTAAGTTGGCGCAAAGCGGGCTCCCAGTATGGGTTTGGCAGACATCTGGCATCGAAAAGAAAGTCTGCATCCATGGGGATGCCTTTTTTATATCCAAATGATTGGAAAAAAATAGACAGTACCTGGTTGCGCCTGGCGACTACTCTGACTCGAATGAGCTCCCTCAATTCATGGATATTGGTCCGAGATGTATCGATTAACAGATCACCTTCGTTAGCAATCGGTTCCATGAGTGTTCGTTCGTATTTTATCGCATCGTTTAGGGAATGAGTCGAATCTGTCAGTGGATGCCTGCGTCGTGTTTCACTGAACCTTTTGAGCAGGGTTTCGTTGTCAGCCTGTAAGAATAAGGTTTCGCATTCGATATTAAGTTGTTTTATCTGTGAGAGTATTTCCGGAAATATTGCCAGGCTTTTGGTCTGCACTCGGGAATCAATACCAATGGCAGTATTTTTGTAGATCGGGCTATCGAATTGGATAATTTGTTCAATAAGGTTCTTAACCAGAACGATGGGTAGGTTGTCTACACAGTAAAAGCCGCTATCTTCCAATGTGTCCAGCGCTATACTTTTTCCCGATCCGGACAGGCCGCTAACAATAATGAGTTTCATAACATCTGTACAGCGATACCATTAGATTTATTTGTTTTCGGACAGCCTCCTGAGAGGCTGTCCAACGAAATAATAGATAAATTTAATCAAGCCAAATTGGCGGATCAGGCGTTACTCGAATATTTGGCTAATGCCCCCGATTGTGGCTAGTGGATTTTTCTTTGTGTTTGCGTGCTTGTCGGTCTAATTTATCGACCAGACTATCGATAGCGGCATACATATCTTCCTGATGATCTTCCGCGAAAAGTTTTGCGCCGCTGATTTGAACGGTTGCTTCGGCTTTTTTGTTGATTTTTTCTATACCCAGGATGACGTGTACATCGCTCACATTATCAAAATGACGCTCGAGTCGTTCAAATTTCGATTCGATATGATTTTTTAACGCTTCGGTAATATCGATATGGTGGCCCGTTACACTTATTTGCATACTCGCTACTCCTCAGTTTTAAGTGAAAATTTGTTGAGTGCTGGTCTTTCTCGTTAGACCTGTTTTGTATCTCCAATATATCAGCGTTTTTACTGAAAAGGGGAAAATATTGATGAATATTAAATTATTTTAATATTCTAGAAGACTGTCCAAGAGTTGAAATCGTCACCAAGGACTTTGGTTTTGAGTCCAATTAATTAATCGATTGAGCGAATGTTACCCATCAAGGGCGATTTACATTAATCTCGCCTGTTATTTCAAGAGTCATAGATTTAAATTGAGGTTAAAGAACTCGTTTCCTTTGATTGGATGGTGGAATAGACATAACGTCTCTATATTTTGCGATGGTTCTCCGTGCAACGTTAATCCCTTTTCCCTGAAGTAAGGTCGAAATTTTATTGTCGCTGAGCGGTTTCGACGGTGTTTCATTGTCGACTAATTCCTGAATGAATGCGCGTATCGCAGTTGACGAGCATTCGCCACCAGAATTTGTAGAAACATGGCTGGAGAAGAAATATTTGAATTCAAATATTCCTTTGGGTGTAACCATGTATTTCTGGGTTGTCACTCTGGATATAGTTGATTCATGCATCTCAACTTCTTCGGCGACATCTCGAAGTATCATGGGTTTCATGGCTATCGGGCCAAATTCGAGAAAATCTTTTTGTTTGTCCACGATGCTGCGGGCAACCCTCAAAAGTGTGTCACTGCGACTTTGCAAACTTTTCAGGAACCAACGAGCTTCCTGTAAATGGTTTTTCAGGCAGGTATTATCTGAGCTATTATCCGCACGTTTGATCATACCGGAATAATATGGATTGACTCGAAGCTTAGGGGTGATGTCCGGATTGAGGGTGACCACCCAATCATTCTTGACTTTACGTACAAAAACGTCAGGGACGACATATTGAGATTCGCTGTTTTCAATCCGGCTTCCCGGCCTTGGATCCAGAGAACGAATGAGTGATATAACCTCGTCCAGGTTTTCGTCGCTTAAATCAAGTAAACGTTTTAAACGCGGTTGGTTTTGTGCGGCGAGATGATCCAGAAAATGAGTGACCAGTTCCATGGCAGTTTCTTTCCATTTAGTACCTTCTGGTAATTGGTTTAGCTGGATATGTAAACAGTCTCCCAAGTCTGCTGCAGCGATGCCCGGAGGATCAAAATTCTGTATTCTATGTAATACCGCGAGTACCTCATCAATTTCAAGGTCTTCGATCTGATTGAGCAGCCCCATGTGTATATCAGTCGCTGGCGTCATTAGGTACCCGTCGGGGTTTATAGAATCGATTAGAGCAACAGCAATGGCTTTATCCTGTTCGCTAAAATTCGCCATTTCCATTTGCCAGATAAGGTGCTCAAGCAATGATTCGGATGCACTTCGGTAGCTCTCAAAATCAGAATTTTCCGCTGAAGATGAGTTAGTGCTATGTGATTGTACGTTGTCGTATACATCTTCCCAGGATGAATCTACCGGCAGTTCATCGGGAATATCTGTTTGTGAACCTTCGCTGGTTGGTTCCGGAATATCACTTTCTGTTTCACTTTGTTCTGTCTTCTTTTCGTTTTGGCCAATATGTTCATCTTCTGCAACTTCCAGCATCAAATTTGATTCAAGAGCGTGCTGAATTTCCTGATTCAGATCCAATGTCGATAATTGTAGCAAGCGGATTGCCTGCTGCAATTGCGGTGTCATTGTAAGTTGTTGGGAAAGGCGTAGCTGTAGGGACTGCTTCATTGAGGATGCGAGGGATATTATTATTTAGAGAAAGCGTTTAATTTCGGCATTGTTTGAGTCAGGGTATGTAGTCTATAGTTTAGCTCAACTGGCGAGTAACGGGTAAACTATTCCTGAATCTGAAGATATTCACATATTGAAGTGTTCTCCGAGATAGACTTTTCTTACTTCCTGATTCTCCAGTATTTCGTCAGGTGTTCCATCTGCGATTACTTTTCCGTCGTTTAAAATGTAGGCTCTGTTGCAGGTCCCTAATGTTTCCCTGACATTGTGTTCAGTAATCAATATTCCGATTCCCCGTTCACGCAGGTGTTGAATTACCTTCTGAATATCGATGATTGAGAGTGGGTCAACTCCCGCAAATGGCTCGTCGAGGAGCATGAATTGAGGTTCGGAAGCGAGTGCTCTGGCAATCTCAACACGGCGTCTTTCGCCACCCGATAATCCGACGGCAGGCTGTTTGCGAAGGTGGTAGATCCCAAACTCGTGCAGCAGGTCTTCAATCATGAGTTCTTTTTGGCCCATGCTCAGATCTTTTCTGATCTCCAGAACAGCGCGTAAATTATCGGAAACATTTAGTTTTCGGAAAATTGAGGGTTCTTGTGGTAAATAGCCGATCCCCATATTTGCTCGCGCGTGAATCGGAAGTCGGGTGATGTCCTGGTCGTCAATGAAAATATTACCGTGTTCGGTTTTAATTAAACCGACAATCATATAAAAACTCGTTGTTTTTCCGGCACCATTTGGGCCCAGTAAGCCAACGATTTCACCGCTATTTATATGTAACGAGACTCCATCAACTACGGAACGGTTGTTGTAGTGTTTCATGAGTTCTACTGCAGATAGCGTGGACATGATTTGAGTTATAAGGCCTGTTCAGTATCCTGGCAAAATTGCTTTGAAATATAGGAGGCTGTTCAACAATAGAATGCACTTTTCCGTATGTGGTGCGTTCTATTTTCGCGAAGTCTCCTGGTTAATAAACATTCAAGGTGCGGTGGTTGCTTTTTTTTCTTTAGGTTGTAAAGTAATACGAACACGTTTGCCATTCGACGAGGCTTGCCCGGCTTTTACTATGGCGTGTTTTTTATCGTATTCTATTCGCTCGCTGGCGTAGGTGTTTTCGCCTTGCCACACAATGGCTTTTTCAATCATAACCAAAAGTTCAGTGTCGACATAATATTCTGCGGTTAAGGCTTTTCCGTGAATATCTTCATCGCCAGGCTTGGGTGTTTGTTTGAAGGTGACCGGTTTCCCTGTAGCAACAATTTTGTAAGGTTTGCGTTGCTTGGTATATACGACTAACTTGTCAGAATTCAATACCATGCTGCCTTGAGTGACTTCGACATCGCCGGTGTAAATACTTTCACCGGTATTGTCGTCGTAGGTTCCACCGTCGGCTTCGATATATATGGGCTGTTGTTTATCGCCCTCAAGTGAACAGGAAATCTCAGGAAGCAGTAAAAGTATAAAAAATGAAGATAGAACACTAACGTGCTTCATATTTTCCTCGTACATTTGATAAAAGCCGAACTTTTTTCTGTTCGCCGAAATATAGTTTCAATCCGACACCACTGATTCTGTTGCGGTTGCTGATGAGTTCAGCAAATTCATCAGTTTCGGCGAAATTTTTTTTTGGTGTAATATTTAGATCTCTCGTATTTATTACTATTGGCTTGATACCCGGAGCGGAATCACGAGTAATATGCACCGTACCACCAAGGAACAGTTTCTTGCCGCTGGCTGTAATCACGCCTGTTTCGGATGCCACTCTCCAGGGTGGCTGATCTTCGTCGAAGACCACGAAAACAGGTCGCGCAAGTTCTGTGCGATTATGCTTTTTATAATGTACCATAGCTTCGGCGTTTAGCTGATTCTTGGGTTTACCGCTATCGGACATGGTGATTTTGGTGAATTTTCCGGCAAAAGTATCAGGTCTTTGGTCATTTTTCGCTACGCCTGGATTGAATGGTTTTGGTTCAAGCCAGTCGGAGACTACCCAGGTTAACAGGCTCAGCAGTGTTAGTGGCAGATAAACTCGTAGAAATGTAGTCACTTTTTAGACTTGATTTGTAAATACGGATGGATCGCTGCTTGCAATGTTTCCTGAGCTTCCATAATCAGGTCACAAACTTCTCGAGCTGCGCCATATCCGCCGGGTTGACTGGTACACCAATCGGCATGTTCCCGAACCACTTTGTGGGCATCCTGCACCGCGATAGCCAGGCCGGATTGTTGCATTATCGGTAGATCTGGCAAATCGTCGCCTACATGGGCGACCTGGTTATAATTGATCCTCAATTTCTCGCAAAGTTCGGAAAATGCCTTGCGTTTGTCAGTTTGCCCCTGGTAGACGTGATTGATTCCCAGGCCAGTCATTCGCTTTGATACAGATTCTGATTTGCGCCCTGAAATAATGGCGACTTCGACGCCGCTTTGAAAGAGCATTTTTAGGCCATGGCCATCTCGAGTATGAAAGGCTTTGTACTCGCGCCCCTGCTCGTCAAACACCAGTCTTCCGTCGGTGAGAACACCGTCTACGTCGAATATTACCAGGCGAATATTTTTGGCTTTTAACAGGACTTGATTTGTTATCATGATGCAAAATAAAGTTTGATGTAAAATTTTTAAAAAGCTATCGACGGTTTTGGTGCACAGTAAGCGAATGGAAACTTAACAGAATATTATAAATTAGACGACTCCTGCTGCGAGTAAATCGTGCATATGTAAAACACCTGAAAGGCGATTATCTGTATCTATTACAGGTAGGGCTGTTATTTTTCTGGATTCCATGATTTGCAATGCTTCGGCCGCCAGAACATTGGCGTCGATACTTGTGCAATGTTGGGTCATTACTTCCGCAATCTCAGTGGTGTGGAGATCATAATTCCGGTCTTCCAACATTCTTCTCAAGTCCCCATCGGTAAAAATACCTTTGATATTTCTATGGTTGTCGACGACGAGAGTCATACCCAGTTTTTTTTCCGTCATTTCCAATAGTGCGCGCGAAACCAGGGCAGTTTCGGATACCATTGGGATCTCGTTTCCGGTTAACATAATATCACTGGTTTTTAGAAGTAATCGCCTTCCCAGTCGGCCTCCAGGGTGGGAAAGTGCGAAATCATCTCGGGTAAAACCGCGCGATTCTAGCAGCGATACAGCAAGAGCATCACCCATGACTAATGCTGCAGTGGTGCTGGATGTGGGGGCTAAACCGAGGGGACAGGCTTCCTGTTCAACGCCAACGTCGAGGTGAATGCTAGCGTTCTGTGCAAGGCTTGACTTACAGTTGCCTGACATGCCTATCAGTGGGATAGCCAAACGTTTTATAAGTGGAAGGATAGTTAATATCTCTGGAGTTTCTCCTGAGTTTGAAAGGGCCAGAACTATGTCTTTGCGGGTAATCATGCCTAAGTCTCCATGGCTTGCTTCTCCTGGGTGAACAAAAAAAGCAGGGCTTCCTGTGCTGGCGAGAGTGGCTGCAATTTTTCCGCCGATATGTCCTGATTTACCCATTCCAGTAACTACAATGCGACCTTTGCAATTTAACAAAAGATGGCAGGCAGCTACAAATTTATCGTCAATACTGTCATTCAGGGCCGCAACCGCTTTTGCTTCGATATTTACAACGCTTTGCCCGAGGGTTTTTATTGCGTCACTGTCTGATGGGGGTTTCATGTCAAAGTGAAAGACTGTGTTAAATGCTACGTTTGGGTTCCTAGTATATTCTAAAAGAATATTGCAAACATCGATTTGTCTAAGTCTTAGATCTTAAATAATGAGATGAGGTTTGTTTTTCGACAATGCTTTGTGAAGGACTTAGATATTTATCTTGCAGTGACCAAACCTATAGTACTCAAACCCTAGCGTGATGCACCAATATAGCGCGTAAATAGTAGATAAATTTGAAATCCAGCTGATATGATTTATTAAAATACTGAAACATATGCAAAAATAATTATGGCAGGAATATTGCTTAATAGACTAAATTGAATGTCGTTCTGAAATCTTTAAATGATTCCCTATTAAATTGGACGATATGCAAAATTGATGATTAGCGAAATAGTTGTTTTATAAGGCAGGGCTCGATGAATAAAAAGAAATTGGTGGTAATAGGTAACGGTATGGTGGGCCATTATTTTCTAGAAGCTATGGTTGAAAACCAGGATCTGGCCAAATATGAAATAGCCACATTCTGTGAAGAGCCTAGACCTGCTTACGATCGCGTTCATTTGTCGGAATATTTTAGCGGTGCGACAGCGAATGATTTATCTCTTGTAAAACCGGGCTTTTTCGAGAATAACGGTATTACTATCTATATCGGTGACCAGGCGGTTAGTATCGATTGTGAAAAGAAAACAATCCAGTCGGCAAAAGGTCGTGAACTGGGTTTCGATAGATTAGTGATTGCCACCGGTTCTTATCCCTTTGTACCTCCTATTAACGGATTTGATCGTGATGGATGCTATGTATACCGAACCATCGATGATCTTGATCGGATTATTGCAGGATCGAAACATAGAAAGGTAGGGGTAGTAGTCGGTGGTGGGCTGTTAGGACTGGAAGCGGCAAAAGCACTGAAAGATCTTGGTCTGGAGACACATGTTGTAGAATTCTCTCCCCGTTTAATGGCTATGCAGATCGACGAGGGTGGATCCGATGTATTACGGGGGAAAATCGAAGCATTAGGGGTGTCAGTACATACTTCTAAAAATACCCAGAAAATTACAGCAGGTGAAAGTTGTCAACACAAGATGATATTTGTTGACGGTGACGCATTGGAGACGGACGTTATAGTCTTCTCGGCAGGAATAAGGCCTCGTGATGATTTAGCTCGAGATACCGGGTTGGAGGTTGGTGAGCGTGGTGGGATCGTAATTAATGACTACTGTCAAACTTCAGATCCGCACATTTACGCGATTGGTGAGTGCGCCTTATTTAATGGCCAGGTTTTTGGTTTGGTCGCTCCAGGTTATCAGATGGCGCGTACGGTAGTCAGTCACCTGGCACAAGGTGAAGCAACATTCACAGGTGCCGACATGAGTACTAAATTGAAACTGCTGGGTGTGGATGTTGCGAGTATCGGTGATGCGCATGGTAAGTTGCCCGGTGCGCTCCGTTATACCTATAGTGATGAAGTGGCAGGGATTTATAAAAGCATTGTTGTTGACGAAAATAAAAAATACTTGCTGGGAGCCATATTGGTTGGAAACTCCGAGGAATACGGTACTTTGCTACAGTATGCCCAAAATGGTATAGAAATCCCCAGGCACCCGGAAACTTTGATTCTGCCCAATCATGGATCGGAAAGTAATATTGGCTTAGGGCCAGATGCATTGCCCGCTTCCGCACAAATTTGTTCCTGTTTTGACGTTTCGAAACAACAAATATGTAACAGTATAGATTCGGGTTGTCTCGACTTGCCTTCTCTAAAAAGGGAGACGGGTGCCAGTACTGGTTGCGGGGGCTGTTTGGCCTTGTTGAAATCACTGCTTGATTCCGAGCTCACAAAGCGGGGAGTACAGGTTAATACCGATATTTGTGAGCACTTTTCGTATACCCGACAGGATCTTTATAACATCATTCGAGTTGAAAAATTAAAGAATTTTGAAGCTGTGTTGACGAAACATGGTCAAGGGCGGGGTTGTGATATCTGCAAGCCCTTGGTGAGTTCGATCCTCGCTTCATATTGGAATGAGTATATTCTTGATAGCCAGCATGTCGGTTTACAGGATACCAATGATCGAGCTTTGGCGAATATGCAGAAAAATGGCACTTACTCTGTAGTACCGAGGATTCCCGGGGGGGAAATTACCCCTGAGAAATTGATCGCGCTGGGCGCTGTAGGAAAAAAATATAGTTTATACACCAAAATTACCGGGGGGCAACGAATCGATTTATTTGGCGCACACTATGAGCAACTACCACTAATATGGAGTGAATTAATCGAAGCCGGGTTTGAGACTGGGCATGCCTATGGTAAAGCTGTGCGCACTGTTAAATCATGTGTAGGAAGCACTTGGTGCCGGTATGGAGTAGAAGACAGTCTTGGACTTGCAGTAGAAATAGAAAATAGATACAAGGGATTACGTGCACCTCATAAGCTAAAGTTTGCGGTATCCGGATGTACACGTGAGTGTGCAGAAGCGCAAAGCAAAGATGTTGGTATCATCGCGACTGAAAACGGCTGGAATCTTTATGTCTGCGGAAATGGTGGTATGAAGCCGCGCCACGCAGATTTATTTGCCACAGATCTTGATAAGCTAACACTCATAAAATATATAGATCGGTTTCTAATGTTCTACGTTAGAAGTGCAGATCGTTTGCAGCGAACTTCTGTATGGATGGATAACCTGGAAGGCGGGTTGGAATATATTCGCGCTGTAGTCGTGGATGATTCCTTAGGGATTAGTGAAGAACTAGAAGCGCAAATGGCGCAGGTGATTGATGGTTATGAGTGCGAATGGAAGGTAACCCTTAATAGCGAGGATCATTTGAAAAAATTTCGTCATTTTGTTAACAGCGATAAAACTGATAGTAACGTAGTTTTTGTTGAAGAACGTGGGCAGATTAGACCGGCTTCTGAAAATGAGAGAGCTACAAATACAGTTTCTGAGTCGATTTAAAGCCTGGGTAGTGTTTTATAAAATGGTTCTAATTAGTCGTAAGGTTATTGAGGGTGAGTTGTTTGGTGGAGATTATGGTCACTGATCCAGGTTGGGCAGAGGTCTGCTCAGTGGAGGATTTAGAAATCGATGCAGGCGTTTGTGCATTAGTTAACGAATATCAGGTGGCACTTTTTTATTTGCCCCGTGAAAATGGACTTTATGCGATCGATAATTATGACCCAATTGGAAAAGCGAATGTGTTATCGAGAGGGGTCGTCGGCGACATTGATAATGAACCTGTGGTTGCGTCTCCATTGTACAAGCAGCATTTTAGTTTAACAACCGGTTGCTGTTTGGAAGACGAGGATGTGCGTGTTGCTGTCTATTCCTGCCGTTTGATTGGTTCGAAGGTTCAGGTTAAGTGCTAGTTTTGATGTTTTCCCTGTATTGTAATCTTAGTTAGGCGTAGGAGTTATTGTGGAATACTGTTTTTCTACCGTCGATGTTTTTACCGATGAAATCTTTGCAGGCGCGCAAATTGCCGTAATTCCGGATGCGGTAGGTTTAAGTACGGCAACAATGCAAAAAATCGCATGCGAATTTAATTTATCTGAAACCGTTTTTGTATTTCCGAATGCAGAAAATGAAAATTCCAGGCGTATGAGAATTTTTTCACCATTGGAAGAGGTGGATTTTGCCGGGCATCCGGTTATCGCGACAGCTTATGTCCTGGCACTGACTGGGCAAATTGAATTGAAGGCGAAGAATAATTCATTTGTATTGGAACAAAACCACGGGCCTGTGCAAGTCAACATTAGTTCAGACTCCGGGTTACCAAATCTGGTTCAGTTTAGTCTTAAACCGGAACCTATAGTTGATCGATTTGTTCCGACAGATCAAGAAATTGCTGCTTTTATAGGCTTAAAAAGTAGCGAATTGGAATCAAAAAAATTTAGACCAATGATGGTGTCCTGCGGGTTACCCTATCTGATTGTACCGTTGTGCTCCTATGAATCTGTTCGGGCTGCAAAATTTAACTATAGTGAATGGGGTGAAAGTTCAGCTCCAGCGACAGCGGTTCAGGAAGTTTTGTTGTTTTCAAATAAGACGAAATATAAAAATTCTGATTTTCATGGACGACTGCTGGGGCCAAACATTGGTTTCAAGGAAGACCCGCCCATTGGGTCAGCGATCCCCGCGTTTACCAGCTATTTGTGTACCCAACAGCATACCCGCATAGGAACTTATACTTTCGCTATTGACCGTGGCACGCAATCCGAACGCCGGAGTTTGCTTCATATTGAAATGGACAATAAAGGTAAAAATAATTTGAAGATTAGAGTGGGTGGTCAGGCCGTTTTGGTTTCCGAGGGAAAAATCAATATTCCTGATTTAATGTAGGTTTAGGAGCGAGGTTTTAATAATATGCGAAAGATTGACGCAGGATAATTGTTTGTCTTCAAGGCGAAGCAACAGGCGCATAGCAGGGCTACGCAACTGTTGCTACAACGCAGAAGACGGACAATAAGACCAGTCAGGATTCGTATATTATAGAATCCTCGCTCCTTAGCAAGGCCAACCTGAATTGTAACCATTGAGTCTGATTTATAGTGGAGCTATATACGAAACAGAGCTGCCTGTACTTCATCCACAGTAATATTGTCTACGGATTCCTTATTTCGCAGTACGATTCGGTGCGCGGCGCGGGGTGATGGGCCGTAGACATCAGGGTTATGTTTACCGATTAATGTAACCAGTGGTATATCGGTGGCGCATGCAACGTGTAATGGGCCGGTATTCGCGGATAAAAACTTGCTGCAGTATTTCATCAGTGCGGCAAGTTCCAGAATTGATGTACGCCCAATCAGGTCAATCGTGTTAGAGCAGTTGGATAAATACTCTTTGGCGATGCGTTGTTCGCCTTTGGTTCCGGTTAATACCAGCTTGGTATCAGGATGTTGATGTGCAAGACGACGGGCCAAATCTTCATAATTGCTAAATTCCCAGCATTTAGTGTCACCTGCGACGTTTTTTGTCTTGAATAATCTTCTGCCACGTCTGGCGACTCGTTGGCAGCCCATATGGCAGCATATCAGGTTATTTGTATCTGGATTTGCGCCCTTTTCGCGCAAAAGTTTTTCGACATATTGAAAATGAAGGGGTTGGGGATACAATTGATAGGATTCGGGGTAAGGTAGATCGGGTTCTTCCAGCAGAGTGCGAATGAACTCTATGGGATACATTTTCATATGCATCGGAGTTGCGTCTCTTTTGTAAATCTCTATATTCTGTAGGGCAGGCGCGATTTTTCTAATATCTTTGTTGTCATGAACGGCTACTGTAATGTCATATGATTTAGCCAGACTTTTTATTTTCCAGCGGCTCGGTGAAACATGAATCATGTCAATAGAAGGATTATGCAGCATGACCTCTTTTGAAAGCTCGGAATAAACGACGATATCAATTGTGGCATTCGGTAAATAATCTCGCAGCATTTGTATTGCTGGAGTTGCAAATAACATGTCTCCAACTCTTTCTGCACCGAGTAACAGGATAGTGTTGGCATTGCCTAATGAAACCTCTTTGTTGTTTGTCATACTGATGATTGATAAATATGTTGTATGCGATCACGAAATACCCGACTGGAAAATTTTTCACAGACTCGCCGGTAAAGTTGATTTCCGGATATTCTACGTTGCTGCTCTGGAGAATCGTATAGTTTTAGCATGGCCTGGCCAATTGCCTCGAAATTCGTACAGGGAACCAGCGGCACAGTATCGCCAAGTATTTCTTCAAAGCTGCCGATTCTGGTCGCAATTATTGGTCGCTTTGCAGCCATGGCTTCTGCGATGACCAGACCGAAACCCTCTGTGATGGATGTGGAAATAAAACAATCAAACGCGCTCATCAAATGCCGTGCGTGATCAATAGAACCAGAAAAAATAACCTGATCTGTGATGCCTAGACGAATCGTTTCCTGCTTTAATGTGGATTCCAGGCGTCCTCTGCCTATGATGATCAAAACGGCAGTACTCATTTTGTCATGTACTGAATGAAATGCCCGTAACAATGTGATTTGATCTTTTGCTGGCGTCAGGCGAGCAATATTGCCAAAGACAAAGGATTCCGGATCCAGTTTTAGGGTTTTTCTGGCGGTTAATCTGTAGGTAAGGTTTTTCTCCAGTGCTTCAATATCGATGCAGTTCGGAACACCAATGATGTCTTGGGGTGGTTTAAACCTTAGCCAGCGCATAATGTCCTGGCGAGTGGTTTCAGAAACACCGATTAATTTGAAATATTGTTTTCTGAATAACAGAAAACTGACAATACGACGACTGAATTTGTCAAATTGGTGGTTACCATGAATGACGGCTAATACCAGTTTGGGTTGAAAAAACAAGGTGACTAATCCTATTAACTGAGTCGGTTTATAGCGGTGGGTGACAATGTGTGTAACTCGATGCTTTTGGCAGATCCGCAGTAATTTTATGATGGCATGAATATTTAAACCCCTGAGATTAGATAATTCGAGGAATATGATTTCATCCGCGGGAATCTGGCGAGCAGCTATCGGATCACGCTTGCCTTTTAGAATTACAACGATTTTTTTGAAGAGTTTGTCATCAAAGGCCAGTGTGTATTGATTGGCAATTTCAAGTAAACCCTTGGCGTCGTGTCGAATTTCCAGGTATGTATGGGTTTTAGTCATACTTGCTTATTGTTGTCCAGCAATGTTTATTTAAATCGATGCTTGATTCGTTCGGAAATGTCAGTATTTTTTCAATGTACCGAGAAAATTCAGGGCCAGATTCTGAATAATGATTCGTGGGCTGCTTCCTGGCCAATGCTGGGATATTATAACTGTATTGTCATGCATTGCTATGCATTGCTATGCATGGAGAGCTTATGGATTAGCTTTTGTTATAGTCTGAGTTTGGATGCTGTGTAGGGATCTTCAGCTACTTACGTGTAAAGATTTTGATTGCTTCGGATTACTAATCAATTGTTTGAATTCTTCGGCCGGAACGGGCTTACTGATAAGAAAGCCCTGAACTTCGTCACAGCGTTGTTCCATCAGGAAAACGAGTTGCTCTTCGGTTTCTATTCCTTCGGCAATGACCGACATATTGAGACTGTGAGCCATGGCAATGATTGCCGATACCAAACTCGCGTTGTCGGGATTATATGGAATATCGTGAATGAATGAACGGTCAATCTTCAATGTTTGGGCCGGTAGTTCCTTTAACCGTGAAAGGGATGAGTATCCCGTACCAAAATCGTCAATGAGTAACTGGATACCTATTTCGTCCAGTTCGTGTAATACATGTTGAACGTCATCCATATCCGCCATAAAAATACTCTCAGTGAGTTCAAGTGCTACCAGGTTAGGAGGTAATTGAATCTCGTTGAGCATTAGTCGTATAAATCGCAGTAATTCTTTTGCTCGAAGATTGTACATGGATAAATTTATCGCAATGCGTAAAATATCTATGCCTTCATTTTGCCATTCTTTAGTCTGTCGGATCGCTTCTGCAAAAACCCATTCTCCAAGTGGTACGATAAGTCCGGTTTCCTCGGCCAGTGGGATAAACTGCAATGGCATAACTATTCCGAGTTCCGGATGTATCCATCGAGCCAATGCTTCACAGCCATTAATTTGTCCTGTGAGGAGGTTGAGCGTAGGTTGGTAGTAGAGTTGGAATTCACCATTGTCCAATGCTTTGTGCATATCTGTTGCCATCTGCATGCGTTTCATAGCAGTGGCGTTCATTTTCGGCTCGTAGAATAGATAACAATTGGTTCCTCGCCTGGTGGCATGGGTTACCGTGGTGCGTGCATTTTTTATTAATTCGTTTGGCTGCAAGCCATCGTCGGGATATGAAACAATGCCAATACTTAATGAAATAAATGCATCGTATCCATTTAAATCAAAAGGTCTGGCGACTGATTCAATAATGGATTGTGATATTCGGCTACCGATGCGGATAACTTCGTCTCTGTTTTCTACCGGCTCAACAATGACTGTGAATTCATCTGCTCCCATTCGGGCAATCGTGTCTGATCCTCGAATGCAGGTGCCTAATTGTTTTGCGACCAGATTCAACAGTAGATCACCCTGATCCTGGCCCAGGGTGTCATTAATTGATTTGAATCGGTTGAGATTGATGCAAAGAATCGGAATACGCAGATTTTGACGTGCTGCTTTTTCCAGAGTGTGGGTAAGTCGGTTGACAAACAGAACCCGGTTGGGAAGTTCGGTGAGTTCATCAAAAAAAGCCAATTGTTGTATGCGCTTTTCAGATTGTTTTTTATCCGCAATATCTGACAATAGGCCGACATAATGAGTGGTCTGCTTTTTTTTATTTTTTACGCTACTCAGGCTTAGCCATGCAGGGTAAAGTTTGTCCTCCCTACGCTTGCTCCAGATTTCGCCTTGCCAGATTCCATCGGTTTGCAAAGTATTCCATAGTTTGGTGCGGAATGAATCGATGTCGGGTTTGTGATAAATACACGCAGCGTTTTTTCCTGATACCTGATCGCGACTTAAACCCGTCAGATCACAAAATGCCCTGTTTACTCTCAAAATACTTCCATGTAGGTCAGTGATCATGATTCCTTCCACACTGTAATCAAATACCGAGGCGGTGAGTAAAAGTTTTCTTTCGTATTGTTTTTGTTTGCTGATGTCCTGACCAAGCGACAAAATCTGAATCAGTTCCCCTTGTGAATTAAAAGTGGGTTGATTGGTCCACATTACCCAGACTTTTGATCCGTCCTGGCGTATATGTTCACAGTCATGTGTGGGGTAGTTTTCGGGTTGATTTTGAATATTTTGGTACAAGCTGTCCAACTGACGACCGCTGCTTTCAATTTTTGGAACAATGGTATTGATCAGGCTGTTTCCAATTAAAGATTCTGCTGTGAACCCAAAAAAACTTTCTGCGTAATGGTTAAGGCTGATAATTTGCCCGTTTGGTGCAAAGGACAATAGTATGATGTTGGCATTTTCAACTTGTTTATAAAGCTTGTTTCTGGGAGTAGAGCGGTTTAAGCGACTAATGAATTTGGGTGGTCTTTTTAATAGAAATATGACAACAAAGAAAATAAGGCAAACACCTGTGTAAATTACTGTCTGTGTTTGATTTTGCCATAAAATATCGACAGCTTCAGGAAATCTAATAGTGGGATCCAGAATGTATAGTGCGAATAAAAAGGCAACTAATGCTAGCGGTAGAGCTAGTTTTAAGCGATTCTGGAATCGACGTTGCATTGCTGGGATCAAGAACTGGTTAACCCAGTGTCTGCTCTCCTACTGTGGCCATTACTGGCGGTAAAAGCTCAGAGTTTATTTGAGCATTACTATTTCTGTCCATAGTGTTGCTCGATCAACTTAAGGATTTGTTCTATATCAATGTGCGTTTTCATGGAGGCTGCCAGGGTATCGATCGCTTGCTCGCGGAGCGTTTCGTAATTAAAGGGCTCAGTAGTTTTCGCTTCTGTCCAGTTAAATAGCCATTCCTGGTCTAACTCAAATAGTCCATGTACGAATGTTCCGACGATTTGCCTGTCATTTGATACTGCACCGTCGGGACGTCCGTTTATAATACAGAAGGGATTATCCAGTGCAGCGCCTGTACAAACACCCGAGTGGATTTCATAGCCTCGAATTTTCTGATGGTTCCACAATATGTGGCCGCTTACGTTGTCTGTCCGTTTTTCCGGTTTAAGTTCAGTTTCCATTTCCAGTAAGCCAAGTCCTTGTATGGTGCCAAGTGAAGTTTCGACCCCATACTGATCAAAAATAGCGTGCCCCAGCATTTGGTAGCCGCCACAGAGCCCGAGTAATTTCCCCCCGTAGCGTAAATGTTTAAGTATAGCAGTATCCCAATTTTGTTCCCGTAGCCAGATTAAATCATTACATACGTTTTTACTTCCCGGCAGGATGATTATGTCTGCAGGGGGTATAGCCTCACCTTGCCCAACTAATGTCAGGTTAATATTTGGGTGTAAGCGCAGTGGGTCGAAGTCTGTATGATTGCTGATTCTAGGATAGATTGGTGCGATAATTTGCAAACTTGTATCGCTGTTTTTATTCGCGGCATTGTCACGGCAGACACGATCCTCAGCTTCCAGGTGAAGTCCCTGAAGGTAGGGTATTACACCGAGGACTGGTTTGTTTGAGCGCTGTTCAATCCAATCTACTCCGGATTGCAAAAGATTCATGTCGCCACGAAATCGGTTAATAAGCAATCCCTTGATTCGATCCTGTTCAGAAAGCGCTAAAATATCCAGAGTACCGATCAAGTGTGCAAAGACTCCGCCGCGGTCTATATCAGCAACCAGTAACACTGGACAGTTTACTGCTTCCGCAAATCCCATGTTGGCAAGGTCATTTTGTCTTAGATTTATCTCAGCGGGACTGCCTGCACCTTCGACAACGATCATGTCATATTGGTTACACAAGCGTCGATAAGAATCGAGAACACTTCGCATGGCCGTTGGTTTGAATGCGTGGTAGTCTCGTGCGTTCATATTTCCAATCGCTTTCCCGTGGATAATAATTTGCGCGCCCTGATCGTTATTTGGTTTTAGAAGTACTGGGTTCATGTCGGTATGTGGAGAAATCCCGCAGGCAGTCGCCTGGGTCGACTGTGCTCGGCCAATTTCTCCACCGTTCACGGTTACTGCACTGTTTAAAGCCATGTTTTGTGGTTTGAACGGAGCGACCGAAATACCCATTTGTTTAAACAAACGACAAAAACCAGTTACCATAGCGCTTTTTCCGGCGTCTGAAGTCGTCCCCTGAATCATGACAGTCAATGCGTTCATGCGTTGATCATACTGGGGTACTTCTCTGATTTCGAGAAAAATCTATGATATGTAAATATTGTATAGTCTTGTGGTTGGTTGTACTCACGCGATTGATAAAAGATAAGGGCAGAAATTCATTATGCTAGAACTGGTTTTAGGTGGTGCGCGATCAGGTAAAAGCGATTATGCTGAATCGGTTGCTAAAGCCAGTGATCTTGAAGTTGTCTACATAGCAACCGCACGATCTAATGATGTGGAAATGGTAAATCGTATCGATAGACATAGGCGTAAAAGACCCGCTCAATGGATTACAGTGGAACAGCCGGTTTATGTTGCTGAGAGTTTACTGACTTACGCATCAGCGAACAGATTTTTGCTTGTTGACTGTCTGACCTTGTGGTTGAGTAATGTATTGTTTGATTCGAATGGAAGTGTTTCGGAGGATGTGTATTTACAGCAATCAAAAGCATTATTAGAGGTGCTGCCATCATTGGCGGGTCATTGTCTGGTGGTCAGTAATGAGGTCGGAATGGGCATCGTTCCGGATAATCCGTCGGCTCGGCTATTTCGAGATAAGGCTGGCTTGCTACATCAGTCGCTTGCTAAAGTTTGTCATCGAGTAGTATGGGTTGCTGCGGGATTGCCTCAGGTGCTAAAGTTAACATGACAGAGTATTGGGGGTTATTCGAGAAAGGAAGGGTTACTGTAGTACAGCGGGTTTGGCCTGATTTTTCGATTTTACATGTTTAGATTCAGACTGATATCCGCCTCTTTTTATCGATAAAATGGACTCAAACTCCTTCCCCTTGTAATGACCACTATTCTTGGACACTCCTCTGAGAGTTGGTTGCAGCAGCCAATACCCGGCCTGTGTCAGAAATATAGAGAACAGGCGTTTCTGCGCCAACAAAAATTGACGAAACCCCCGGGTTCTTTAGGGCGGCTGGAATCTCTTGCGATTGCATTATCATCCATGCAAAAGACATTGCGGCCCAATGTTGATAGGGTGAACATATCTGTTTTTGCAGCGGATCATGGGGTCACAATGGAGGGTGTTTCATTGTTTCCACAGTCGGTTACCGGGCAAATGGTGAAAAATTTTATCCAGGGTGGTGCTGCGATTAATATATTGGCGAGTCAAATAAATGCTGAATTGGAAGTTGTCGATGTAGGCGTTGTTAGTCGTGTTGACACGGGTGATTTATTGGTTGTTGATCGAGCTGGACCAGGAACAAGAAATATCGTCTGCCATGAAGCGATGACAAAATGCCAGCTAGACAAGGCGATGGGATCTGGGCGACGCTCTGTGGAACGAGCGTATGGTTCCGGTTGTAATTTATTTATTGGTGGTGAAATGGGTATTGGCAACACCACCTCTGCGAGTGCGATGTTGTGTGTCTTGTTGGATGAATCCTTGATAACTTCCGTTGGCCCTGGTACAGGGCTGAATGATGCAGGTGTACGCCGCAAGCAGAAAATTGTACAACAGGCTGTCAATAAACATCGTTGGTGTTGTTCGAGTCCGTTGAGTATTCTTCGTTGTCTGGGTGGTTTTGAAATTGCCGCACTGGTGGCTGCATATCTTCGATGTGCCCAGTTGGGTATCCCTGTGTTAGTCGATGGTTTTATCGCATCGGTTGCAGCCTTAGTTGCAGTACAAATCCAAACAGAATCCAGCCAATGGTTTTTGTACAGTCATTATTCTCAAGAACCTGGCCACAGAAGTGTTTTGTCTGCATTGAAAGCCAAGCCTCTGGTGGATTTCTCCATGCGTCTCGGGGAGGCGAGTGGCGCGGCGTTGGTTGTGCCACTGATTCGAGCCGCATGTGCACTGCAAAATGACATGGCCACATTCGACCAGGCCCATGTCAGTCCGTCAATTGTAGCCCTCAAAAATAAAAAAAGTTGAGTATTTACGCGAAATAATGAACAATCGCAGTTGCAATGGTCGGTACTGTATTGTGTGTATGCTAGAGAGCTTGGTAAATAATGACTTAAACTGTCTGGATAAAGGATTTGCTAAGCCCTGCAGGCGTTGCGTTAAATCGGCACTTTAGTCGGATATTGATTTAGATGAGCTGCTTTTTTAGAGGGTTGTAGAAGAATAGACTGATTAACAGATGGTAATTCTGATTGGCGAGATTTATTGGGTATATTTCCTGAACTGTAGGCAGGTTTCTGTAAATGATCGAAAATCCAAACCATTCAGGCTTATTGTTACTGTTATCGCTATTCTCGGATAGCCTACTGGGTTTATACTTAATTCTTTCAGGTAACTAGTTAAAGGGTACCCGAACTTATATTGGAGAGAAGGGGAGAATAGAAATGACATTTTTATTATTTGGGTTGACAACGGTATTGGTTGGTTATGTGGCATATGCTTTTTATACATCGGATGCAGGTGAGGTAAAACAGAAACTGGAACCTGAGGTTAAACCGGATGCAGTTGCTGCGCCAGCGCCGAAACCAAAGCCTGCGAAGAAAAAAGCAACTAAACCAGCAGCAAAGAAAACTAAAAAAGCAGCAGAGGTCAAGACTGAGGAAGTGGTGGCTGAACCGACTCAGTATCGTAATCCAGAAACTGGCGATACTGCAGCAGTACCTTCAAATTACCGATTTGCAAAGCGCTGGATTAAAGAAGCACTGGTGACTGAAAAATTATTGGATAAAATTTATAAGAATAATGAACTTGATGATAAATCGTCGAAAAAAGTTAAAAGTGCATTGGAAAAATTTAAAGGCATTAAGAAATATCACGCTTAATTGCCTGAGCATTGATTTTGGAGCTCTTAAATAGCTCGCATAGAATAAGATTTTGGCAGAAACGGGACGTTTTGTACCACTCGTAATTGCCGTACAGTTTCTGACTCGCTTACCGGTATCCCCGGGTGGTCAGGTGTCGGATGAGCAAGTAGGTCTTTCAGTATTGTTGTACCCGCTGGTTGGTCTGGGTATAGGGGCAATATTATTCGTCGTTGCGATATTCTGTGCGTCTGCAAGTGTTTTTGTTGCTGCTGCGCTCGTCGTAACTGGCTGGGTCTTGCTTACGGGCGCTTTACACCTGGATGGGTTGGCTGATTGTGCCGATGCCTGGATTGGTGCATTAAACAGTCCTGTTCGCAGCCTCGAAATTATGAAAGATCCCTGCGTGGGGCCCGTTGCCGTATCAATTCTGGTGCTGCAATTATTACTCAAGTATTCGGCTGTTGTTGCTTTGCTACAGAGCCATATGCCTGGCGTTTTATTGTGGGCGCCGGCCGTGGGCCGTACCATAGTGATTGCGGCAATATTATGGATACCTTATATTCGACCTGATGGCCTGGGTGCCGTATTAGTGAAGACAACACCGCGAATGCCGGCCCGTTGTCTGATTTTTGTGGTGTGTCTGTTAGTGTTATTGCAACTTGGTGTGACGACCTTGCTCGCCTGTGTATTGGTGTTTATCACTCTTCGTGCTTTGCTTATGGATCGACTCGGTGGAGCCACCGGCGATGCATATGGCGCATTAATTGAGTGTATCGAAACAACTGTTTTGATAATGCCCTTGTTCTTGTAATGGCGCAATGAAGCATTTCGATTGATTTTTTCCTGGTCGTTTGGTTTTGGCGTAAATCTACTGTTACGCCAGAATAAGTAATTGCATTTTGCATGCAGACAGACGTTTAGACTGTTGTTTCGAACGAATTACTATGCCTACAGTTACTGATTCCATTTCGCAAAGACGAAGTTTAATGCTTGCTGTTCTTTCAGTGTGTTTTGGTCTTCTGGTCGCCTTTGGGCTAGGAGAAATAATACTCAGATTGATGGCGATTGGTTATGGCAACGCGCCGTTGGTTTCAGACCCATATTTGCATCATGTCCATCCATTAAATTATCGATTTGTTTCGCATACACCCAGTGGTGAGTATGGTGGACATGAAGTGTATTATGATGAACAGGGGCGTGTATCTAACCCCGTAGTCAGTGATCGTAATGATGCGTCTGTGAGACCTAAAATGGCTTTTATGGGCGATTCATTTACTGAGGCGGGTCAAGTTGCTTTTGCGGATTCGTTTGTCGGGATAATGGCAACGAAGTTGGAAGGCAGGGTTGATGTTAGAAATTATGGCGTCTCCAGTTACAGTCCTATCCTCTATCTTTTGCAATGGCGTAAAATTGTTCGCAACTATCGGCCCGATCATGTAATTGTCTTACTGTATAGCAACGATATTGCCGATGATCGCCAGCGAACCCGTGCGGCTGAGTTTTCCACTGATGGACAGTTACTTGCTCTGCCCGGGCCTTCGGGAGGGTGGTTAACAAGCATGCTGAGAAAACTATACCTGGCGCGCTTTCTAAGAAAAGTCCAATTACAATTGAAATGGATGATCGAAAATCAAGCTACTGAAAAAAGCATTACGGCAGGGCTTGTTGAAGAAAATCCAGAAATTTCAGATCTTAGTAGTCACTATATGGAGTCACTGTCTAAGGAGATATCAGCGGTGGATGGTGACTTGACGATCATGGTTGTTCCGTCAAAATATAGATTGAGCCACTCTGGTTTGGTAAGTAACAAACCTCAGTTTTCTGACAAGTGGAAGTCATGGGCAGCGCAACGGTCAATTAATTTTATAGATCTCGTCAAGGGCTTTAGTCAAGCTGCCGCACAAGGAGAGAAGCTGTTTTTCGAAAAGGATATTCATTACAACGAGAATGGACATAGCGCAGTTGCGAAGGCATTACAAAGCCATTTTTCTGAGTTGTTTTCAGGTGTTAAGTCTCCAAAGATGCAGTGAATACAGATTTTATTGGCTGAACCGGGGTAGCCTCCTAAGGAGCGAGGTTTTAATAATATGGGAAAGATTGACGCAGGATTATTGTATGTCTTCAAGGCGTAGCCACAGGCGCATAGCAGGGCTACGCAACTGTTGCTACAACGCAGAAGACGGACAATAAGACAAGTCAGGATTCGTATATTATTGAATCCTCGCTCCTAAACATTGCTATATCGAATCATATACTTAAAAATGGTTTTCTCTGGCAACGACTATCGCTCCTTGGAAGGTCATAAGCCTAAAGGGTTGTTTGGGTCCACTGTATCCATGAACGGAATGCGTCGATCCTGATGTGTGACCTGGTAGACGCGTCCCAACCAGTTGTTGAATACAGCTTTTGTGGTGTCGTGCCAGGTTATATCCAGAGATTGGATAATTTCAGATTCTGGAAATTCGAAACCGGGACGATCAATTATTGCCGCCGATATGACGCGTTGTTTGTAAATATCGAGGAGCTGTAAAGTTTTTTCGCCGAAATAATCTTTTGGGTAGGGTGGGTATTGATCAGATTCCGCGTGAATAAACCGCAATACTTCACGTTTGTATTCTTTGAGCAAGCTGATATTGTCATATTCTGGATGTCCCTGAAAATATATGACCCGAAATCCATCTGAACTGGTCGCTAAATGTACTCCAGCCATTTCACTCTCGACTAAAACCCTTAGACCTGCGGCTTCAATATCGGATCGAAATACTTCGTTGAATCTGGAGTGAGGTACATCAAATCGGGTATTGATATCTGAAACTAATGGATGGGTGCGTTGAATCACACTGTGTGAAAACACACCCCAACGCTTTTCACCCAGATGGGTTCGTTTAATACCATGGCAATATTCTATAAGCGCATGTGTTGCAAGACAGGAGCAAATGGTAGACGTGACATTCTGTTTTGCCCAATCAAATACTTCTGTAAGGTAAGGCCAGAAAGATTCATCAGGAAGTTGTGCCTGAGTGATGTTTGCGCCGCTTATAATCAACGCATCAAGGCCATCATGTTTAATCTGATCGAAGCTTTCGTAATGCTTAGCCAGATAAGCTTTTGCTTCAGAACACCGTTCAATACCCTCTATGAAAAAAGGATGGACATGGAATTGTGCGATTTGATTGCAGGCCCCTACCAGGCGAAAAAATTGTCTTTCGGTTGCTTCCAGTGCAGAATCGGGCATCATATTCAAAAGACCGATATGTAGTTCCCGAATATCCTGCTTCTGGGCGAAATTTGGTGAAAGTATTCTCTGACCTTCTTCGCTTAACCGCTTAAATGTTGGTAGGTCATTGTGGGCAACTAAAGGCACTTATTTGATCTCCTGTTAATTTATTAGCCCTGTTTGGCAATGGCATCAGCTATCAATCCGATCAATTCTTGTTCGGTAGTGATCTTATAGACGTCGTCAGCATTTATGGTATAACCGTATTGTTTGCTAATCTCTTCATAGTGTGGGCTCCTGGAGCGAATGAGTTTAGGAAAGACCCAGCTGACAAATTCATCTGGAGGGATTTTGTTGATATCGGTATATCCTTTTTCAACTGTAAATTTTTCCAGGTTTTCATCTAGAAAGGATTCTCGGTAATAAAGGGGCTTAGGGCTTGCCGCAGCGCGTTGAATCAGTGTATTTTCCAGTGACGGGGATGCCTTTAGATAGAGTATCAATGTATGATCAGCCAAAGTCTCAATAACCTTGGGTTCATCCAGTTCGGATACACTGCCGCCAGCATCATTAATGAAATGTTTATAACCATAAATATCTTCGGCTTTCTGTATAAAACTGGGAACATCGTGCATGGCCGAAATTTCGGCCTGGCGATGTAATGCCTGACGGCGTTTGAATTCTGTTTGTGTCAGACCACCTAAAGATTCATCACCTATTTTACCCAGGAATGTCGATATTGGTGTAAGATTATTGACGGTAATATTGCTGCAAATATAGATCGAATCGGATAGCAGCAGATCCTGCAGAAACGGAACGTCCATTGCCTGTCTTTTAATGTTATCGAGGATGGGTTCTTCCAGATACTGGGTACCGATACGGTAGTCCCCGGAATAATGAAACCATTTTTTTTTAGGCAGGTGATCTGCCAGCGTAGTTTTCCCCACACCGGACATACCGAGCAGCGTGATTCGTTTGGAGGGCCAGTCTATAAATTCCTGGGGGCTCATTTTCATGTTTGTGTGTCGTCCGTTTGATGGTCTGGGCGCTTAGACCCTTAGATACTCGGAATGAGAATGTATAGCTATGATTATTCGATGGAGGCTATTGTATTTTAATTAGCGACGTATTGAAATTTCAGAACAGCTGATCTCACGAAAAATAACTTGTTACAAATTTAAAAGTAAGCTGACGTTGAGGAACGAAACCCAGCATTAAAATAAGCATCATGCTGGGTGAGTGTAGCCACTTCAATAGCATCGACAACGATATGATCGGGTTTGAATTCTTTTACGACCTCGAATGCCGCAACTAAATGTTCATCCATAACCCGGGAATCTGGATAAATACTTAGAAACCGCAGCCTTATAGGTCTGACTAGTTGTCGCTTTTTTATTTTAAAGTCCAAAAATCATGTTACTAAACGCCAAACATCGTAATTGACAACACACAGACCGTTCTGTACATTTCGATTTGCCCAAACGGGCGTTTGGATTTCCTGTTTTTTAGCTCAAGATAACTTCGAATTATGTCCGCCTGCATCATTGCCGGAATAGGCACCAACGTCGGAAAAACACTGGTTTCATCTGTGCTTGTTCAGGCACTGGGCTGGGACTATTGGAAACCGGTGCAATCCGGTGAACTGGCGCATAAGGATACTGACGAAATCCGACGCTTGATTCAGCGCTCGGATGTCGTGCTTCACGAAGAAGCTTATTGTTTTAACGAAGCGATGTCACCGCATCATGCGGCTTTTTTAGATGGACAACAAGTCACCCTGGATGGTTTGAAAATACCTGTGAGTCATCGATGTCTGTTGATTGAACTGGCAGGTGGTGTCATGGTGCCGTTGAGGGAGGATTTTTTAGTGTTGGACTGGTTGAAAATTTTGCGTTTTCCAGTGATTCTGGTTTGTCGATATTACCTGGGCTGTATTAATCATACTCTGATGAGCGTACGAGTGCTCCAATACGCAGGGATACCTGTACTGGGATTGGTTTTTAATGGAGAAGAGGTTTCCTCCAGCCGTGAAGCGATTCTTGCGCAAACCGGATTGCCAGTGGTCGCTGATATTCCGCAATTGTCGAATATTGGGCCGGAATCCGTTTGTGAATCCGGAGCAATGATAAACTTAAAAGTTCTTCAGGATGCCGGATTTGCCCCAGAAAAATTCTAGTTATAGCTTATCGGTAGAGGCGGATTTAGCCTTTGATCGTGAGCATATCTGGCATCCTTATACGTCGATGCACGAGCCGTTACCGGTTTATCCAGTTGTATCCGCAAAGGGTGTTGAGCTGCATTTGGCAGATGGACGTACTTTGATCGATGGTATGTCATCCTGGTGGTCGGCGATTCATGGCTATAACCATCCTGAGTTAAATCAAGCGGCAACCGACCAAATTGGACAAATGTCTCATGTAATGTTCGGTGGCATTACGCATAAACCGGCAGTGAATTTGGCTCGCAAGTTGTTGGCCTTAACACCACAAAATTTACAGCATGTATTTTTTTGTGACTCCGGGTCGGTTTCAATTGAGGTGGCGATAAAAATGGCTATCCAATATTGGGTTGCTAAAGACAGGCCGCTGAAATATCGATTGTTGACTGTGTGTGGGGGGTATCATGGCGATACCTTTGCGGCAATGTCGGTTTGTGACCCTGAGGGTGGTATGCGCGAATTATTTAAAAAAGTTTTTCCTGCTCATCTATTCGCGGCCAGACCCAAAACCCGCTTCGACGAGCCCTGGGTTACTGATGATTTAAATGAAATGGAGTTATTGTTAGAAGCCCATGCGGATGAATTGGCGGCTGTAATATTGGAGCCCATTGTTCAGGGGGCCGGTGGAATGTGGTTTTACCATAGTGCCTACCTTAAAGGGCTAAAGCAGCTTTGCGAGCAATATGATGTACTGTTGATCCTTGATGAAATAGCCACGGGTTTTGGACGAACAGGCCGTATGTTTGCCTTTGAGCATGCGGGGATAACTCCGGATATTCTGTGTTTAGGTAAGGCTTTGACGGGAGGCTATATGAGCCTTGCTGCCACGCTGACGACGAGCGAGCTTGCAGGCTGTATATCTTCCGATAAAAAAACCGCTGGAATATTCATGCATGGGCCAACATTTATGGCAAACCCACTGGCTTGCGCGATTGGGTGTGCGAGCCTGGATCTTCTGCAATCATCCCCCTGGGAGTCCTGGGTAAAGAATATAGCAATTCGGGTTAAGCAGGCTTTAGAACCATTAGTTCGAGTCTCCGGGGTTGCCGATGTGCGGGTCTTGGGTGCTATAGGTGTAGTGGAAATGCAACGGCCCGTTGATGTTGCGGCTGCGCAAAAATATTTTGTCGACAACGGGGTCTGGATTCGCCCATTCGCAAAGCTAATCTATATTATGCCACCGTATGTGATTTCTGAAGATGATCTTGGTCGCCTGACGGATGTGATGAAAGCTTTTGTAGAATCGTGCTGAATGTGTACTACGGCCGCTTTATTCTGAATACTTGGTTGCGATAATCCAGAATAATGCTGTCGGAGTCGATATCCTTCAGCACAGCGCCGCTGGGAAGGGGTTGCCCTGGAGTGTATTTCACCATGTCAATGATTACAAATCGTTCTTTAGGTGCTTCAGAATATACAAAAACATTGATATTCACATCAGAAACTTCGCGTTGAAAATCTCGTGGTAGGTGCGATAAAAAAGGAATAGCTGTTGTTTTCTTCGCAACGGTTGCGGTGGCGGGTTTCTTGGGTTTTATAGCGGTATTTTCCAGCGTGACAATAGTGGGTTTAGTTTTGAGTCTGTCGTTTCGCGGCTTGGTCGGTTCTTTTTTCGACTGTATTATTTTCGGAGTATTTGTTTTGTGATCCTTTTTGGGATTTACGCGATGACGTGTAGCGACTCTCGGTTTGGGTGTGCTGGATTTTTTGCGAACCGCTGTATCGCGTGATTTAGAGTGCTTGGTGACAATCGTTGTGGGTGATGTTTTGGTGTTTTGAGGCTTAGTAATTGATCCCGATTCCTGGGCGGTTTTTTTAGATGGGGCAGACGCGATTACCGGGGTCGGTTTTTCGGATTTGGTGTCAAGCGTGGTGGCTTTTTCTGGTACTACGACGGGTAATTCAGTTAATGACGGTTTTGGTGCAGAGATCGAGGAATCGAATTTAAATGTATCTGTATTTTGGCGCAGTGGTTTTTCCTCTGGCTTTGTTTGATTGACTACCGTTTCAGTTCGTATAGGCTCTGATTGGGTCGGAATCAGTTCGTTGTTCTCAGGTGTTGATTTCTGGAAAAAGGCAAAATATATGACCGTAATCACGTTCAATGTTAACAAAAGTGCAATCGCCACTGTTCGCCAGATTGGTTTTTGCGCTTTTTCAGGAAAAATCAATTCTGTCGAAAGTGACGGTACGTCGCCGATTTTTCGTTCCAGTTCGGATTTTTTCAATGCGTCTAACAAGTAGGACATTTGTAGCCTCTTAGTTGGAATCCAGTCGGGGGATTCCTGCTGCCCTGCTCAGATTATTAATGGATATCACCGTTTCTGATCCTACTTTGCCATCTGATTTTAAGCCATATTTGGTTTGGTAGGCGATTACCTCTGATTCGAGTGGCCTATCGAATCGCTGAGAAAGGGGTTGCTCAGGTGTTTGTTGTTTCAATCCAGGAAGATTTTCGCGTAACCATATCACTCCAGGGTGAGAGTAGCCGGCCAATAATAAACCTGTATCGTTAGTGGGTGGTTTCCATAACAATGCATAGTGGCCTTGCCAATAGGGAAGAATTTCCTCGACAGGAAAAGAATATTGTTGCTCATCGAAAAAGCTAAGGGTAACGAATTTATTGTTTGCAGCCACAAGGGTAGCGTAGCGGCTACTGCCTCGCTTTAATGAAAATTCAAGAGTTGCCGGTCTGTTAAGCCGAACTAATTCATGCCAGGTACCTTGCTGTACAAGGCATCTAAGCTTTGCTCGGCGGGCCGATGCGCAAAAGTTGTTGAATTTTGGTTCATCCGCTATTTGCCATTGCATGAATAGTTGTGGCAAAACCGAATACAAATCCAGTTGTGGGTTTGAAATATGATCGATAAAACGCTGTTTTTTATCTCTGTTAAGTTGTGGTGTTATGTTTATAAGAGGGCCGGTTAATTTCGAGAATTCTGATTTAAACAGAGCAGTAAGATCGCTGGACCCTATTTTTTCCCAATTGGGGAAACTTGAACCCGGTATATCGGTATTTGCAGACGCGGATGACAGACTATCGAAAATGGTTTCGTATAGAGGTTTCGTATCCATCATTCTGCGGTCAATATTATTCTGCCGCGTTTCTATTTTATCGGTTGTGGCAAGCCAGTGAGTCAGCGGTCTTGATGCTGTGGATTTTTCGTGACTATAAAAAACAGTCGTCGCCAGTAAGATTGTTGCAGCCACAACAAAAAATTTCCATCCGTAAAAATTTTGGCGTTTTTTGGGAGTCTGCAGTAATACCTCTTTAGCCGCTTTACGTACAATTAGCGAGTCGACTTTGTGGATACCAGTGCTATATGCCCCGAGAAGTGCCCGGTCACAAATTATATTTATCAGGCGCGGAATGCCTCCAGAAAAATGATATATCTTGCGTATTGCCGAATGGGAGAATATGGGCTCTTGTGCGCCACTAACCGAAAGACGATGCTCGATATATGTCCGGCATTCGGTAAGAGAAAGTGGTTCAATATGGTAACGGGCGGTAATTCTTTGGTTGAGTTGCCGCAAGTTTGTCTGTCCGAGCAATGCATTGAGTTCGGGCTGTCCAACCAGTATTATTTGCAAAAGCTTTGTTTCGCTGGTTTCCAGATTTGTCAGTAAACGGACTTGTTCGAGGACATCGAAACTTAGATTTTGTGCTTCATCGATCAGCAAAATAGTATTACGTCCGCGCGCATGGGTTGCGAGCAGATGCGTATTTAACGTATCGGAAAAGACTTTAAGACTGGATGTGTCTTTAGGGTAGCTGATTCTGAGTTCGTCACACAGCGAAGCGAGTAATTCGCGGGCATCCACACGGGGATTGAGAATCAGCGCCAAATCAACATTTTCTGGTAACTGTTCCAAAAGGCAGTGGCATAAGGTCGTTTTCCCCGTACCTACTTCTCCGGTAAGGGCGACGAATCCATTTCCGTTTACAACCCCGTATAACAGGTGGGCCAATGCTTCCCGATGGCGTTCGCTCAAAAAAAGGTAACGTGGGTTGGGCGCGATAGAGAAAGGTGGCTCTCTAAGTCTAAAGAATTCAGAGTAGTACATCGTGTTCTGTGATCAACACAGTGGCAGAACTTAACATTGTCGCGTTGTTGGCTATACAAAGTCTAGCATTATTGCGTGATTCAGTGGTATCGAAGCAATGATTGATAGCAATTCTGTTGATCCTGATTTCAAAGAATCTGCCAGAGAGATCTTCATGGCACTCTTGACAACACAGACTTGTCAGCTAGAATAACCGTCTTTCGAAGCGGGAATAGCTCAGCTGGTAGAGCACAACCTTGCCAAGGTTGGGGTCGCGAGTTCGAATCTCGTTTCCCGCTCCAAAATTCAATAACTTACGAAGCATTATTTTTCTACTGTACATGGAGTGTACATGCAGATGATTTTCATTTAGCCTTCCTCTGACCAGATAACGGACTTACTTTTTTACTCATAACTTTCTGTAAATCCTGAAAATAATCATCAATCGCCGCCGCCGCATTGCTTAGATAATCGGGCGCATACTTGGCGTATCGATGAGTCGTTTTAAATTCAGCCACCAAGTGGCCCAAGAATCCTGCCACTTCCCACGGGGGCACATTTCGTTTCCGCATTTCTGTGGCGATAGTGTGACGTATCGTATACGGAATAACGTCTTTACTTAGCCCGGCTTCATCCCTGGTATTACGCCAACTTGTTTTGATGCTTTTGACTGGTTTGCCTCTGTACTCAATAATGTTTCGTGACTCGCAGCGGCGAAGCCATGGAAGTAACGTTTTTGTAATCGGTATTATTGGTCGATATTTTTTTGTCTGCTGGCGTCCGTCCGGGTTCAGATCGATTAAGCGATTGTCGAAATCAATCTGGTTGATTGTTAAATTTAGTATCGCCTCTGGCCTAGCGGAAGTATTAAAAGCCAATAAGCAATACCAAAATAAATGGCCATCGGCGGTATCCAGCAACCGGGCTGATTCTTCGATTGTTAATATTCGATCCCTGGGTTTGCCTGCAGGTAGTTTATGGATTGGCGGAACATAGGTAATTTCCTGGTTTTTGAATGCGTAATTCAATGCTGCTATTCCCGTTGTCAGTATCCTATTAATGTATTCATTGCTGTATCCGTTCGATTTAAGTCTATCGACGAATTCTGCTTGTTTTTCCGGGACGAGATCGGAAACCATTGCGCATTTAAAAAAATTCGACCATTTGGCCAGGCAGTTTTTAGACGTTTCCGCAGATCGTAATTTCGAAGCATGACGGTTATAGTAGCGTACAAGTACATTCTCAAGCGGCGTATCCTCTGGTTTTGCGTCCTTTACGGTTTCATTTTTAGTCACAAATTCTGCTAGTTTGATTTTTGCTTCCCGAAGGTTTGCTGTGCCAAGCGATGCGCGGCGATTGCTTCCCTGCTGGGAGTCCCACCAGCAGACGTGCCAGTTTGGGTTTCCAGATCTTTTGCAAAGCCAGTATTTTCCAATGCTGAATTTTTCTGACATGATCTTTTTTTCTCCATGTACTTGACGATATCTGACTCTGTAAATCGTAATTTTTTACCTGTTCGAAATCCTGGCAATATGCCGCGATTATATTCTCTTACCACGGTTTGAGGATCTACGCCTAGATATTTTGCCACTGCGTTTTTATCCAACAATAACGGTAGTGTAGATTTTGTGCTCATTGTTCACTTATTTCACTATATTGGTGGACTCTTTAAGATCTTCATTGCGCATTTCTTGCCAACGCACCAGAGTATCAATAGACTCTTTTATGTCTCTATCTAAATCTTTAACGCTGTTGCCAGCTCTGAGTAATTTTTTAATTGCGTGTTGATGCGCAGGATGAGTTATTCCATAAATTTCTAGTATTCGATATGGATCGAGTTTGATGTCACCGCACTTATACTTATAATGTTTGTGGTCATCTTTTGTTTTAGTCATGATTCTAATGTCTCTTTAAATGCGGATGTAGCGATTGGAACGATTTTAGAGATTAATTCCATCATGGCTTCTGCATATACTCGAATTTCGTACTGTGCATGTGGATGGATTCGTAATCTAATAAAATGAAAAAGATTATGCAGATTTACTGTAGCGAACATTTTAGAATAAGTTCCAACAGGGAGTATGGCTCTTGCTAATTCACGCGGACAGTTTTCTGCAATGAGACGTTTATATGTTTTAAAGACTTTTTCATCAATTTGATCAAAATGATCTTCGACTTTGTTTGTAAAATGATTAACATCACCGATATCTCTGGATTGTTTGTTAATTTTTGATTGGACCCCTATGTTATCTGGATCTGGTTTATACATTTCATCAGGTAGTTGTGTATACCTGGCGCTGACTTCGTTGTAACTCCATGTGCGATGCCTGTGCCATTGACGAAATACGAATATGGGTGCCTTCACTTCAAAAGTGAAAACAACAGACTCAAATGGTGTTGTATGCCGGTTATTCATTAAATATCGAATAAGTTTTTCATCTGACCCATCTTGCCTGGGCTCTGCGTCGTAAGAAACCCGTGCAGATCGGACGATACTAAGATCAGATCCCATGTGATCAACTAAACGGATATATCCGTGATTGAGTAATTTTATTGGTGTATTCACTTATTTATCCCCCAATAATAAATCATATCGCCTTCCTCGCAATCAGCGTTGATATTTCGCTCTTGTTCAAATGTATCGTCGGCGAAGTCTTTCTCCGATTTTGTTAGTTCTCTATAAGCTAATATTTTTCCGTCTGGTCGTTCGACAAATATTGCACATCCTTGAATCTGTATTATCCTTTCGTCGTCTAAATTCTTTAACATTAAAATTTCTTCACTGTTTTTTTTAATGATTACTTAGTCGTTAAAGTGCCGGTCTTTCCCGACTGTCATCAACACACTGTTCTAGCGGTATTTCATCTCATTGTGAATTCCATTTTCGAGAAGTTCCCTGATTACCAGGCCACCCGTTCAGGGAGTGTTGAGCCCACCCATCAATAAGGTTACTGCAAATGCGGCAATAAATTCGGCATCTTGCCGGTTTCATAAGCTGTTTCAATCAATGGAAGCGCTTCCTGCGCAAACGTTTTATTGTTTGGTAAAACGATATGCGCCATGAATTCTTCTTCAAAGGTTGTGATTCCGGATTCGACCGCTTCGAGTTTGGCTTTAACGACTAAAGCCAATGCGCGCCACCGTTGTCGCGTTGCTTGTTCGTAGGCTTTTTGCATCTGTGTGTCAGATCGTTCCCGGCCGGTTTCGGTCAATGTAAATTCCGCATCGTTCTTATCCGGCATCGGCAGCAGAAAGCGGATCATTTTCCTGTTCATCCGAAACCCTACCATCGCACTATCATCCTGCCATCCGTACATAAACTGATCTGCGTTATATCGTATTAGAGTGCGTTCAATTTCCGAGCGGCTGCGGTCGCTGGTGACATCGGTTTTTTGTGCAAATTTAGACACGGCTACCATTCATATCAATTGTTGCATCCGCCAAGTCAACGACTTCGGCGTTGTCATTGTTCTGTCGAGATGCAGACAAGCTCTGGTAGTACCATGAATGCAAGAACCCGCGTTCAAGAGCTATAGGATCATGCCTCATAGACCATGCCCACAACATGCGCCCAACACGACCGTTGCCATCCATAAATGGATGAATATCTTCAAAATTGCGATGTAAATCGAAGGCATTTGTTCCTTGAGCGATACCGCACATCTTTTCAAGTAACTTCACTATATCGGATCCGCCAGCTATAGGTACATGCCCGCCAACTCTGACATTCATCCCTGGTTTATCTCTTAGCTTTCCATACCCGTTTGTAAATTTAAGAGCCGCATGGCTTAAAGATTTAACGGAAATTTCATCATTGTTAATAAAACTAATATGGTAATCAACAATGTTTTGAAGTGGGATACGTTTAAGTTTTAATCCTTCTATCTTCCAAGATTCTGTTACAAAATCCTGGTAACAAGTAAGTATATTTTTCGGGGTATTAATAGTCATAATTTAAGCTTTAAAAGCTTGATCAAGGAGAGCAATTCACTACCTGTCTATCAGTATTGTTAGTAAGTCTTACCGTGTTTATGCGGTCTGGATTTATTAAAAATCATTTTTGCCTCGATAGCGTCAGCAATGCGATAACCACGCGCAGCGCATAGATCCATAATTCGGATTACTGTGTCTGCAAATTCAACTTCGGCGCCAGAGAATTCTGGAAGATGTTGATCAGGCGGATCATCGTGACGAAGTGATTCAACGGCTTCAGATAGTTCTGAGTGCATTAACGCGATAGCTTCCAAATCACCTCTATCCTTTTCCCAAAAGCCGTGATCAACCGAAATTTCGTTTGCTTCAGTTCATTTGTCGTAAAAAGTATCTGCAAATCTAGTCATGGTTTTTTAATCCTTTTGGTAGTAAGTGTATATCTTTGGATGCTAAAGAAAATCCAGATGCATGTTTATGTCCGCCGCCGCCAAACATTTCGGAAATTTTAGATACGTCAATACCATTTTCATCTGAGCGTAAGCTGAAAAAAGTTTTTCCAGATTTGACATAATATGCTGCTGCAAAAGGGTGTCCTTCGCACATAATATGTCCAGCGTCGCTTGCAAAAGTGTAGGGTACGTTAAGCGTTGGTACATTGTATCCAGCTATATTTAATGTACTTACAGAATCCGATATTAAGGCGTTGATATCTCGAAAATACTTCCTTAAAATGTGGCGTCCTTCTTCTTTAAGAGAGTCGAGAGTTATGCGCTGCATAAACTCGTCCCAGACAGTGAAATCATATGGATACGAAAAGAGTGCGGCGGAGACTTCTTGCGAACAGTCGAGCTCTTTTCGCCAAAGATCTCTATCCTCAATGTATTTCATTAGAATCGGTGGGCAATATTCACCGTAGAAGTGCATCCAAGTTAATATGCATCCGCTGTGATTCATGTCGAAAATAGTTGTTATGTTTTGGGGTAAATCAACAAGTTCCTTTTGTGCAGTTTTATGATGGTCTATAATGAGGATGCTTTGAGCCTTTTGAGCCATTTCGAGAAGAATTTTTCGAGAATACGAGAAATCTACGATAATTATCTCTCGACCAAGAATATCTACTGGCGGTGGGTCGCCATATATTCCTGGGTAAAAATCCAGGTTATTTTCTCCAAACTGTTTTCGTACAACCCAAGCTGAACCGAATCCATCTGCGCAATTTCCATGGTAGATACATAGCATTCTCATTTAATACTTCTCTCTAATTGCCGTGCGCTTTAATCAGTATTAATGTTTCCAATAATCACATCGACGCCAGATTTATCGCCAAACGTATCTTGAATACAGGTTTTGTATTCTTCTAAAACCTTTGCGTCCGATTCTTCTTTGGCAATAATGCGCAGGACAAAATAGAAATCCGAATCTTTTGACTTCGGTATGATTACTGATAATCTGAGCGAAAATGACATTTCTTTAATGTCGGTGTAAGGCTTGCAAGTAAAAAGAAACCCAATAGGCAAGGGGGAAGTATCATTTGATTGTGCGTCAATTTTTTCCATTGATGACAATTCTCGGCCAAGCTCGTGAGATTTGCTTTCATTGCTACCGACCGTGGATATTTTTATGTTCCGAATACTATGTAAAGCATGGTTAACTTTTGCTCTTGGATCCGTATCCATGATTTGAATATTTTCAGCATACTGAGGAATAATAAAGTCTGACCAGTCCTGTATCCATTCTGCTAGTGCTTCTTGTTCTGTTTTGTGCCCATTGATTCGAAGGATATTTTTGTATGGCGCTGTTTTCTCAGGCTTAAGGATTGCTCGATTTAATGCGTGACCGGGTTGTTCTGGAGAACCGATATCGAAAATTATCGTTGCGCTTGGGTCGGATTCATTAGATCCGGTATCACCTGGACTTAAAAAACAAGCAATGGACTTAGTACCGGGAAGTCGTTCTGCAATCATTGATGCTGCATACCCTTCGAACGCAGCTAATGAATCTGTCCTAAATACAGCTTTGAACTGATCCCGAAATTTTTCAAAGTGGTCGGTTTTGATAACTGAAAAGTTACTCGGAACAGCTATAGCGTTTTTGCCATCAAGTCGCTTATTAGCAGTTTCCATAGCTGCAGCCATCAAAAGTGTTTCGTTATTTGGTTCTTTCATTTTGGCTAATTCCTAATAGTGTTTAAGTGGTTATCAATAAATTTCGAGTATTAGGAAAAAAGTGATTCCTGGGTATCTGGCATAATTGACAGCAAACCACCTTTCCCAACGAACATCGGTGTGCTGGTTGTATTTTCCTCAGTAACCTTGCCTTTTTCGGTTGGTTTCGAATAAGTGAGCTTGTGAGTGATAGCAACCTGGTCACTATTTTCGATCTGCTTAAATTCAAGCGAGATAGCAACTTTCCCAACCTTTCCATGTAGTATTGTTCCAAGTGCGACCTCGGCGAGTGCGGCGGTAACCTTTTGGGAAAAAGCACCGGCGTTAAGATCATTTAATACTGTTGCTGCATCGGTTTTCATGTTGTTTGCCTTTTGATGTGATTAAAGTGGTTACTTATTGGCCTTGAATTGTGTTTTTAGCATCGAAATTTTTGAATTAACTGAGCGTATTTCGTTGAGATACATTTCTTTACATGATCGTTTTTCGCAACAGTTATAGTGTGATTCAAGTACCAGTCTCATTAGATGTAAGTACTTTATATTGCAGAAAAAAAGAAATTGTTTTAGATGTTTCATTTGATTCCTAAGCTGCCATTTATCTTGGTTGCTTCCAAAGCTCTTTTAATGGGTTCCAAGGTCCGATATATTGGTAATAAAAAACATGGTGAAGCCTGTGATTTGTTCGTTTAGTGAC
>Ga0114934_10000074_pt1 | contig 51378 bp, 55 predicted proteins | sample 4SBtaG_2_FD_99695 | JGI IMG/M metagenome (GOLD analysis project Ga0114934, IMG submission 99695) | Deep subsurface microbial communities from Kolumbo volcano to uncover new lineages of life (NeLLi) - 4SBTROV10_white metaG | ecosystem: Environmental > Aquatic > Marine > Volcanic ...
ATATTGGTAACGCAATAAAGAAAAGTGAAAAATATATTAGCAACGCAATTGAAAAAAGCAAAAATATTATTGGTCCAACGGTTGATAAAAAATATATTGAAAAAAATATTAATAGACGTAATAAGGGTTTAATAGATTATATTGGGGATGGAATAAAACATATTTGGAGTTCAATTGATTATATTGGGGATGGAATAAAACATATTTGGAGTTCAATTGAAAAAGGCAAAAATGTTATTGGAAAAATAATTCATGGCGATAAAATTATTAGAGAAACAAAAGAAATAGGCAAAAATATATATAAAAAAACTTTTATATACCCTATAGAAATTTCAAAAATAATTGAAAAAAATGGAGAAATAACAGAAAAATTATTACACAATTTAGAAATGGCTAAGGCTAATGCTAAGGAAATACTAAATCATAAAAATGAAATCGAAAAAAAGAAAATGGAAAAAACAGAACAATATTTGAAAGAATTGTCAACGAATACGGAAAAATTACAAAAATTTATAGCAGAAACAAATGCTATTATTCATAAAAATATTGTCAATAATTTGAGCACTATAAATAAAAGCATTAGCAATATTAATAATAATAATTCCGGCGGGGCTCATGTCGCAGACCCGGAATTTAACCACATGTTGACAAAAAGCATTGACTAAAGGGGAGTTATAACAATGGGATCTAAAATAGTCTTACCAGAAATTATAGGGTTGCCACCAGAAGATAATAATTTTAAAAATGATGGGGCTAAAACTCTCCCTATTATACAATTCGAACCCAGAATTCCAGACCAAAGCGGAATGGCTTTTAGGTTAAAACCATATTTTAAGGTTTTTAGAGATGCCCATCCTGATCCTAATCAAAAACCACCCATCCCATCATATTTAGAAATTTTGGGAAAATATGGATATACTTTTGATATTAGAAAAAATACTACTGGTTTAAAATGTGCATATATAGCGGATAGTTTTCCAACAGATAACTTTACCAACGAATATTCAGAAAGTTTTTTAAATACACTAGCGAGAGGAACATCAAGAGTGGGAGCAGAATTATCTCAAACTTTTGGTGCGACAGAGGCGACTGAGTTATATAAAAAGGTATCTGAAAAACTTAAGAATAATGAATACAAATTGTTAGAGTGGACAGGCGATGTAATGGATGTGGCTGGTACTGGTTTAGGAAAAATTATTGGGGGTTTATCGAGTTTGGCTGAAAAAGGCGGTCTTGGTTTTGTAAATACATTTTTTAGCGAAGCGAATAAATTATTGGCAGGTGGAAGATTAGATTTTCCAAAAATTTGGAGTGGTTGTAATTTTGAGCCTTCTTATTCGGTAACGATAAGATTGTTTAACCCAGACCCATCCGATATAGAGACCACTAAAAAATATATTATAGGTCCAATTGCTTCTATTTTAATTTTGGCATTGCCGATAAAAAATAGGGGCTCAGAAACTTATCGTTGGCCTTTTTTTAATAGAATACACTCTCCAGGCATATTTGATTTAAGAGCAGGTGTGATTACAAATGTCACTGTTATCAAAGGCGGAGAGCAACATCAGATTGCATTTAACCAAAGGCTTGGAATGGTAGATATCAGGGTGGACTTTTCAGATTTATATAATTCTATGATAACTACAGTGGACGAAGAATTAAATGAAGAAAGACCGACTTTAAAAAATTATTTAGAAGCAATGGAAGGTAGTAAAGAATTTTATCTGGATAGATATTATACTGATATTATTGAAACAAACAGTTATCCTCAACCGATAGATACAAATAATGCAAATCCGACGTCCCGTGTAGCAGATGAGACAAAAAATACATATGATAATTTAAAAGGAAGTCAACCAAATATACCGTAATATTTTAATTCAACAACCTAGCTCTTTTCTTAAATATAAAAGAATATATAATATAATAAATAATTTTATGGCAGTTTTTTTATTTTTATTCATGTTATTCCATTTTTTCAGCGTGAATATATTTATAGCTATTTTTTCAGTTTTTGCCATCACGCCAATTTTATCATTATTTAAATATTTTCCAATCTCTGTGAAAAATCTTCCGGTGCATACGACAGATAATTTTTTAATTTTATTGATATAAATTGAAATGATATCCCTGACATGATCACAATTATTCTTGCTATAAAATTTTTTTAAAATCAAATCTCTATCAGCAAGTTTAATTTTCGATATTTTAGTTGCCATTTCAATATTTTCTGAGTTCTGTTCTTTATAAACACATATTTTTTCAAACGTTTTATCAATGAATACTCTTCCTTTAACACCTGCCGCTTCTCTTGATTCTAAAGATTTCCCTTCTTCATCTGTTTCTTTGGGGTTTTTCAAGGTGTTTCCTTTTTCATAATTTATATAATATGCATTCGCAAAACTTCTTACGCTTTGGGCAACACGATGTCTTGATTCTGTAATGAAAGGGATGATTTTATTGATATCTAATTTTTGAATGTCATTTTTATATTTTTTCAATAAAGTATCGGCCAAAAACATTAATGCCATAGGAATTGTTTTTTCACGTCTAAATAAATGAGAACTTGATATCGAATTCAATGTATATTTAAATACATCATCATTGCAATATTTCAAATGTTTATTGAACAAATTAATGTAAAATCTAAAAATATAAAAATACATTATTTTATTATATATTTTATTCCTCTTTTTCATAAAATATGACATTAAATAAATTAAAAGATTCGTAAATGGTTCATTCTGTAAGGCCCAAGTTTTGGCAACTGTATTTTTATATACCTCCCTTGTTTTCTTTCTTAAATCGGCTTCTGAAATATTTAAGATATGTAATAATTCTAATAATTTTACTTTTATATTTGGTTTAGAACATGGTTTTGTTAATTCATTGACCCAAATTCCGACAGTCTTGTCAATAAAGGATATGAGTTTTCTTTCGTTAATGTTAACAATAAAATTATCCCAATTTTTCAAAATCTAAACCTTTTTATGAGTCTTTATTGTTTTAAATTAATTTTTATATTTTCTTTTATCGTATAAATATAAGTCGGTGTATATTTTAAAAGTTCTTCTTGGTCGAGTTCTTCTAATTTAAAGTCAAAAAATAAATTCACCTCTGGTTTCACAACTGAACAATGACTGACTCCATCCACATTTTGAACAATATCTGTAATCTGTGACCTGTAAATATTTGCATCATTTCCAAATCGATCTTTCAATCCATCATAAATAGCGTCTTTGATAGATTCTTTCAATGCAATTGTTGTGCCAATATAGGAAGGATCTTTAACCACATCAACTTCGATTTCAAAAGGAATTGATATATCAGGAACAATCCAACCTTCTTCAGTATAAAAATATATTTCTCCGTCTTCTAAATTATAGACACAATCGTCAATAAGCGGCGTATAATAATCATAAGAACCAGACCCTAAATATGTCACGATATCATTTTGATGTTCTCCGTAATCTGTTAAAATATATCTTTCTCCGTCATTTATAGGAGATGGGATTCCTTCTCTTAGTCCGTTTATTGAATCCAACTTATTTTTTTTATTTAAAAAAATATTTGTTAATTTTCCAGAAGTTTTTGTAAATTTTATATTAATGAAATCAGATATCATTCTATGTCCTGTTAAATCTAACGAAACAATTTTTTGGAGAATTAAAGATTCAAATAAAACTTTTTGCGAATCATCTAAATTATCCCATTTTTCTTTTAAAACACATGGAATATCATAAATAGTTACTGTGTCATTATTTTCCACAGTAACATTTGATTTCATTAAAAATTTTAAATCCTTTTTTATCGTGGCATAAAAATCTTCTTTAAGCCATGTTATTTCATTACTTGATCCCGCATTTTCTTTAAATGTAAGTTCATGTTTCAATTCACCTTCTTTAAATTCACTTTTTGGGACTGAAATAATTATATCACCACTTCCATTTACCTGTGAAGTATATGCAGTTAAATCTCCTTCTATTTCAAGGTTTACTTCAAGATTACTAAATGTTCCTGATACAGAAGTGGTAATCGTATATTTTATATGATCATTTCCATCATCCTCAATACTCACGATTTGACAACTTACATTCTTAGTTATATCATCCTCAGAATTATTTTGTAATAATATTCGAGGCGCAAGCTCTATTTTTTTAATATAATAAAAATAAGTCGCAGATTTTCTTGTTTTATTGGCTTCAATGTCAAAAGGAGAAATATATTCAATATTATAACCATTTGAATCTTTTTCGTCTTCATTGGTAAGCGGTGTTTCCCTGGAAATTGTAAATATATTTTCTTGAACATTCATTTTTTGATACCAAATGGAATTCGTAGAAAATGGAATTGAACTATCTTCTGTATCTGAAGTGTTAAGAAATATTGGTGAATAGATTGATATTTCATTTCCTTGTGTATCTGCTCTTTTCAAAATAGGAATATAATCAGGAGATAATGGAAAATTAGGAATTATGGCATTTATATTTTTATAATCATTTTCTGAAACCAATCTTGAAAGAGCCGTTAAATTAGTTATCGCATTGGTTCTAATTTCTTCCAATGTTTCAGAATCTGTTCCTCCAAACCCAGGTGCCGGATTTGTCACAGAATATGACACTGGAATTTCTGTGCTTGTCAAATAAAGTTTCGGTCCTTTTAATAAAGAACCCGGAATAATATTTCCTTGAGAACCTTTTGTTTCATAAATTCCTATTTTAATAATATCACCATTTTTTGGGCGCTTTCCCATTAATGAATTTCCAAATAAGAATTTAATTCCATCTTCTCTGTCCACAGTCGTGTATGCCTTTTCTTCAGGCGGAATTAAATATAAACTATTATAATATTGCCATTGGGTTTCGGTTCCATCTTCGATAACACTAACATTGGTTGAAAAATAATCTTTTTCAATATCTACAAAAAATTCTTTGAACATATATATATTTTCATCTTCATCCATTGTAAATGTTTCTTCTTTTATTGTAAATTGTTTTAATGGAAGTAAAAATGAAAATATATCATTATTGTTATTATCTCTCCCAATATATACTGGAACCGAAAAAGGTCCAATAGTATTTGGAGCTACGATATTATCAAAATCAGTTAAAACCACTGTTACCTGTGGATCGTTTTGAGGATCCGTCACGACTGTCACCAGTGTATGATAATATGTCTGGAAAATAATATCATTTGCTTCAAACTGTGAATATTTTGGAAATTCAAATGTTTTTGTGCCTTGCTGAAAATTCGCTGTCATTTTAATTAATGCATCTACAGAAGCCGGAGACCCATACTTTTTATTATATCCTAATGAGGCTGCGCCTTCATAAATAGATTCTGGCAATTGGCATCTTGTTAAAAAATATTCTTTCCATAATGACGCACTATAAAATAATAAATTATTAGATAGAGTTGTCATTGTCTCTATCACGAAACTCAAAAATGAAGTTTTTGTTAAATCAACTTCTTTGAGATCGAGATAAGTCTGCATTTGACTTAAAATTAAATTTTTTATATCTTCCCTTGAAAGAGATATTGTATTTTCAACGTTGGCCAATTTTTATTTCCTTATAAGAAAATTAATCCAGAATTATTATCAAAAAATTCTTTTAATTTGTCACTTATATATTCTTTTTTTCTCATCATCAATGTAGAAAAAATAGCATCGTCAATAGATAATATTGATTTAATATAATCTATAAAAACATAATCATGAACTGTTTGGTTTTGGATATCATCTATTGAGAAAGATTGGAAAGGTCTGAGTCTTAATTTAAAAAATGTCACATCTGTATTTGCTGATTTTTCAATGCCGGTGACAACATATAATGGATATTTATCATGTTCTTCTGGCATAAGAAAATTCTGTTCAAATTTTACGATATCTCCAAAATAAGGTTGAATTCCATAAGAAGAAGGGATTGTTATTTCTCCTTCTCCTTCTTTAATCAAACCATCTTCACTTCCATTAAAAGATGTGTTTATTTCATTTGAAAAATAAACCGGCAATAAAAGATATTTATTAAATCTTAATCCAGAATGATTTCCAATTCTTTCATAAAATCCATCGAGCAATTTTTCGTCTTCAATAATTGATTCATCTTTATTTATATTGAAATATGTGACTAAAAACGCAATGGAATCTTTTGAATATATATCATAAACTAATCTATTATATTCTTCAATATAAAAATATAATCGTTTATAATTTTGCATTTTTAACCCTTTAAATTATATGCCTCGGAAAAGATTCATATATTCTTCACTCAACACAAAAGTCATGCTTTTATAAGTGTCTTCAAATTTGACTTTTATGTCAACATTCAACCCTTTTCCACTTTGGGTTTTACTAAATTTTATATCAGAGACAGTTCCTCTATTATCAAAAAATTTTAACACATAAGTTAATTCACTTTTTAAATAATCTAATGTTTCTGCATCCATGGGCTCCCATATAAATTGATTTAGCCCGACACCCATTTCGGGGTCATGATCAACAGTTCCCTTTGGAGTGAATAAAATATCAATCCATGAATTAATTACAACATCTATTCCCTCTATTTTTTTGAAGTCTCCATAAGATGAAATAAAAGGGACATAATCAACAATAGTATTTGGTTGAATTATGTCCCTTCGAGCAAACCTATTCAATATATTTGCCATTATTTAAAAAGTCCTTCAACTATATTTTCTAAAGCCGCATTATTTTGTTCATCAAGCTTTTGTTTCCATTTTAAAAGGTTATAAAATCGTTGGACAGGCATATTCATTATATCACTATAAGGTTGTTTTAATATCTCCATGCAATAAAAAATACTTTCCTCTAAATTTTTTTTAAAGGCGGAGATTACGCTAACCTGTCCATATTTCTCGAAAAAATTGTGTCACTAAATCAATATTAACAATTTCTGAATGTCCACATTTAGGACATTCAACACCCATCTTCAATTCCACACAATATTTTTCAAAATTTTCTTTGTATGCTTCCATGATAATTCTTCTATCTTTTGGAGGCAATGATGAAAATGCTTCGATAATGTCTGTGCGCTCAACATATTCCACTTTTTGGTTCGCACTTTCATCATTTCCAGTCGCAGCTATATTTTCTACAAATTTAGCAATAATCATAGAATCATTAAAAATATTTGTATTTTCATCTGTCATAGATGGCCCGAATTTTTTAGCAATTTCATATTCATCTTTCAATGTGGGTTCTTTAATATAAGCTGTGACAGTATTTACAATTTCTAAGGGAACTTTTACAATTTTTTTTGTTAAGTCATCATCGCCAGGATATAAATTCATATGGAATGTATCTGACGCTTTAATTTTTACATCATATTTATTATCACAATTTGAGCAAGTTACTGAATATGCTCGCATGTCTCCATATGAAATATAATATAATCCATAAAGCAATGCGACTCTATCTGTCACAGTGACATTTTCAAGAAAATCATCGTAATTTTTAATTTTGTCAGGCGCAGAAACAATTGCATTATAAATACATCTATTCAAATGATCCATAATTTTTGTAGAAGAAAAAATACTTCCTTTTAATTTCTCTTCATCTGCAACTGTTAATGATTTGAGGGTGAAAGATTCCTTAGATTGGGGGCAAATTACTTCATATTCAGGAAATTTTGGAACGCTTTGAAAACCTATAAACATGTTGAATTCCTTTATTGTTTAAAAATTCTTGGTTCGTGGTTAAAATTAAATAACTGAAACTTTTTCAGTACTTCAATTTTTAAAATTTTAAGTAAATAGACTGCCCAGCAAATTTATGCCGGGCAGCCTATTTGGTTTATATATTATTTTTCTATTTAAATTTAAAGTGTTACTGTAAATTATAATTTAGCCATAGATTTATTAAGAGAAGCGATTTGCTTATCTATTTTCTTTTTACACTTATCCGGTTTTTTGGCTTTAGAACAAGCATTTTTAGTCTTTTTAAGAGCAGCAATCTCAGCTTTATATGCATTTTTCTTTGCGTCGGTAATGCACAGAGTTTTTTCCTTGCCTTCTTTGGTCTTACACTGCTTGGCAAATTTGCTAAAATTCCTTGCATATATCTTTGTTGCCGCATAAATCACAACAGCTGCAATTGCAGCAGCGCCAAGAATCATGCTCCCCTCTTTAAAATATTCACTATTTTTAAGCATATCAAAAGCTTCTGCTTTATTATTTAAAACCCATTTAATGTCTTTGATGAAATTGTGATATATTTTAACAGTATCATCAACAATCTGCCCCGGATGTTTAATCAAATCCCACACCGATGCAAAAAATGATTTTAGCAAAGCAATAAGAGCATCGAGTTTAGCTTCAAGTGTTTTAATTGTAGATTCCCAAAACCCAGCTTCGTGTTGATCTCCGATTCCGACAGCATGTTCAAATTTTTTAACCCCTGCCGCTATGTCGGCCTTGAGAACAGCGGATCCATCTTGTATCTCTTTATAAAATTCAGTTGCAAAACTTTTAATTGCGTCTGGAATCTTAGATGTCATAATAGTTTTAATTTCAGAACCATAATGAGACACGGCGTCTGAAATGCTTTTTAACACATCATTAATTTCTTTATGTATAGCGTTCATATCAAAGTCTTCTAACAAAATATTTTCTCTAGTATATGCAATGCTTTCATTTAAAACCCGTGTATATGATAAAGATTCAATCTTCTTTATCTCATTTAATTTTGAGATTTTGTCATAATCGTAATCAAAAGTCAATCCTAATAATTCATTCGCAATATTTTCTCCAAAATTCTTGGCAATAAAATTATAATTTGAACCAAACAATTTTGTTAAACCTGCGCCAATAAAAGATTCTGCAATACATTTATTATCAGGATTTCTTGCATCAATCGCAAAAGATTGAGCAATTTTTTGATCTTTCCCTTCCATAAGAAGAGACATGATTTCAGCCGCATTCGCTTTCTCAAGAATAAAATCGATCATTTTATTCTTATCGCTTTCATTGATATTTTTATTTTCTAAAATGCTATCTCTCAATGCTATTCTTGCGGATGCAATAAATAGCGCAGTATTTTTTACATTATTTGCATAATTCATTTATATGTTCCTCCTATTAAAATTTATAAAAAAATAATGTTATATTCAAACAAATTATATTAATCAAAAGAATCTTCATACATAGTTTCAGGAAAAATCTTATACCATTTCATACCTTCCTTAATTACAGTATCGCGGAAATAATCTGCTTTCTTTTCACAAAGTTCATATACCCATTTTTCTTCAATGATTCTATTTACATTAAATTCAATCTCAGGCTCAATTTTATCAATAGTTTCTATAGAAGAAGGATAAAGATCTTGAGGATCTTTTAAAGGATAAACTCCATCCCATGCTTCTGCTGTCTCGACATTATCAAGTTCTGGTGTCATTGTCCAATATAACATAGTAGCAGAATAATCGGAAAGCTTAAATGGTAACCCAGAAACTCCGACTCTATTATCTCTGATCATTTTTACCCAATGGTGTATAATTTTTCGGACAGGCGTTCCTTGCATTTCTAAAAATTTTAAAGTTACAGAAGTCCCATATTCTACGCTTCCGGGAGTTGCCCATTTAATTCCTCCAAGCCCGGTATATTCAACTTTATTTACCGTCCCACCTGCCGGGGTGACGCCAGTGCATAGAGATGACAATATTCTATGGGGGTCACGTATGTCCTGTTGTATGTATAAATATTTTTTTAAGCCCTCTGGAAATATTGTAAACCATATAAAAAACGTCCCAGAAGTGTACGGATCAGCAGAAACAACCTTAGTTCCACCAAAATGTCTGGTAGTGAGCTGGTCTCTAATAACATTGAATTTATTAGCCATTTTTAAATCCCCTTATTAAGTAAAGTTTTTATCTTTTGTTTAATATTTCTAATATTTAAATTTTTTGTAAAATTTAAAGCCCTATCGTCTATATAAACCAACGCTGGTAATTTTTCTGATGTGATATAATCATAAGGTATATCATATTTTTTAAGCCATATTTTCATATCATTTATTAATTCTTCACTCGTTGGATTTTGATTCCCGTTTTCAGATGCCCTTGATGTAAAAATAACAATTTCGAACCCATCATTTTTTAAATCTTTTATCAATTCAATCGCAACAGGAATTGGTCCATTTATCAATTTTCCATCATTCCAGCCATCGTAATCATATATGACACCATCAAAATCTATCATTATTCTATTTTTGATGTCATCAACATTTGATGGCGAATTATATTCCTGATCAATTAATATTTTTCTTTTTGGCTTTTTTATTTTTTGTACCGTGTCAATTCCAAAAAAAGATTCATTTTTCAAAATTTCTTCTATTTTGGAATTTATTTTTTCAGATAAATCCATATAAATTCCTTCATGAAAAGGGGAGAAAGAATATTCTTTCTCCCCTTTTCAAAACATAGGATTATTCCACAAAGAATGTGAGGTTAATTTGTTCCACGGCACGCATCGGTTTCAATGTTACATTGATATGAAATTTCTTGGTCTTGATTTCATATTCAGACGCCCCAACATCTACTCCGAAGGAATATAAACCTCTATCTTCTTGAATTGTTCTTAGAAAATCTTTGATTTCTAAGGAAACCTGCGACCAAGTTTCTTCATCATTAGATTTAAAAATATATCCTCTGGCATACCGTTTTAACGCCTCACTGACCCACAACACCAATCTTGAAATATTTAAATCCTGCATCGGGCCGGGGCGAAGTTGTGAAGTTAAATTTCCCCAAGGCATAAAACCTTCTCTAAAGTGAACGATTGGATTCAGTTGTTTCAAATATAAATCCGAAATATCAACACGATTGGGTTCATACCGTAATTCTTTAATTGTTGCTATTGTAAAGTCAACCCCCGCAACGGCATTCCAAATTTCATTTAAAGAATCATTTTGAGGAATCAGAGAGCTCATATGATAAACCGGAGAAATCCATAATGTTCTATTCGTAAATGGATCATCAATCTTAGAATAGCCCTCGAAAATACAAACATGATAATCATTCCACTTATGATTATTCGCCCGATTAGTTTTAGCAGTTTCTGCGGAATAATTATCGCCATTATCGGTAATTAATATACAATTTTCCCTTGCTTTTGCAAGATTGACCATCTCGTTTTTAACATCATCTGAATACCCCGGATCATAAATTTCAGTAAAATAAATAAATTCTGTATTTTTAACAGAATCAACATAAGGGGTTCCAGTATTATGAAAATCATTAGGATCAAAAAGCAAGCCGCTAAATGCATTCTTCAATACTAAATCTGCTTCGGTTATTTGGAAAACTCCGCCACTGACTAAACTGCCTTCAGAACCTTTCTTAAGGTTTACATAACTCCCAGAAAGATCCGAAAAGGCCCATGATAAATTATAAGGAGTCTTATGAATTTCATAAGTAATTTCGTCTGAGAGAAAATCAAAGGTGACAGGATCCGTAGGATTATCAAAATTTTTAACACCTGCGGTCCCCAAAGTGTCATCCGTATAAATTTTAATTTGGGTGTCATTACTTCCGGATTCCGTACTAGTATTCAGATATCCATAAACAGAATTGCCTTTCCCGTCCATTAAAATGATAGAATAACCACCGGTAGTCCATTCAGAGAAATCTTGCCTATCATCCGTCAAAATATAAGTTCCTGAATCTAAAGAAACAGTGCCTATATTTCTATCATAAGATCTAATAATAAGATCATAAGCAGGGGACATATCCCCATCACTTTCTCCTTGGGTAGGATTCAGTGTCATATAAGCTCTTATAATATCAGAATAATTTTCTAAAACGTCCACAATATAAAGGGAATTTCCATTCATATCTTTTGCATCGGGTTTAAATGAAATTTCAAAACTTTCTACAATTTGGTCTCTTGCCTGACCAGAAAATCCTTCAATTCTTTCATGAATATCCAAAATAAATACATCCCTGGAAACCGGATTCGAAGATTGTGTAATCTGGAAAGAATATTTATTGTAATATTCTCCACGGCCTTTTGCGGCAATAACACAAAGAGGATATTCAGAACCATTTAATTCAAGTTCTTGTTTTAATTGCTTTTTGTTTGTCGCATTGTCATATTTAAAACTCAATTCTTTAGTGCTATCATCATATACAAGAATTGCCAAAGCATATTGAGCATCTTCCGACAAACAACGCATTGCATAAAACGCACCCGATTGTTCAAGAAAATTATATCCAATATATTTTCCAAGAGAATAAGGAAGAGGATATTCTGAAGAATTCGGCTCTCCAAATTCTTTAATAAACTCCTCCTGTGAAGTAAAATACTTCAAAACATTATCTTCCCCTTTGGGGGCAAACAAACATGTCATACCAATACTGGAAGGCACAGTCTGAACATATGATGTTAATTGTTTAATGGCGACATTTACGCCTGGCCCTGCGAAACTTTTACTCATTTTTATTTCTCCTCAAATTTGGTATTTCTTTTATTATTTGTTAAAAAATTATCGTTAAAAATTTTAAATTCCTTAACTCATTTCTCCTCAAATTTGGTATTTCTTTTATTATTTGTTAAAAAATTATCGTTAAAGATCTTAAATTCCTTAACTCATTTCTTTTATTATTTGTTAAAAAAATAAATACCAGATAAAAGTTATGCTTCTTGTGCTATCTTTTGGAGTGTCTGGAAATGTTATCCGAGCATAAAGATAAAACTGTGAACCGTTACTAACATATAATCCAGCTTCGTTTATTATTCCATCCGGGTCATTTGCTTCATTTTGTTCTAATCTTAGGCTCACCGATTTAATTAAATTTCTATTATTATTTGCACTGTCTGGATTTGTAGAAATATCTGAAGGACTAAATGCTTTCTTTTTTCCGCCATCTGGATATGAACTGTGGATTATAATCGGATCTGCAAGATCTACATCCTCATTTGTAGGAGATACAACAGAACCTCCGCTTGTTCCTCCTTTTCCAACTCCAAAATGAGTAACTGCCATATGACCTGTGGAATCAAAAACCATGTCTGCTATTTTTTCTCTTCCCTCATAAACCACTAAATTATTTATTTCATGAATTTTTTTGCCATTTGAAAAGATCTCTACGTAATTTTTGCGTTCTTTTTCATTCATAGATTTTTTAAGCATAAACATAATATTTATGCCGTCCTCCTATTTGGGTTATTTAGGGTTTAAAAATAAATGATTCAGAATTTTCAATTTATAAAATTTATTTTTCATTTGATTTCGAAAAGGGATTTTCATTATCTTTTTGAGTTGTTTTTATTATAATTTCACTTGACTTGTTTTCATTTGGAATCCCTCTTTTCATTGAAGATGCAAAATTAGAAGAATCCATTATTTTAATTATTGTATGAGAATGCGACCTCTTGCCTGGCCTAATATCAGAGTTCATAAATTCTCCTTTCTTTTATATTTGTTAAAATTATATTTTCGCAATATTATGAATAATCTTAAATTGCAATTATCAAAGCCACAATCAAACCAAAAATAATTCCGGTTTGAGATATTTTATTTATTCTTTCATCCATTTGATGATCATATCTTTCTTGCCTATATGCATTTTCTGAATTAGCCCACAACTCCCTATAATATTTTATTTTTTGTACATCAAGCATTATATATTCTTTTAATGCATTATTTTTATTTATCTCGACGTTAATTAATTTTGCCTGTTCTTTAGCAATATTTTTATAAGTTTTTGTTAATATTAATAATTGAGCAATTTTATTATATTCTTTTGGAGTCATTGCTACATATTTGGCTTCATTTATATCACACAATTTATAATTTTCATCTAAGAAAAATGTTTTTAATTTAGATGGCTTTTGAATATTATCTAAATTCAATACATATGGTTTTTCTTTTTTAAAAGAAATACCATCATTTATTACAAATGGTTTAAATTCTTTGGGGGCACATCCAAATAAAAATAAAATAACAGAAAAAAATACAATAAACTTTTTCATGATAATATTCCTTTTCATTTCCCTTTTTAATATTCTTTAAGAAATATTTCAACAACATCGAATGCCGCAGTATTAAAATCAAATGTAAGATTTGAATTTACATCTAAAGTTTCTGGAAATCCAGATCTTTGAACATGTCTCACAGTAATTTTGTCAGCATCGCTTATCCCAAGTTGTTCTCCATAATTTTGTAAATCCATATCAGATGATGTATAAGTTTCATTTACTATAGTTGGTTGAATTCCATCAGGAAGACCTGGCCATCGTTCATCATAAAGACTTTTATAATCTATTATAGTTACGTCTTCACTTGTCCATCCAGCCCCTTTGTCATATAAGCCTGGGCAATCATAATGCTCCCCCCCTTGTATATCCCATAACACATTTCCCGCAGGGTATTCCATGCGGCATCTCTCTTGTCCAGCATGCAATAAATCCACAATATAAGCTTTTATGCTAAATTTATTAACGAAACTGCTATCATGATCTTCCTTGTTGAAAAAATGGCTATCGAATAATCTTTCATTCAAAGATATATATGATTTTAAAATCGCCTGAGTATGATATGGCTTAAAAAAATTAATTATATTATAAAAATCATCTCCAAATATATCGAAATCTTTACTAATATAATTTAAAAGATTTGGTAAATAATTAAAAAAGTCTGAATTAATGTCTGTTAAAAATGTATCGAATAAATCATTAATATTTCTTAATAATTTAAAAACATTTTCTTTTAATTTTTTTTCATCTTGATTGCCTAAAACATTATCTAAAGCAGTTTTAAGATCTGAAAATTTATTTTCCAAACAATGATCAAAAGAATCTTCATTAAGCATTTCATAAATATGTTGGCCATTTACCCAAACATATTTATCTTCAAATTCATTAATATCACTTTTTGTTGGATTTTGTTTATCTAATCTATTTTTAAAATCTATAAATATAGTGTAAAAATCATTTGGGCTTGCATTTGGATCTGTTTGATATTTTGGATAATATGATAAAATACGATGTGGATTTTGCACATTAAAATGAACGTTAAAATATTTTTCTAGAATATAAATATAACTTAAATATAATTCCAAGACAGAAACATTAGAATCATAAGTTATTACATCAGAGCTGAAATTATATTTTCGATCATTCTCAAAAGAAGTAGGATCATTATCATTATAATGATCTATTTCTAGTCTAATTTCTAAATCTAAAATTAAAAAATATGCTTTTAAATTTGAAACTGAAAATGCTGAATTTACACCAATATATTTTGTTTTAACTGGGAGTGATATCTTATTGTTTTCCAAAAGATTTATTATATTATCTTTTGTTACGAGCCATTGAGGGTCATTATTTACAATTGCGTTAAAATTAAAAGAAATCGTGTCCGTCGAATCAAAAGCATTATAACCAACTAAAATTAAATCACTTCCAGTATAATCCAACCAAAATTCATATATTTTTATATCGAAATGTAGAAAATTAAATATCTGTTTTAATGCGCCAGGAGTTCCTTTAATTTTATATAATTCAACCAAATCTTTATAAAGATTTATTAAATCTTCTCTTGTGGCAAAAATTGATAAAAAACCAAACCCCATTGATTTTAATTTTTCAATTATATCTTCATATCTAAATGCATTTACGTCTGCAATTGAATTTTTTCTGTTCTCTAAAATAACTTTATTTGAAGCATACCAATCTACAAAGAAATTTTTTAATCTTTTATAATCATCTGTATTTTTTGAAATTCTATCTATTGTTTTCATAAAAAACAATAGAGATTTACTTCTTTGATCAACAATAATGGGCCGTAAAAAACTTTCTATATCATAATCTGGCAAATTTATACTTGAATTGGGGTTTTCTAACGCATTGGTTCCGCCAATAGGATGATCACCAAGAAGTTTAAAAATATTTTCAAAATCTTTAAAAGGTTGAAAACCCATTTAAAATTCCTTTATAGCCTATGTGTCATAATAAAATTTTCAAAAATAACATTGATTAAATAAGTCTCATAAAAATATTCGAGAATTTCTCTAGGCGTATTTCCATTGTCTTTTGTGAATATAATTAAATTATCATATAAAGATTTATCATTATTTATCTTATAATCTAAATATATGTAAATCAAGACAAATAATTTATTATTTATTTCAGGAGGAGGAGATATCAATTCTGTATTATCTTTTTCATAATCTTTAAATGAAGATTGGTCTTGGTGATAATTTAAAATGATATCTCTATCAAATGTTATCCCATCCAATGTCGTATTTGCAGGATCCAATCTGTATTCTAATAATTTATCCAAAATTAAAATGTCATCTGATTCTATATTAAAAAGATTCATTCCAGAAGTGTTATTTGGAACCAAATCAAGATAAATCGTATCTGAAAATATCTTGCCTCTTGTTAAAAGGGTTTTATCCCATTGTGTTAAAACATCGTTTGGCTGATATAAATAATCATATGTGGTGGAATCATATGATTCATTAAAAAGGAGGGAAATCAATGATGTTTTATAATTTTCATTCCAATTTAATTCCGGGGAATATCTAATAAAATCTCTATTTAAAAAATTATTTTTAAATGTCTTATTAATCCAATATAAAAAATCAGGAACTATATAATGCATAAATAAACCCCTTTTTTATTTTGTTAAAATTATTGAAATGCTTTATTTTATAGATAAATAAGAGAGGGGAAGATAACAGCTTGATAAAATAAAACAGACTTCTCTTATTTATATATCGATAAGAGAAGTCCGTTTTATTTTTTATTTTATTTAGGGGTTTAATTAAATAAAAACATTGACATTTCTTTTCTTCAAAACATTTATCAAAGCATTGTCTTGCCCACCACTTTCATATGCCAATAATAATTGATATAATTCATCTTTGTTCATGCCCATTTTTCTTCCAAGTTCAATAAGCTTTTCAATTTCAGTCGTATCTTTGGCTCTGGAGATTTTAAATCCTTCCCTAATTGCCGCAATAGTAGAAATAACCGCAGTGTTTACGGTTCCCCAAACTTGGCCCGAAATATATCCTTTTATTAAAAGATATGTGGAAACGATTAATATTGAAAAAATAATCCAAACCTTAACTGAAATTAAAGTTTCCAATACTTTTTTACTGACGCTAATAATATAATCTTTATTAAAAGTATTTTTCTTTACCGGCACGGGTGTCGATGTCTTTTTCTTAGCCGGTCTTCCTCTTTTTTTTGTTGTTTTTTTTGCCATTTTTTTAATCCTTCAATATATCGATACATTAATATAACATTTTATTATATCTCATCATTTTAGATAATTCCAATGCTCGATGCCCAACTTGATCTGCCCATCGAGAATCAAGCATTTCATCTGCCGCTTTCCCATAATTTTCTTCTTTCAAAGCTCTTAACATATTTTTAAATTTCAACAATTTAGTTAACCCTAAATTAAATAACATATCGCATATGACCATTTTTCTGATTACTGATAAGTGATCCAAATCCAATTTTAAAAAATCTTCCTCGACTCTTTTAAAATCATATTCAAATATGTATTCCCAAATATAATCTGGCAAATATGAACCAAGAAGAAATGCGTGACCATATCCTCCAGTTAAGACACCAACCGTATCTTTATAAATTCTATCTCTATATCCTTCATGTCTTTTAATCATATCTTGACATAATTTTCGATTTTCTTCATAACTCATTTTTATTATCCTTTCTTATTCTTTTTCAGAGATATCTTTTTCGAGATCTTTCATATCTTTTTCTTTGAACCAATTATAAAAGAACCATCCAAATAATCTCACAGCTTTGAAAAATCTATTTGCTATTATTGAATATTCCTCATGTTTTAATGGAAGATGCTCAAAGGTCTCATTGACACAATTTATCATTTCTGAATAAAATAAAACGTCGGCTTCTAATCTGTCTCTTCTTTTTTCAGCTAAATATCTAAACGGAGACATCCAAAATCTCCAACTCGTAATTGAAGGGCCTTTGCCTCTATAATATCTGAAATCATGTTTTTTACAAAATTCTTCAAAAATATAATCTGGCGGCTTAACTAAAAATTTTTTATTTCCACAACCATTTGTAATTGCAGATTTTTGTTCATCTGTCAAATCATCATATTTTATTCTTTCATCTTCCATAATTATATCAACTCCTTTTAAGAATTAGAATAATCATTATAAACCAGTCTTAATTCTAAATTCCCAGTTGATACAGTTCCGTTGTTTTCATAATATAAATATAAATTATTTGTTTTTGGGTCATCTAAATTCTCAATAAAATAAGTTGAAAAACTATAATCAGAAACAAATTTATTTATATCGGTATAATTGAGAACTTCATGTAATGTATTGTGATACAATCCATTTTTATCAAAAATCTTAACTGTGTATTTATCTGAATTGCAAATCACAACAAGACCAATTAATTTAATCAAATCAGTTGTGTCTTCCATCTCCTCAATTTCTACCGTATATGATTTCATACGTTGCTCACGACTAGGGGCAAGCAAAGGAATCTCAATCAAACCTGAATTGTTTCCAGAATCCACTGAATTTGTATTTCTATAATCTATAATGATTATATTTGGAATAACATTAATAACTTTTTGTCGTATGAGTTCCATTTATCATTTCCTTTAATTTTTTAAAATTAATTAAAGATATGTTGCGGGCCAAGAAGCCTTATCTTCAATTCTTGTTTTTATATCCATAAATGTTTCAATAGTTTGAGCGGCTGTAATTTCATCCCAAAAACTTTTTGCAGTATTATATGTTCCAAGAAAAAAATCAGTTAACGCATTTGAAATTTCTTCAAATTCAGCATTTGTTAAATTTAAAAACCCATCCAGTGTCTGAAAAATATCACCATCATTTCTTTTTCCCGCTGCATAACGAGCGGCTTCTGAATTAAATTTATTCATTGCATCCTCTCGCGTATCAATAGGATGGTCATTCCAAACAATGCCGCAAGATTGAATCATTTTTTTAGTTTCTTCACAATGAACATACATATTATATCTTATTTCTTCTAAATTTTTTGGGACAATATTAAAATTCATTTTAATTACTTCATTTTCTGAATCAAAAACATAGTCAACTGAATTTATGATATGAAAAAATTCATCAATATCAGTTCCACTGCCATCAAGAGGATACCAACCCAAAGCTTTTAATTCAGCATCCGTTAATGAATCCAAATTATCATATTCCTCTTGTGTTTTGGGATCCACCCATGTTTCAGGCAAAGCTTTTGGTTTAATTAAAATAGTTTGTGTTTCACTATCATAATATCCATATGATGCGCGCCCTACTCCAACGCTATAATCATCTGAGCCCATCAAAGGAGCATCCGACACACTGTGTTTCATAGCTTCCATTTTTTTTGTATTTTTTTTAACAGATTTTCTGCTTTTTTTAGTTTTCTTTGTTTTTTCAGTTTCTTTAATCTTCGCTGTTTTTGAGGATTTTTTAGATACCATAATTCAATACCCCTTTGCTATTTTTGATATTTTTAATTTGTTAAAATTTTCTTTTAAGTCTTAATGTCTTAAAAAAGATAACATTATATTTCTTTTGTATCTCATTCTTTGCCCATTCAATATCCATAATGGATACGATATCTACAAAGCCAAAAAGATATATAATATATTCATCATTTAAAATATGTTGTGGAATATAAAAAATATCATTGGATGTTTTTTTAAAATCGGATTTTTTAAATAAAAATAAATCTTTCCATTTTGCTGTTTTTGAAATTGGATATTTTATTTTCCAATTTTTATCAAGCGATTCATTTTTTATGACAAAATATTCAGATGTTCTTTTATTGATGATAAAATAAATATCTTGTTCTTCTTCTTTAATAATATTCCTTTCATTTGCCATATGTGTTTCTATATTTTTTTGAATATCATTACCAAATTCTTTATATTTCTCAGTTCCCCAAAAGACATCGAATCTTGGTTCATTTATTTTAATAAATTCAAATAAACAATATTCTGGAGTATATCCTTTATAATTTTGAAATTTTAAAAAATATTCCGGAGTAAATAATAATTTTATATTATCTGTATATATTGATCTTTCGTATGCTCCATTCAATTGAGAGGCAGTCATATTATATTTTTTCAATTCCACTTTTTCATTCATAAATTTATGACATGGAGAAGAATTGAATAAACATTTATCCATTGTGCATGGAACTATTTTCTTTGTATTCAAGAAAACAGGAACATAACACCTGTCAATCTCTTTAAGATTTTGTTCAATATTAAATTTTAAAAATTCCTCCTTGCTTTCAAAACCTAAATTTAACAAATCCCCTTTTAATACAAAATCATCAGATGGAGACGCTTGGCCTTTTATTCTAGTTATATTATTATATTTATTGATTAAATGTCTGCCTTTTATCAAAGTTTCGATATTCGTCATCATAAATATCCTTTTTTCCAAATTTTAAATTAAATCCAATTATTTTTATCTTCAATTTCAATAATAATATGTTTTAATTCGTCAATCGTTTCTGATTTCTTAATTTCATTCCAAAAATCTGAATAAACTCTATAAATATGTTGAAAATAATTTCTTATATTCTCCCATAATTCAATTATTTCATCGCTTGATAAATACATAGGGATAGAATTAATTATTAATAGATTGTTTTCCCCATTTTTTATATTATTTTTTATTGCAATATATTCCATATTTAATTTGGTAAGAAAATCAGAATCTAAAAGTACGACAATATTCTTTTTCCCCCATTTATAACCCAAATTTTGAATTGTTTTTAATGTCTCATCAAGTTTATCGAAAATATTTTCTTTTATATCTGATATTGATTTTTCTTTTCTTATATAATCTCTTGTCACAATATCTTTTTCTGAATCATAATACCAATCTGTTTTTTCTAATATTTCAAAATATGAATTATACTCTATGGGTTCATCTATGACTTCTTTCCAGCCAAGTTTAAATATTTTTTTAAGAGGGAGGTTATCAAATCCAGAATATGTTTTTCCTGTCTCTGGCTCTGTCCAGACTTTTGGAGCCATCTGAGGGTTTTCCATTATCACACCATTTTTAACATAAGCTATCATTTCTCATCACCTTTCTGATAATAAAATTAATTATTATTCTGATTATTCATATAATTCAAACCAATCAAAGTTCCTTCCCATGTATTTCCGCCATCAATTGTCATAAAAGAAACAATATCAGTTCCATTAATAGATAAACTCGGGGGATTGCCATTCACCCAATTTATTTGATTATCCCATGCAATCCCATGAGATCCTCCATTTATAATATAAAAAATAACCTCATATGGAATTCCATTTAAATAATTTGATGTGGCAGGTTTTATATGCATATCATGATTAACAATGATTTTATAGTGGGAATATTTTGTGGGATCAAAAAGATAAGTTTCTGTGTTTATATCAGATATTCCATAATCTTTTAATCTGTTATTTTGTAATTGCCAATCATTATTTATGAATAAAAATATAGAATAAATATCTGATAGAATTAATATATGACCTTCATCCGGGGCGATTTCATCCCATGAATATCCATTATATTCATAAATATAATTTTTTCTCCATTTTACATCATCCAATTCACCATCGTCAGTGGAAATATATCTATCGCCTTCAATTAATTCAGGAGAACCAGAATTTGGGTTATAGAAATTCTTAACCTGAATGAAAGATTTTTGAGTAATATTATCAATTCTGTTTTGCGTGTATAATAAATCAAACCCAATATCAAATAAATGTGATCTCGGCACTTTTCTATTTAAATTCATAGAAATTTCCTATAGATTTTTTAATGAATTGTTTAAGTCCTAGATATATCTAATCCAACAACATAACATTCAACATGCGCCCCATCTTCACAATAAAAAAATAATCTATCTGTCTTTCCGCCGGTAGATAATGAAGGAGGGCTACCTTGAGGAAAAAAAATATTTGGGTCCCATGTTATCGCGTAATCCCCACCCCCAGTCAATTCAATAGTGACTCTTCCAATATTTCCGGCAGAAGGCAATTCTCCAATAATGACTTCTATATTCGATTCTATTGTATATTTTAATCCAACTTTAGATGTTAAATTCAATACAATTGAATCTACAACACCTAAATTGGAAAATAAATAATCAGGAACTACATCTCCAGTTATTTTTCTGCCAAAAGGAATTAATCTGTTCATAATTATGCTCTCTTGTTTTTATATTTGTTAAATGTTGTTTTTTGTAATCTTTTATATAATCCAGGATATTCATTCATATTTGAATTTAATTTTTCTATACTTTCCAGCCCATCCGCTTCTGAATAAGGTAATATACAATTTTTATTTTTATAAATTGAATAATTAAATTCTCTGCAACTCCTAAATAATTTAGGTTTCCCAATTTTATTGGTCATATTTAAAAATAAATCTGATAGTTTTTCATTTTTAACATTCCCAAAACTAATGGGGAGAAAATCACATGGCATTAATTCTCCAGTTTCAGATATATAAGAAATTTGAATTCCTGCTCCGCACCCCATATTATCTTTACTTTCATGGCATGAATAAAAAGATATCTTTGGCATAAATAATCTTCTGTTTGCCTTCTTCTGAATTTCTATTAATCTTTCTCTGTCTTCATTATTATATAAAATATCATCTAAATTATTTTTTGAATAATATAAAGAACCCATAGGAATAGGCTCTAAAATTTTGATTTCATCTGCGCCATAATTTCTTAGAAATTTAAATAACGGGAATAATTTTTTCTCATCTATATATTCTTTTCCAATAACAAGTTGGGCATTTACATATAAACCTGCTTGGTTTGAAGAATAAATGGCCATTAAAGATCTATTGAAATCTTTTTTATTTTTAATAGAATTGCTTCCAGGAGTGAATAAATCCATTCCGACTTCGACTGAAAACAAACCTGCATCTTTTAATGCAGACGCCATATTCACATCGAGTTTATGCCCAGAAGTCCTTAAATTTATTGTAATATCATCATTAATATATTCAATTAATTCCAATAAATCTTTTCTTAAAAGAGGTTCCCCGCCCGTAATGCTAATAATAGACACACCTATTTCATTTAATTCATCAAAAATTTTTTTCCATTCATCTGTTGTTAATTCTTCTCCACTTGATCTTTCTCTGGCAGAACAAAAATCACATTTATTTACACATTTTCTTGTAAGACAAACGCTCATCATCGTAGGAGCTTTTCTAATTCCATGAATCTGTTGTAAAAACATTTTATCTTTATCTTGAACAGATTCAATCATTTTAATCATCGATTCCGATGGAATTGGAGGAAACCATGGATTCGTTAAATATTTATCTTCATGTTTTCTGATAGTTTCGTCTCTAATCAAATAAAATAATAATCTTATATAATTTCTAAATGTAAAAGATTTGTCATTCTTTTTATATAATTTATAAATTCTTTTCAAAAAAGAAAGAAATTTAATGTCAACTGACATTCTCATGAACATTAAAATATTATTTGGAGTAAACATTCATTATTTTCCTATTTTACCATAAAACACTCATACATGAAATTGTAAAACCAGAACCCATTGATAATATTCCAATATGATTATTATCTAAAGTAAGTCCCTTATCTGCAAGATATAGAGAGATTGGCCATGAAGCAGGACCTACATTTCCCAGCAATGGATAAGTGAAATATAATTTATAATATGGAATCCCGGTCACATTTGATAAAACGTTTGAATGTGTATCCGAAACCTGATGAGGAATAAATAAATCAACATCATCAACTGACCAATTGGGAATGACTTTTTGAGAATATTCTTTCATTTCTTTAAGAACACCAACTCCTTCTTTAATCATATCTCTTGCTTTAACTCTTAATTCGCTCCTGTCTAAATCTCCAACGCATAATTTCCATGCATGGGAATCTGTTAAAAATGCTGAGCCATTTATAATATGGCCTGTTCTTGAATTTTCTGCATCTGTTAAAAGCATCGAAACAGAACCAGAACCCAATGTCAAAGCGGCCAATGACAATTCAAGTTTATCCATATTTGCATCTTCTTTACATAATTTATCGGCAGTTTTTAATAAAATATCTCTTGAAGATTCTCCGGCTACAATCAATCCATATTTTATGGAATTGGTTTTTATCATATTTTCAATTACATTTACAGCAACTGTAAATCCCATACAAGCATTTGAAATATCAAATGACATACATTTATGATTCAATCCTAAATTATCATGCAAAACAATTGCCAAAGCCGGTTCTCCAAAATCCAATGAAACAGAACAATTAATAATGCATCCAATTTCATTTTTATCAACACCGGATTCTTCAATGCATTTTTTTGCAGACAACGTAGCTATATCAGATATTGATTTTCCAGGCTCCCATACTCTTCTTTCTTTAACTCCAGTTAAAGTTTCTAAAAACCCTTCTTCAAAACCAAATTTTTTAATAAATCCAGCCTCCAATTCTTTTGAAGTTAAAACTTCAGGGGCTTCAACATAAGAAATGTGTTCAATAGCAACTTTTTTCATATTGTAATATCCTTTCTTATTTTATATTATTGTCATAACATCTTTCTTTATAATTATTATCATCTTTTTCTCTGATGACTTTTGATTCAAAATCTTTTAAAATTTGATATGTGTATTTATCGCTGACTGTATATGGAACTCCAACCGCCCAATCTCCTTCTTCCCATTCTAAAATAGAATCTGGCATTGCGGCAACCACTTCTTTTCTTAATTTATCATATGCCAAACCTTCTCCAGATAATGGAAAAGAGGCATAACATGGCATTGGGGCTAATGCAATATGTTCACGAACTTCAGGGTCTTCATAATATTTTATAGTGACTGCAATATCATAATGCGGAAATTTTTCAGGCAAATATTTAAATAATGGAGATTCAAAAAATCTTTTATCTTCAAATAAACTTTCAAAAAAAGCGAGTGACCACTCGCTATTGCGTATCTGCACTCATTCGGTTGCCAATTGTTTAAACGGCTCTTTCATCATTTTTGCTTTTATTGGCCCTCCTTTATATTTCGATTCAAAAACGAATGGAATATATAAAGGATTTGTCCACCACGATTGAAATATTATATCAATCCCATCTTTCATTCTTAATTTAACTTTATCTTCAATCGAAACATTAAAATTTGTAACGATATTTCTTTGGCCAGTATTCACAATGATATCATATTTTTTATATTTTTTATTTCTTAAAACATTTAAAATTATTTCTGCTTGTCTCCAACTTTCATCAATATCTTTTCTCAATGGGTTATCTTCCATATACCAATCATAACCTCTAAAAGAAATATATTCTTCTCTATTTTTTTTAATCAAATTATTTAAATGAACATAAGAATATGGATTGAATTTGGATGTGGCTATAATTTTCAATATATTATTTCTCCGTTTATAATGAAAATGAAATTAAATGCTGCAAATGAAGAAAAAACAAATACGCAATAATCAGATATTTCATCTATTTTTTCTAATGTTTTTAAATCAATCAATGAGAAATGATAATCTGGCAACATATTTGCATTCGCAACTTTATAAAATTCACTAAATTTTGTTTCACCCTGTTTTAATAAATCATAAACTTTTTTTCTTATAAATGTATAAAATGCAGGGCCAGATCTATTTAATACATTTCCATCTTCATCTTTATAAAATACCCAATGACAATCATCAATTAATGATTCAAAAGTTCTTTTTGGATAATTTTTATATTTATTTGAAAAACATTTATTATGCAATAAAGTTTGTAATACCATTTTGGGTCCGACAATATCTGTTAAATTTGTTTTTCTTTTAACATCGTTCATGGTTGCATGAATAAATAACGTCTCTATTGCTATTCTCGAAGATAAGTTTAATCTTCTGCATTCATCCCTAATGATTGGATAATCTTCTTTTATTTTTTTATTCAATTTAAATAAATAATTTTCATCCGGCAATTTATTGATGATAAAATAATCTATATCCGGATTTCTATTTCCAGACATTTTAACATCCATATAAGTCGGACGACCGGGATATTCAGTGTCATAAACAACAAAAGAAATATATTCAAATAATTCATTATATTCAACAATAACAACATCAGATATTTTTCTCATTTCTTTTATAATATTTCTATGTGCTTTTTGTAATGGGCCTTGAACACATAATCTAAAAATTTTTTTATCTGTATTTTTTAAATCATCATATAAAATTTTTAAATCATTTTTATTTTCAATAATTTTACAGAGAGATTCCATCTTTAGCCTTTCTATATTCCATCTTTTTCATATGTTCAGCAACTAAATATTGAAGTTCACAATATTTATTTTTAGAATTTGCATAAGGGCATCCGCCTTTGCATAAATCATAATGTTTGCAAGAATAACATTTATCAGGCAATTTATATTCACATTTGATTTTTTCTTGAAAATCATCATCAAAAATATGTGCAACTGCTTTTTCCATCATACACCGTCTGATATTTCCCTTCAAATCTATAAAAAAATAATCCTTCCCATAACCACAATAATTATCAGTTTTATATTTCATTCTGTGCATAAGATTGAATGGATAATTATATTCACTATATCTGAAATCAGAATTTTCTAATCTCGTATAAACTCTATCTGCACATTCAACCATTTCTTTAATATCAGTATATTTACATTCGGGCTCGAATAAATGGCACAATCTCAATGGGAATTTATATTCAATAACTTTATCTACAATTTCATCCATTCTTCTCATATTATATTCTGTCATTATCACATTATATAAAAATATATTTTTTCTTTGAACTTTCAAACCTATTTGCATAATATCTTCAATAGGATCTTCATTTAAACTCAACATACATAAACCACCGAGTTTATTATATTCTTTAACAATATCCAAATTTGCAGTCTGACAAAGATCGGTCACAAGTAATGTTTGAACACCTTTAAAAACAGATTTAATTTTTTCTGTGACATATAAAACTTTTTCTGTGCCAAAAGGATCACCGCCAGTTAAAGTAAATTTAACTCTTTTAAAATTCCCTTCGTCATAAACTTTTTTCATTCTTTCAATAATAAAATCTGCCATTTCTTCTGTAATAACTTCATCATTTCTTTCATCAGATAAACAATACCAACAATCTTTCGTACATTTATTAGTGATTTTAATTCTGACTTTCAGACTCGCCACAATAATCTCCTTTCAATAATTTCTGTACGTTAAAATAATATTGATTTTTATAAATATTTATACGAAAAGAGCGAAAACTTCAAGAATTTTTTTATTTTTACAATAAAAAAAGAGTGGATGCGGCTTTATTTACTCCTTTAGTAATGGATATTTCAACCCATGCCTGACCAATATCATTATGAGCATTATCATTTATGGGATAATTTTTATCAGAAGTTGTCCAATAATATCCATATGATAAATACCATTCTAAATTAGCCACATCATCTGGTGTGAAAGGTTCTCCGGGGCTTTTTTCTGTGAATGTAGATGTATAGATAAGATAATTTGAATCACTTGCAAAATGTTGTTGAGTAAAATTCTGTCTTGGGTTGCCTAAACGAATTCCTAAATTAAAATAATTACCATCACCACTTGGCGTGACTGATGCCCCTGTTGATTGATTAATTCCACTTGAAACTTGAGCATATGATTTAATATAATTTACCGTATCGAATGGCCCAATCACAACAGGAGTTAAGGCAACTGAAATTTCAACCGACGTATCAGTCACTGCCCAAGAAGAATGTCCTCCATTTACTGTATAGTTTTGTGTATCAGGAACTGCTTCATTTAAAACTGTCTTCCAAAAAGGTTCTTCCGGATAATGAAAAAATCCTCTATCAGGATTCGTCAAATAAGGATCTGGGACGCTTCCAGGACCAATAGGTCTAAGGACTTGGATAATTTCAGCCATTCATTAAATCCTCTCTCACGTTGTTTGCGAACAAAACAAATTTTTTTATTCTATCCATCCCCCAATAAACATCAAATCTAGGTTCTTTAATTTTAAGAACAGAACCTAAACAACGTGGGGGCATATCTGTTGATGGGGAAACAAAATGACAACCTATACAAAATAAAGGATGGGGAATTAAAAGATCTTCTGTAACTCCATTAACTGCTTCGGCATATTGTTTATATTCAGCCACCATTTGGGATTTATCATGAGGCAAAACATAAAGAATTCCCCATTCTCTATTATAACAAGCTACATTTTGATCATTAAAAACACAAGGAACAATATTTCTCTTTGTGCATCCATCTCCATTATAACAAAAATCTTCGGGATGAGGGGTTGTTGAATAAATATCTCTGACGGGTCTTATTCGGAAACAATTGTCATATTCCAATAAATTCATTGCTTCATTGAAAAATTGAAATTGTTGATATATTAAAAATCCTCCTCTTTTTGCCAATTCAAAAAGCATATCTTCCATATATGAAGATTTTTCAGGATTATTATTTATTTTTCCACTATATTTATTTACAATATTCCGACAGTCAATTAATTTTTGAATGTTTTCATCGTTTAATTCTATGCTCATTTTTAAACATTCCAAGGATTTAGATTTATAGTGTTATTTTCTATTTGTTCTCTTAATGTTTTTGTATCGCCTGTGTTAAGCATATCCGTAGCAATTTGAGATTCTAAATTATATGAATCTTGAATTTTTCTGAAAACAAATTCCGCCATTGCAATTAAATCATTATTTGGCAAGGGCAAAGAAATAATAGAATTATTATCTAAATTGATAAATTTCCATGTATCCGTGTCTTTTCTTATTCCATTCGATGCCGCAACATAAGATGAATTCAATGCATTTATGCTATCTTTATCTGTTAATATTTTTAAATTCATATTCATATATGAATATTCAACTCCGCTTGAAATATGTTTCATTCTATTTTCTTCTAAAATTTTAAAATTCAATGTCAAAGCTTTTGAAAATTCGTGCTCAACTTTAACATAATCTCTTTTGAGAATATTATTCTCTAATCTCCATGAAGAAAAAACAACAGATTCAAAATTTGGATCATAAGATGGATTTAAAGAATCTTCATCAACAATGTACCAATCATATTTGTTTAATTCATTTAAACCACTTTTCAAAAGCTTATTAAATCCAGTTATTGTTTTCCCATCTGGAGTTTTCCAAATTGTCGGCAATTCTTCAACAATGTCCCCAACAATTTCTCCGTTTGTGAAATTTGCATAATGTGTCATATATTATCCATCCATATCGTTTTTAAGAATTAAACATGCTTTTGATATTTCTCCAATCAATATATTCAGTCAATGGGCAATTTTCTTTAAAATCCCAAGAAGTCATCAATCTTTCATCTTCAGTTGTGACGTTTAATAAAATATTTTTTATTGAATCATAATAATCCAAACAAATATCAATCCAATCCAAAACTTTTTGACATTCGGCAATAATATCAGTTCTTGATAAATTCAAAGCTTTGGTTGCATATCCAGTTATGGTTGCTTGAATTCCTTCATCATAATATTGATAAATATAATTTTTAAGATCATAATTCAAACAATTCAATGTTATATTTTTCCAATATTCAAAATTTCCTATGGAATTATTTGATCTATCTTCATAAACACTATACGTATATAAAGTTTGAGTATATTCAACAGGGACTGGATCCGCATTTGGATCATCTGTATTATTTTCCATAAATGTTTGAGTATCTGTAAAAGTTTTACAATTATATGGCATAAGAATTTTATTATATATTTTTTTAATCTTTGGTTTTATTGCAGAAGTTGCTCTCATCATTATTTCCTTATTTTTTAATCATTATATGCGGCTAATCTAACAATATATGCAGAAGATGATGAAGGCCACATACTTTGGTCTTTCAACCCACTTTCATGAAATTTAAACATATTTGACAATCCTCTTAATGTGGTATACCAATAAGATTGAGAAGCAGAAGAAGAATTATTGCCATTAACTGCATAATAACTGGTCTTCAAATATGTTAAATCATCTGCACCATTATCAACTTCAGAGACTGCAAAAATATTATAAATGCTAGTGCATCTAATATTTTTAATATAATGCCACCCTTGAGCAACACTTGGATCATTTTCAATCCAAAAATAATTTGTGGGGGGGCTTCCACTGGTTGCGTATGTAAAATATCTATGATTCAAACAGATGCATAAATTTTTATAGTATGCTGAATTATGATAATGCAATTTTTCCAATGTCCCATCCGGAACCAACCATTTATTTCCAAACAATGCTTCAAATCCAAACATGCATGCAAGTTTATTTCCATTTGGCGTGTTTACTAATCCTTTTCCAATTCCCAATTTCATAAATTCTTTGCATCCAGTTTTATCAGTCCCATTGCTTTCATCATATGGATAAACTTCAAATGCATTCCAAGTTTTATCAGCCGTTAAAGATAAAATTTGAAGCATTTGCCATATAGCAAAATGCATTCCAAAAAAGTTTTTTCCTGTGGATTTAGCTCTACTTCTAAGTTGAGGCGTATTAAAACTTGTCATTGGAGTCGCATTTGTTCGGCTAAACAGAGATGTATTATCTGTTGACGCTCTCACAGCAGAAACATAAACTTTATCATGTATTACATTATGAGCTTCATCACCAAAAGCAATTTGCCTTTGAGCATCAATTCCATTATAATTAAATGGATATTGAGAAATTAATATAATATGCCAATTATTTGCTGTTTCTGTGGTTGCCAAAACATAAAATTTTGGAACCTCTATCATAAATTCACCGTCCAAACCTTCCGTATTTGAACCCATTTCCCATTCATCTCCGCTTTCAAAAATATCTGCATCCAAAAGTAAATTTCCATCAGTAACAGCTTCTACTCTGGCAATTTCATCTTTTGTAATATTATAAACCCAATCCCCAACCCTTGCTATATTATTTGTGGCAAAAGGAGTTGTTGAATCAACTAAATGAGATGATTCGGTCCCGTCACAGACCCCTGTATGTATTGGAGCTTCTCTTCTTGCAAAATTATCATTTCTTAAATAATAATTTACAGAATTTTCAAAATCAATTTTATTATATAAATCATCCATTTCAGAGCTATCGATAATTTTATCGAATGCATATACCAAAGCTATTTCACCAATAAATTGATTTGAAGATAAATCAGAAGCTTTGATTCCTAAAATATTTGATCCCGTTGCTGATGCCAAAGCTGTTGTTTGATTATAAATATTAGATTTATTTAAATAAATATTAAAATCTGGTGCAGAATTATCATATGTGATTATTAAATTATATGGTGTATTTGTTGTTATTGAAGTCAAAGGAAACCAACTTGAGCCATCATAAAAATCAACTGTTCCGGTTCCCGTATGATTTAAAGCAATCATTATTCGATAAGGATTATTTAAATCCAATAAAACTTGTTCAATTGAATCATCATATGCTTTAAACCAAAAGGATAAAGTATAAACCGAGGGTTGATTTAATTCATATTTTAAATAACTCGGAGAACTTTGGCCAATAATCGCTTTATTATCAAAATCATTATCTGAATCATAAGTTACACTCGTTGGAATCATTCCATATTCACATCCAGATTCATCAAAAATATATGTATCGTCACTTTTTCTTTTCCCAAATGTTATCTTTGATCGAACATTTTTATAACTCATTATACACCCTTTTATTTTATCATGAACAGGGTAATTCGTATAATCATTTTCGATTAAATTCGAATTTGTTAAAGTGATGGGTGTTAAAATATCATTGACATAATCCCATTTGATTCCATATATTTCTCCAACATCTGAAGTCGTAAACGAAGTCGGTGAAGAATAAGACGATAATCCAATATTTTCTCCTTTATATTGAACTCTCCAATAATATTGTGTATTTGATTGCAAAACTCCTCTTGGCAAATAAATAATTTCTTTGTTATAAATATTATCCAAATCTTCCCAGACAATATTATTAAATAAAGAATCTGTGGCTATTTGCCAATTTGTAGATTCATGATTGTCGGTTTGACCAACAGCATTAAAAGGACTTGCCTGAAGATATGCAGATTCTCCAATTCCAGTTGCCCCATCTACTGGATGCATATTTGTCGGAGTTTCTATATAAATATCAGATGTCGTAAATGAAGTCGGTTCTGAAAAATCAGAATATGTGGTTTCTTCATCCTGATATCTAAATCTCCAATAATATTGAGTCGTTGTATTTAAACTATTGACTGCATATGATTGAACCGTTCCGACGTGTTCATCAAAAACAATATTTGTAAAATCTATATCCGTCGCAACTTGTATATGCATATTTATCTGTTCTTTACCATATAAAGAATAATATTTTGAACCGGCCAAAACAACAGGCATCGAAACCGCCGTGGACCCATCTGGCGGAGATAAATTAACTGGCCTTTCAATAGGATCAACAGATATTTGGCCAACAGGGACAAATTCAAATTCATTATTTATTTGATTATAAGTCACGACATCTTGATGGCCAGGGGTCGAATCTGAAATAGGAATGTCTTTTAAAAAATATGCATTTGAAGGAATATACCAATACTCTAAATCATTCCAAGGAGTTGTTCCGTCTCCTCTTTTTATTTTTTTAGTATCAGTTTCAATGCCTAATTCAGAATCTGCTAATATTGGATTTGCCGTTGACCATTGATCAGATGTCCCTCTTTTCATTTGAAAAACAACAGACATTTATTTATCTCCTTATTAAAGTTGACTATTTAAATAAAATACCGGGGTTGAATATGGGTATCCAGCATCGATATTGAAGGTATGAGGCGAATCTGGAAAACCCCCATCATATGAATCGGGATAATCATTTACAATATCAAAAGAAGTTCCCCCGCCTTCTCCACTCGAAGAAGTCTTTTCTTCTGGATTCCAAGGAATTAATCTTTCCATTTTTATTCCTTTTTATATCAAATTAAATTAAATTAAAATATTTTTCTTAACAATTAATAATAAATTTATTTTGAGGGATTTTATAGATATTAAGAGCTAAATGAGTAATATTTGAAAATAGATATTTGCCTTTTTATTTTTCTTCTCTTTATTAAGGATTTCTATAAATTTTTCAGAATTGATATACGAAAATGTTGTTGGTATTATTTTGCCATTTTTAATCAAAATAGGATTGGATGAAATTAAATGTTTTATTTCATCCAATCCTATTTTAATCTCACATTTATTATTATAATCTTAATAATAAAAATATATTTTATTATTTATACATTTACAGTTCTTTTTTCAATTTTTTAATTTTTTCATCGATGCCCTTTTTGAATTTAGCTGGTTCATCAGTTTTGTTTGCTAATTTTTTTGTTGTTTCTAATTGTTTAATCTGGGATTTTATTGCTGCCGTTTTTGCTCGTTTTAGACATTCTTCTTTTTTAGCCCCAGATAATTTCTCACAGTCTTCGATAGATTTTTTAAATATCGCCCTATATATTTTACGCGCTCCTAAGAAAATTAAGAATAAAAGAGCAATTGCAGAAATGGCTTCTCCCGTACGAAGAATAGATTTTAAATGATCGTATAATACAACATTATCATTCGGATTAAAATGGTGTATAATCTTATATTCTATATTGCCAAGGAAGTTTTTAATATTATCAATAAATGATTTATGATATCCAAGTTTCTCAAGCGTTGTATTTATTGAATGTCTCGTTGGGGCATCCAATGGGCCAAATTTAAATTTGTCTATCATATAATCAAGACCTTGTTTAAATGTTGCTTCTTTACCATTCCACACAACCGGAGATTCATCAAGAATATCAAAATATTCTAATAATTCATTCAGATCATAATAGTTACCGTTATGTCGATTAATTTCAGGTTTTGAAATTAATCCTTTTTGTTCATAAATCATCTGTAATTTGTCTGCTAATGTTGTCATTTTTTAATCCTTTATGTCTTTGTTTATAAATTTATGTTTTTGCCATATAATTATTTATATTTTTGAAGAATTTTTTCTAATTTTCGAAGTTTTTTTTCTAATTTTTTAATTTTTTTATCAATAATTTTTTTGTATTTATTTGGATCATCAGTTTTATCTGCTAATTTTTTTGTATTTTCTAATTCTTTAATTTGAGCCATGATTGCTCTTCTTTTCGCCTCCTCTTCGCATTGTTGTCTTTTATTCCGAGGCAATTTACGACATTCTTCAGAATATTTTTTAAAATAGAGTCTATATAGCTTTCTTGCTGAAATAAAAGTTATATATAACGCCAAGCCTGCGGAAACAGCTACTCCTGCTAAGAATATTGTTGATAAAACATGTGCTAAATTAGCATTATTATTTGGATTAAACGTTCTTTCAAATTTTACAAACAAACGCCCAAGAAATCGTCTAAAGTCTGCCGCAAATGGTTTGTCAATTCCGAAAAACTTCATTTTATCCCAAAAATAGGGATCATTCAAATTATGCTCCAATGTATCCATAGTGTACTTAATATCTGCTGTGGTGGTTCCTGGTGTAAACATAGCCTGAACTGCTGTGGGGAATTCCTTAAACGTAAAAGCAATATCTTTAAACAAACTGAACAAGATATTTTCTTCTAAATAATATTCTTCGGATAGAAAATCTTCATCTTCTAACATAAAATCTTCATCTTTAGACTCAACTTTAGAAATTAATCCTTTTTATTCATAAATCATCTGCAATTTATCTGCCAATGTTGTCATTTTTTAATCCTCTATTATATTTTAAAATAAAAATTTATCATATATTTGTTAATTTTTAAATATTATTTATTTTTTAACTCATCTTTTGTGACATTTTCATCAATAAGAACCCAAGCGTCCATCATATAATTATTTACATAATTAAAAGATATATAACCATATCCATTTTCCCCCCAGAAAGTCCCCCATGAGTTTTTGAATTTAACTAATTGTTTTTCTTTATTATATCCAACAGCGGCAACTGCATGGCCCCCATAAACCTGATTTGGATTTGCAGGATCTTTAACAATTCCATCAGAACCTGTTGTAAATATTTCTCTAAAACAAAGAATGCCAATAACACAAGGGCCATGATCATGAAGAGCAACCAATAATTCATCTAAATTATTTATTCTATAATATGATTTTCCTTTTCCCCATCTTGCAATCATTGCCGCCCAAGGTTTGGGAAATCCTTTTTCTCTATCATTATAAGGCCATGCTTTTTCAGGGGGAATTCCCAATTTACAAATTTGTTTCAATGCAAATCTGATTGAAGTTCCTTCCTGGTCAGGCCAAGGGTCAATTTCTTTTGCTTTATAATAAGCCCATTGTTCTGATAAATCATAATAAGGTTTTCTTCTTCTATATTTTTTGCCTTCTTTAATTTCTTGAATATATTCTTTTTGTTCTTGCCACTCTTTGACCGCAGTCACTGCCATCCCAACACATGTCCCAGCCTGACCTTGATCTTTAACGGGAGACATTTCAGATGTATAATCAACAATATCAGGAAGATCAGCCCTTAAATTACCAACTGTTTTGAATAGAAAATCTCTTTCATCTTCAGGGTCTTTTACATATCCGGTTTTAAATTTACTAATTAAAATTTCATCATCTGCATTTTCTACCATAGATTTATCTTCTAATATTCTATACGGTATTGATTTTAAATTCAAAAAATTTATAAAATCTTTTGAATTTTTTTCATCCATTTCAATTACCATCGGAGCCCGATATGTATTATTTCTAAAATTAAACGTAACATATGAAGATACTTTAATTTTCATCTTTGTTTTCCCTCGTAATTTCTTTTATTAAGTTTTTAATATCTGAGCTGATAATAGATTTTATTTCATTCTGTTGTCTCAATCTTTCCTGTTCATCCATTCTCAATCTTGTTTCTAATTCTTTCATATTTTCTTCGATATCATCAAAACTTTTCACACAACTTTTTTGTCTTTCATTATTCTGTGATAAATATTTTTCAAAATCAATTTTTAATTTATCTAAACTCGTTTTATATTTATCCATATCAGATTTCATTCTTTCAAGACAAATCCCTTGATTTTTTAATAAATTAAAATTATTTAAAAGCGTAGTGTTTATTTCATTTATTTTATCTTCTATCTTATTTATATTTTCTCCTATTTTTTTATTTTTTTCTTCTAATCTTCTATTGTTTTCTTCTAAATCACTTATATCTCTACTATTTTTCATATCTATAATTGCTCTTCTAATCATTCTATGAAAAACAAATCCAATAATTCCAGTAACTAATGTATATAAGGATAAAAAAATAGAAATTAAACGATATGTTGTCATTTTAGAATCCCAAGAATATTTTTTCTGCGAATTTTATAAGTTTAAATATATAATGGGGGGTAAAATACCCCAATCATAAAAGTGTCTTCTGCAAATTCAGCATAATGAATTTTATGTTTATTTATTTTTAAAATTTTTCCAGGTGTTAATTCATATTTTTCATATCTATTTTCTATATCATCTTTTATATAGAAATCAACTTTCCCCTTATATACAAAAATAAGATTATTTACGGGATGAGAATCTTCTTTGCTTATTGTTCCTTCTGCGGCATATGAATCATAAACAGTCACGCCATCCATAAAATTTTTAAACAAAATAACTTTATAAAAATAATGACCTTTTTCAACCGGAATATTTTTAAATTTTTTATTTCCGACCGGAAAATTTTCTTTCGCTAAATAAACAGCATTCAACAGGGATCTCAAATCTTCTTTAAAATCAATGTTAGAATTAACTTGATTTACTGGCTTTCCATTGAAATCCTTATGCTCTAAATTCATGCTTGAAACTCCTTAAAAGACATTTGTTTTAAAAATTTATCAAATATAAATGGCGCATTCATTAGATTTAATGAATAATGTGGTGATTTTTATATGCAATTAATATTTTGTTTCACAATCATTTTGAGTGTACATCATAATTTTATACCATTTAAATTAATCAGCAAACTATCACATTAATTCAGTTGCCCCCCATTGTAATAAATTATCAATTTGGCCATTATAATTGACTTTGATCCAATCAGCAGAGCGAGGAATATTTGAAATTTGAACACTATCAATAGAAGCATAAATAAACTGATTGGTTTGATTTCTGCCCCCAATCCAAAGATTTCCAGCACCAGAACAAGGTTGTTTATCAGTAGTTGGAGTATCTGTATTTACTAAATTTCCATTGAGATAAATATATTTATTGGTTCCATCCCAAACAGAAGCAACGTGATACCATTCATCTGCAACTATGGTATTGGTTTTTAAATCATCCCAATCTCCATTTCCAGTCGTAAAAGAAAAACAATTATCATCCGATACCCATAGGCCTAATGTTGTATTATAATATTCTTTATATTTATCAACTATTCCCACCCAGCCTTGATCAATATCATTTGATTCACCTTGAGCAAGACTATTTAAATTAATTATTGAAGATACTGTAAATGGCGTAGTTTCTGGAAAATCTGGACTATTCCCAGATGTTCCTATAAAATCTGTATTATCCGATTGATTTGAATCATAATAAATATAAAAATTAGTTGGTTCCGAAGAACTTAGAATTAAATCAGATTTTGAAACCCAAATTAAACCTTTTTTATTAACTGGATCCCATTCCTCAACTTCGCCATAGACTTGAGATACGCCGTCAGATTTAGTTATGGCAATTTTTAAAGAATTTGAGCCAATCTCATCGAAAATATCTGAAACGTCTGAATTGGTTTGCCCAACTGATGTTCCCAAAACTACTGGGATTGGAAAATGGCTTAAATCCGAATCAATAAGGGAATTATCCACGGTAAATTTTTTTCTGTATGTCCATCCAGAAAGCTATGTTTGTTTTAAAGGCTGTCTAATCTTCTTAAAATCAGAACTGACTCCAAAATTATTTGATGTTTGTTTCCAATTTAATGTCATATCTACATAATTTATATTATATATTTTCCCTTGATTATCTAATAAAATTAATTCATTATTATCTGGAAAAACATTTATACCTTGAATGTAATTTTCTGCATTGTAAGTTCCGAGCACATTTCCATTGGAATCCAATTTATATACAGATCCATTTTCATCTCCGGCAAAAATATAATCAAATGCAGCGATTGAAGTTAAGCTATATCCTCCTTGCGCAATATTAGGAAAATCGGTTTCATTTCCTGTTGAATCAAATTTTGAAATATCTGACCCTTTCAATACATAAACATTCCTATTCACATCCCAATCAATTTTCCCATAATTCATTGAACCATCATTATATGTCCAAACTCCATTCCCATTTTTATCTATTTTATAAATTGTTTCTCCATCTCCATTATTTGCCGTTACCAAATAAATATTTCCATCAGAATCGACCGATAAATTTAAAATATTTGTATTTATAGGATAATTTGAATCATTATATGTCCAATTATAATTTTCTGTGGATATATTTAAACTATATAATGTATTTTCTTGTGATAAAATTAAATTTCCAAAAATATCAACTGCCATATGATCGAAAGGTATGCCTTTATTTATAATTTTCTGAAGCGATAAATCAGATGGATCATAAACATGAATATTTACGTCTTCCAAAACATAGACTGTTCCATTTGTATCGGAAACTATTTCTTTAATTGTTCCTATTCCAGGCTGATAATATTTAACAGGACACCCATTTTCATACATTTTATATAAACTGTCCCCATATTCTCCGCTGGTATCTATGTCGGTTGCAAAATAAAAAGGCACACTGTCTAAATTTTGATCATCATCATATTCAGGATAATTTTTATAACAATCAGAATAAAATGTAGTTAAAGAATTTAATGTGAATGGGTCATTGGAAAAAAATGAAAGCATTGGAATTTTATAATCTGTTTCATATATCCCAGTTGTTTTAATCACATTCGATGGGATATTAAATCCCATATTTATAAATGAATCAGGAGGATACCCATGATTTGGATTTCCATTTTCATCTGAATCGAAAATAAAATAATTTATGACATTAGAATTATTTGAAATATCAAATGAAAAAGCTCTTGGATAATCAAAAGAAGTATTGAGGTTGTATGGAATATGGCCAGAATTGATAAGATTCAATGGTATTGTTATAGCATATATCCCATCTGATTCGATAGCGTCCATATTCATATTAGTTTGAGAATATTTTGAAAAATCTCCAATATTTTCAACAAAATTAATATCTTGATCTCTGACATAACCACTTGGGTCTGTAAAATAAATATCAAGATGTCCTATCATGCAAGTCGGATTGCCATTTCTGGAAAGCTTAAAAGATAACGGTATGGTATCATATCCTGTATATTTTGAATTACCTATCAATGGATTATAATCACTTCCAGGAGAATTTTGATAAAGAGAAATAGAATCAATATTTTCTCCAATTATATTTACACCGCATGGATAATAATTATTCGCCCAACTTTTCGGAGTCAATTGTAAAAATCCATCTCCATTGGGACTGTATCTCCCTGTCATTGAATCATATGAACCCTCAACCACATTCCATCTGGCCTCTATGCCCCCACAATCATTCACGGGATCATATGTTGAAATCGTTCTGACTTCATCATATTCAGATAAAACATAATCAATTCCCATTGTGTCCAAAAAGAGTTTAAACTCTTTATATTTATCTTCTTCATCTATTAAAATATGAGTCGGAGTTCTATAAGTAATATTCTCAAATGAAAAAATAACTCCTTTATTCAAAATTGAAAATCTATAAACATGGACATTTTTTTGACATGTATCTGGGAGAGGGGGAGGAGTTGTGCTTGGATTGATTTCATAATCTATATTTTCCATTTCCAATCTATCTATAAATTCTATGAGTTCATTATCATCTATTGTCAATATGATTGGAGTTCTGTATTCAATTGATTTCCAATTAAAAACAATGCCTTTATTTAAAATTTTAACTCTTGTTGTGGACATAATATATTTATCCTCATAGAAAAAATGGTTTTTATGGGAAATTTATTTATAATATAAATCATAAAGTTTATTGCCAGGCAATGATTTTGAATTTTCGTTTAAAACGTTTCCCATTATATAATTCAATTTATCAAAATTTTCTGTTAATTGATATAATGCATCACAGAAAACAACATCTTCAGGATCTGGATCTGCTTTATTCTCTAAAATTTCTATCAAATTCGACATAGATTCTCTCAGATTTCTTAAATTTTTGCTATTAAATTCACTGGCAAATGCCCTAATAGAATGGTTGAGATTTTTTTTGTTATAGACCATTTGTTTTCCCCAATTTTTATAGTGAATATTTTTTATATAAAAATTTATTTTTTATCATTATTTTTATCTTTTTTAAGAGAATCTATTTCCTCTTTTAAATTTGTTATAATAGAGTTAAGATATTCTATATAAACAGAATATTTCCCTATGATTTTCAAATAATATTCTTCGTCAAATTTTATCTCATTTGGCGTTTCCATGATTTAAGTGTTCTCCTTATTAATTTATAAACAAATGTGAATTATCAAATGGAAAATATATGAAATTTATTTTATTTAAATATTTTTATTATGCTTTTAATAGGCTCCAGTTGATTCTTGACACAACCCACCCAGATGAGTCACCACCAGCGACAGGTTGAGCTACAACTGTAATTTTAATAAAAATATCTCCACCATTAACATCTTCTGTAACTGGTTGTGTGGATTCATATGGTGGCCATGCTTCATATTGTGCCTGAGAACTTCCGGAACGAATTTCCCCAACTTCAATAACTTCAACATTTAATAACCATGTTACATGATAATCACTGCCGCTGCCATTATGATACGCTGAAGTAACAACAGCACGCGCAGTAAGAACTTCTCTCTGTGGTGTCATCCAACCACCACCCTTATGATATCCAGTTCTAATAATACAAGACGAACCCGACGATAAATTAAGTCCGTGTCCGTAAGTCCACTGACACCCTGAAGTTCCATTAACAACAATAATAGGGTTGCTTATATGACTTCGATCAACTGTATCTCCAATTATTGAACCATCAATTGTCCCTCCAATTTTTGCTCCATCAATTAATGAATTATTTGAGCTAAGTGCCCAATTACTAATTTTGTAAGATTCCAAACCGTTAACGTTTGATGTATCTGATGAAGTATTAACACTTGTTAAATCTGCAAGTTTTTGCCAATCAGAAATATTATAACTCTCACTTTGTGATTTAGCTCTAATGCATTTCCAAATTGAATTATTTCTTTCCCATAAATCCCCAACATCATAAGGCGGAGTAGGTGTTGATTTAAATATCCTTTTGGATTCTGCTAAACCCAAATTATCTCTTGCCGCTGATTTATCTGATAAACTTGCTAAATTGTCATCTGTATAAAATTTATACGCAATTGCATCGCCATCATTTGAAGGAGTTTGATTTAAATTTATTAATTTTTGGCCATTCATATCTACAGCTTCTTCGGGCGGTTTTAAATGAGCCATATCTAAAGGAAGATATTGGCCATTTGTATTCACATACAAATCGATTTTATTATTAGAATTTTTCTTTAATAATATTTTCCCATCAGCAGAACTTTCATTAACTGGAATTTCATCTACAATTTCTATATATTTTGGCGTAAAATGTCTCTTTGTATTTATATTTTCAGGATCATAATCATAAAAATCTACAATTTCATGATCTATGACCTTGAAAACAGAAAGCAATAAATATTTATTAATATCAATTTGAGAATTATTAAAAATATACCTTTCAGATGGTTTAAAAATTTGAATTTTTGCTCTTGGGTAATCAATCGAATGCACCCATTCATAAAAAAGTGTCAAATAATAATAACCATCTTCATTCAAAGGATCTGTGCCTTGACTATAGAAACTTTCGGCATCTTGAAGATCTATTAAAACATTATTTTCTATTTGAATTACAGCATTATCTACAATCCCGATTCCTTGTTTTATTTTTTTAACATTTTTATCTGAAAAAAAAGAATAAAAATCACTTTTTAATTGTTGCCCATTATCTTCTCCGAGCCCTATAAAATTTATATTTCCAATTGAGAACCCTATAGCGTTTTTTCTATCTAATTCAGGATAACTGCCAAGATATTCCCACATATCACCAAGTATATCATAAGAATAAATATCAGAAGATATAGGATCGCCAGAACAAACATATGCTGTTTCGCCATCTGATATTGAGATTGCTGTTTTTATTGAAGTTCCAGGGAAATCTCTTCTTTGTCCCCATGTTTGAGAATTTATGTTATATGAATAGAGATCATTGTAACCACTTCCTTGTGATTCTCCTAAACCCATATAAAAAAGGTGTAGATAATTTGATGAAAAACTAATTGCTTTTGATCTCGGGTTGCCAGGGAAATCTGGCAACTGTGTCCATGAATTTATGCTCGGATCATATTCATAAAAATCATTATAATATGTATTGGAAGAGCCAACGCCGCCACAAATATAAGCTTTATTATCAATTGTAGAACATACAGCAAAACTTCTTGGATTTCCAGGAAAATTCGTTACAAAAGTCCAAGAATTTGTATTTTGATCGTATTTATAAAAATCACCATAATAAGTTGAACGATTTGATCCTAAACCTACATACGCTTCCCCATTTATAACAAAAGCAATTGACCCTGTTCTTGGATTTCCAGGAAAGTCTGCAATTCTTTCCCATTTTCCAAGAGAAAAATTATATGTATAAAAATCACTATAATAAGTTGATCCATCCGATCCCAATCCAACATAAACTTTATCTCCTATTTTAAAACTCACAGCATTATTTCTAGGGGGTGGAGTAAACTCAAATGATGGCTGAACTGAAATCCCTTGAAATGAATAAAAATCATTATATTCATGTGAAGAATAACCTCCACCTCCAAAATATACATCAGTGCCATTGCTACAGACAAAAGCTTCCACTCTTTTTGGAATATTCAGTGCTTTTGAATATCCCCAACTATCTAAATTAGGGTCATAAAAATAAAAATCCCCATAAGTTAAAATTTCATTGGTATTTGGATCTTTATTAAAACCAGTTCCAACATAAGCGTAATTTCCGTAATTAAATGCGATTCCTTGTGCTCTTGAAGCCGTAGGAAAATCTGCTATCTGTGTCCATGTATCTGTGAATGGATCATAAGAATAAAAATTTTGCATATAATTTAAATTTAAATCAGTCCCGCCGCCAACATATCCTTTTTGGCCGATTGCAAAAGAAGTCGGATAAGAAAGCATCGAGTCTGGCACATTTGATTTTTGTGTCCATGTATCTGTGGATGGATCATAAGAATAGAAATTACGGCTAAAAGAATCCCCAACATAACCCTTTCCATTTATAGCAAAATAAAATCTTGGCGTTATTGGACAATCACTTTTTGGAGACCAAGTATCTGTAGATGGATTATAAGAATAAAAATTAGAAGTTGAAGAATTTGAACTAACATAGGCTTTATTATTTATAACAAAAACTATTTCATTGGTTAACTCAAGCCCAGTTAAATCAGATAATCTTTCCCAACTGTCTGTATTTTTATCATAACAATAAAAATCTTCAGAATAATTGGAACTTCCAACTGCCCTTCCCCCACCTACATAGACTTTTTCATTTATAATAAACGCAATGAGATTTTGTCTTCCATTGCCAGGATAATCCTTTTTTCTGCCATGGGTTGTAATTCTTAAAGAATCATTATTTCCCAATAAACATGCCCTATCTCCAGATAATATTTTCGTTAATTTATTTACATTATCTGAAGAATAAGAGGCGAATGGATGAACTGAATATTCTGCGTTTTTAATATAATTTGGCATTGCTGTTGACGCTCCTTTTTTTAAGAATCTGCTAAAATTTTTAAGATTTTGCTAAAAGTTGAAAATTAAGCCCAAACGCTCTAGATTTTTCTTCACCATTTGCAATATGTAGACTAAGAATATTTGTTCCATTATCATAATAAATTGATAAAATTTCTATATTAGAATCATGGTAGCGGTCTGTACCATCCGGACGTTTTATATCATATACTCCCGCTGTTATTCGATAAATAAATGTTGGAAAATTATGTATTTTTATTATAATTCTCCAGGTTCCTCCTATTTTTTTCCCTTCATTAGTTCTAACTTCTCCGGTATATAAATAAAAATTTGACGAACCATCAAAAAAACCAGACGTGTTGTCTACTTTTGTTTTAACCATATAAATTGGAGTTTCAAATGATAAAATATTCGTTGCATTTGAATCTGGTGTACTTCCGTCTTCCCATACCCAATCTACGTTATCAAATCGCACAAGTTCAGGGGTTTCAAGCTCTATACCAAGATTATTCCTAGCAGTTTCCGCATTCTCAACATCTGATAAATTGTTACTTATTTGTAAAAAAGTGGTCTTCCTGTTGTTAGGTATATTATTTTCAAAATAATCCCTTGTCACCGCACTTTTGCCAGTTTGGGGATCTGCTAAAGATCTAATTTCCTTCCCATTCATATTTAAATTTGAACCAGGAACACCTATTTTGTCTAATTTTAAAAATTTTTCAAAAAATGGAGTTGATGTGTCATTATAACCTGGAATATAAATGATAAATCTATTTGTATGCGAATCACTAACGTTCTCCCCTCCCTTAACAAACATGACCGAATATGGCTCTGGGGTTACAAATTCCCATTGAGAAATGGATGAATTATATGTTGCAATATTATGACTATGACCTGCCCACGATCCAGTTGAAGCTGGCGAAGGTCCTACAAGATATCGATCCCCATCAGAAGGCGTCAGAGGAGCACTATTTAAATCAAAATCAATAATTTCCTGTAACCATATATTATTTTCAACTATTTTTCTAAGAACCCATGATCTATATACGGAATCGTTATTATCTGATGGTTCACCCAAATTTTTAATAACTTTTCCATTGAAATCATAATCTGATTCCGGCCCTGGGATTGAATTTAAATTTTTGGCATTTATCACTGTCCATGTCGCATCTCCAGATTCTTTATTAACACAGACAAAAACTTCTTTTGTGTTTTCATTCAGCCATAATGTCAATAAAGGATAAATATTATCGGAATGGTTTGGATCTCTATTTTCTATTATGGTCGTCTCAATTGATTTCCAAAGTGCATTTCCTTGACTATTGTCAAAACATACATAAATATTTTGTCCTTGAGGTTGAACCCAAAACGTTCCGACTTCAAATTGATCATCATTTGTTGTTGGGGGATTATCTTCCACATGAACATTTGATAATGCATGCCATCTATTTACTAATCCGACATATAAACCCACAATATTATTATCGGGATCATCTACGATTATCAATCTGCCATTATATTTTGTTTGATCATATTGGGGGAGTTGATCAAAATATTCAATAAAAATTTTATTATATCTTCTCCCCACTTTAGGATTTTCTGTTGAATCCGGATCTATATCATAAGCATCAGTAATATTTCCCCCAGAAACCTTTAAAACTTTTAAAATTAAAAAATGTACTGGTTCATACACAGATGAATGAATTATACAAAGTTTTGCCAGTTTTTGAGGATAAGCCAAAACATGTTCATAATAAATTGTAAGATAATATGTTCCGCCATGTGGAAATGGATATGATGTGCCATCAAATGAATATTGAGGATCTGATAAATTGGTTAATGTCAGAGGGTTTTCTAATTTAATTAAAACATTATCAATAATACATCTTCCAGGCTCTATAGTCGCATTGCCTGAATTATATTCTGTTTTTAAACTTTCTGGGCCTCCAAGAATGCAAGCCTCGCCTAAAGAAACAATTTCTTTTGTTCGATTTGTGATAGTTGAACTTCTTTCCTCATATGCCAATATTGAATAATCAACTTGATTGGTTGTTAAGATCATTTTTTAATTTCCTTTTAAAAAATCTTTTATGGTTTGGATATAATTTTTAAAATCATAAATTTCCAAAACTTTCCAACCATCAGCTTTCAAAAGATTTAAATTTCTTTCAAAAAAATTTCTCGATGCATTATGAAAAATTGCTTTGGGAAAATTGATAATTATTTTCTTATATTTATCTGCAAAGTCTGCTGTGTATTCATAAACTAAAAGATGTGTTTTTTGTTTTACAATATTTACATTTTTTTCAATATTGGGCAAAATAGTTTTAATCTTATTTAAAATTTCATCTTCAATATTTTTAGCAATAGATTTTGTTTCTTTTGTTTCTGTTTCCGTATCTGTTTTTTCTTTTTTATAATTTTTTCTTGAAACTCCTAATTTGGCATCTGGATATTTTTCTTTATATTCATCTATTGTCATATCATGTTCTTTTTTTAAATGAGTTGGTGTAATCATTTTAAAATGCTTGCCACAAACTTGACATGTCACGAATTCTTCCATTTTCAATTCCTTTCATTTCGTTGATTTTATTATTTGTTAAATTTTTTCATAATATTCTCCATAGATAGAGAAAAAGTGCTAACAAGAACCTTTTAAAAGATTCCTGTTAGCACTTTTATTTTTATCAGTATTTTTTTAAGTGGTCAAGACCAAAAAAACAAATTTTTCTAACAGACCTACAGATTTTAAGGGAGTCTAAAATAGACTCCCTTTTTATTTAAATCTATTAAGTAATATTCAGAACAGACACACCATTAGCCCGAGCAAACGAAGTTGCATAACGGGATAGAATAGTGATACTCGGAATTGCCCCAAGGGGATAAGGAGACAGAATAGCGGGAACGTAAGGCGCATAGAAATAAACAGCTTTGACTGCTTCTACGGGCTTATAAATAATCGGCATCTGACCCTGCGGAACAACAGAAGAAACCAAAACTTTCCATTTTCCACTGGCAACAGTCGCAGACCGATAACCAAGATCGCCGCCCATTTCTGCACTTCCATTATAAGAGAAGGTATTAAGATCCTCAAGTATAGCCGCATCCAGAGGATTGGCAAGGATCGTATTTCCTTCCCCAATATTGATATCATTATAGATCTGAGCCCCAAGGGTATTCAGAACTGTAATGATATTTTCATGCCAATACTTTGTGCCCCAAACATAAGTTGACGGGGGAGTCTTGGAGAAAGCGTCCTGATGAGTTGTCGGGTTAAGGGTAGAGTTGCCGATAATTAGATTATTAATAATTTCCCTGTCCGTATCAAGGGCAATCTGTTGAGCAATGATATTTACAATTTCTGCCTGAACAGAAACATCGAACAAGGCCTTCATATCCTGTTCCATCTGAATTGACCATTGCGCTGAGATCTCCCGATCCTTGGCATAGAGCCGGATTTTATCATTGGTAAAAACGGCTTTCGGATTAATTTTATTTTCTTCCAAAGAACAAGTAACTTCATAGCGAATCTTAATAACGTGGCCATCCGTAGAAGAAATATCTACGGTGCCATTAAGATAATCCACCTTACCAGAAATAACATCAGTCGTAGTCGGATCCAACGTTACACTCGCGCTAAAATGACCTTCAACTGCCGGTCGAATAGCAACATCAACATAATTTGCACCATCTGCACTTACGCCTGTGATAACAAAATCCCTTTCCAGATGGGACTGATCAGAAGTTAAACCAATCGTGCCGAGAACATCAAAAGCAGTCGAGGGAACATCCATAGTAGCAGAAACAGGAGTTCCAATGCTCGGACCGCCAGAAATGTCAGTATTAACAGCCGGAGCAGCATACTGAGTCGCCGAACCATTCTTCTGGAATTTAATCCGAAGGAAAGGCTTAATAACTTCGGGAGCGTCAATGGGCTCAACAGTTACAGCTTCCCTCGCAACCAGACTGGGATAAAATACCCTAAGAACGGGGAGAGAAAGAGTTTCATACGGATTAATCTGATACATAGAATTTTCTAATAAATTAATACGGGTGTTTTCTGCCAAAAGCTTAAAAGCATCTGCATCTTCCTGGCTTAAACCCTCAGACAACCCTTCTACATAAATATTAAAACCTTCATCATTTGCGAGCAAGGGACGAAGATTCCCCGGCCGACTCGGGTCAATACCACTTAACTTTTTGGTGGTCATATATGCTTCTTGAAGTAAATGTTTCATTTTTTAATTCCTCCTAAATTGATTATTTTTATTAATTAAATATATGTTTAAGAAACAATCTCAAACAATTTTAAACTGTGTTTTTAATTCATTTATCTCATGATTTAATTTTTGTATTGAAAGATCATTTAAAACTTTTAAAGTTATTTTAATATCGTTTCTTTGTTCTTTTGTTAATTTTTTTTCAGATAAAATTTTTTCGATTAAATCTATAAGTTCTTTTTCCTTTTTTCTCTTTTCATATTTCTTAACCAATGAATCAAATGTTTTTTTATTTTCTTTTATTGCATCTTTGATTTCATTTAATTTTTCTATAAAAGAATTTTTAAACTCAACTATTTTCTTATTTCTTTTTATTATATAAGGTTCGAGAATATCGATAACCTTATTTGCAAAAACTAATTTTTCTTCTTTTAAATCTTCATCTGTTTTTATTTCTCTAATCTTGTTTATTCTTATCATTATTGAGATTCCCTATCTTTGTAAATAATTCAGATTTCTTTATAAAAATTTCGTTTTCTATTTTTTTGATTTTATCATTTAACTTTTGTTTATATTCTTCTGTTTTATTTAACTTAGAAGACAATATTTTAATTTCTTTTTTTATTTCATTTATTTCTTTTTCAACTTCATCTTTATTCAATAATTGATTTGATTTAAAATTTAATAAATAAATCGCTGTTTCTATAATTTCATCAACTCTTTCATCAAAATTCATAAAATAATTCCCATTATATTTATTTTTTGTTATGAATTTATAATATCACTATATACTTATGTTTTACTTAAATAAAAAAATCCAGGATTTTATATTAAAAATCCTGGATTTTTGAATAAATATTTATTTGAACAATTATTTAGCTTCTTTTGTAGCTTTTCTCGCCGCTGCAAATAAAGAGCCCCAATATGATATTAGAAGTGCAATAAACATAACCAACCCTAAACCACCAACTGCTGCCCCGGTTCCACCCTCGCCATAAAGCGAACCAGCAAGAAAAGTGGCAGATAAAACCATGCCTTTAAACAACAAATCAAGAATTTTATAACTATTAATCGGTCTTGATTTAGAAACAAGTTTACTAAGTTTTTTTTCCATTTCGGCGTATACTTTACTCACTGGTATATTTCTTTTTTTTACTTTTAAATAAACATAAAATGCTAACAAAAGAGATAATGGGAGTATGGTAATAGAAGGAAAAGGTTCATATTTAAATATCATTTTTTGTATATTCAAAAGAATGCTAAGATAAGTTTTTTCCCCATTCTTAGGATCAATTTTCCGCGCTACCATTATGGATTTTTTCTTGAGTTCTTTATTGCTCGGTATTTTATTCTCATATTTTTTTACGATTGATTCAATTCTTTTTAAATCGGATTTATCTTTGGGCATAAGCCGATTAATAATCGCTTTAAATTGTTGAGGAGTTTTAATTTGTTCAATATGGAAAGCGTTTTTGATACTATCCATCCAATCTTCATTTAATAAAAATACATCAGATTTAATTAAATCTAATGCCTCAGAAATGACCCAATCCAGATTTATGTTTGAATTATTTAAATTAATTTCTTCTAAACCTCGGAGTTTATATAATTTATATAATTTTTCTGATAGGTATGTCATTTTTTATCCGTTATTCTTTAAGAAATATAATTTATTTTGAAGAAATGGCTTCTTTAAAAACACCAGCCCAAAACATTAACGCCGCAATTATTAATAAAACTATCGTCGGAATAATAAGCCCAAGTGCTCCAAAACCAAAAGTAAAAATAAAAATTGTCCAAAAAATATAAAATACTGCATTATGAAGTGCTATAGCTGTCCCCATTAATCCCGATTGAGCTCCAAATTTTATGTTAACTTCTTTTTTGACCCTAGAAAAAATTTTATTATAAATTTCAGAAGGGGGTACCCCCTTTTTACGAGCAATAATATAAACTAAAAAAGCTAGAATAATGGCAAGAGGGCTGCCGAGTGCGCCAAGAACAGTGGTTCCAATCCAGCCCACAATTCTGGAAAATGTAGATTTATAAAGACGTTCATCAAAATTATTATCCATTTTTTGTAACATCTCAAGGGTTTTTTTCCGAAGTTGGTCCTTTGTAGGAAGTCGGTTTCCATAAGTATTAACTAATTTTTTCATTCTTTCTAAATCTTTTTCATCCTTAATTTTAAATCCACTCACAACTTTCTTAACCTGATTTGGATTTTTAATATTTCCAATATGAAAAGCACCTTTAAAGGTATCAATAAATCCTTCGTCTAATAAAGAAATATCATTATCAAAAAAATCCAATGCCTCAGAGACAATTGCATCTATATTAATATTTGAATTATTTTCAAAACCCGGAGAATTTTGAAATCCATACAATTCATATAATTTATCAGCTAGTGTCGTCATAATTTATCTCCTTTTTAAAACTGCTTTGAAATTTTAATTATTTTATGTTCTATTAATTTATCAAAATAATCAGCCAAAAAGCATTTGCCTCCGGCACAAATAATATCGCCATGATCTTGAATTTGTTCCGACTCTAAAATCAAGGAAGAGTTTTTTGCCTTTTTATATTCTTTGTTTTCAAATCTAACACTTCCAAGATCAACAACTGCCCCAGAATGTGATGGTCTTGAGACACTATCGAAGCAAATAATTGTCAATGGAGGCATGACTTCATAATATCCATTTCTATTTCCCAATTCGCCCAAACCTCTCATGGAAAATCCAATTCCGGTTTTATCTAACAATAATCCATACAATTGTTTCCCATTCCATGTATTTAAAGTTTCCATTTCTGCCATCAATTTATGGCCAGAAAACTCAAAATTTGTAATTAAATGAGATGCTCGTTTTAATAAAACAGTTGTTTGTCTCACAATATCAAAATTTTTATCTCCAGTTTTCAAAGGATGATCTAACTCATTATAAAGACATCTGTTATTTAATAAAGGTTCTAATTGTTTAACCCCTCCTTCTAAAACCGGTCTTGGATATTTTCTTTTATTTTGATTTACCACGTCCACAGTTTGAACACAGGCTCTAAAAACGGCTTTGTCTCTTTTTGGATAATTTTTAACCATCTTTGGTTCTTGATAAACAGCCGATTCATTTATGAAATACGACATGATATATAATCCTTATTATACGGTTATATAATTTTTATTAAAAGAAGTTTTCATGAAAAGTATTTAAAAAACTTCTTTTATATTTTGTTAATTTTTTATCTGTGATTTTAAATTTAATAAATAAGCCAATATAATCGAAATAATTTATACTAAAAT
>Ga0114934_10000076_pt1 | contig 50961 bp, 43 predicted proteins | sample 4SBtaG_2_FD_99695 | JGI IMG/M metagenome (GOLD analysis project Ga0114934, IMG submission 99695) | Deep subsurface microbial communities from Kolumbo volcano to uncover new lineages of life (NeLLi) - 4SBTROV10_white metaG | ecosystem: Environmental > Aquatic > Marine > Volcanic ...
ATGATTTCTTTCAAAGTCTTTCTATCTGCATCAAGAATGGCTTGAGGACTATTATATTGCTTAAGTATAGCCAAAGAAGTTTTACACGTAATATTTGAAAATACAGAATTGTATCTAGGAAAAATAACCATTAAGTCAGTAGATAATTTTTTCTTATAAGTAGATTTGGTATCTGTCAATTTATAATAGTCTCTACAGAGAGATTTTAAGGTATAAATTAATTCACGGGTATAAATGACTCAATAGATTCACTCTCAGGAGGTGTACATCTATACTCTATTCAGGAGATATTATACCAAAATATTTAACTGTATAGGTTCCAATTTGACTTTAATAGAAAACTTAGTTTAGATTTGGAATACGTGCCTTAACGGGCAGAAATAATTAGAACAATAATAAAAAGATTTGTCGTAATGTTCGTTAGAATGATAGATAGTTTTCTATTGAATGTTATGACTACATTATACAAGGAGGAATTTTATGAGTATGTTTTGTTATCAATGCCAAGAGGCAGCAAAAGGAACAGGTTGTACAATTAAAGGGGTTTGTGGTAAACCAGAGGAAGTTGCAAACTTACAAGATTTATTGATTTATACTTTAAAAGGTATAGCGATAATAGAACAAGAAGGTATTAAAGTAGGGATTAGATTTTCTAAAGCAAATCACTTAACAATGAATGGATTGTTCATGACAATTACGAATGCAAATTTTGATGCTACTATGTTTATCAAAAAAATAAAAGAAGCATTAGCATTAAGAGAAGAAATGAAAAAAGAATTAGAAAGCAAAGGTGTAGAATTTAGAGATTTACACGATGCTGCTACGTGGACTGGTGATTCAGATTCAGCTATAAAAGCAAAAGCAGATTCAGTTCAAGTTGGAGTTTTAGCTACAGAAAATGAAGATATCCGTTCTCTTAGAGAATTGATAACATATGGACTAAAAGGCATGGCAGCTTATGCAGAACATTCATATAATTTAGGAAAAGAAAATGAAGAAATTTATGAGTTTATTTCGAAAGCTTTAGTAGCAACATTAGATGATTCATTAACTGTAGATGATTTAGTTGCTCTAACATTGGAAACAGGTAAATATGGTGTTGATGTAATGTCACTTTTAGATTCTGCTAATACTGGTGCTTATGGAAATCCAGAAATAACTGAAGTAAATATTGGAGTTAGAAATAATCCTGCTATTTTGATTTCAGGACATGATTTAAAAGATTTAGAACAATTATTAAAACAAACAGAAGGAACAGGAGTAGATGTATATACACATGGTGAAATGTTACCAGCACATTACTATCCAGCATTCAAAAAATATGATCATTTTGTAGGCAACTATGGAAATTCTTGGTGGAAACAAAGAGAAGAATTTGAGACTTTTAATGGACCAATATTATTTACAACAAACTGTATTGTACCACCAAAACCAGAACACATTGATAGAATTTATACAACTGGGTCAACAGGCTATCCAGGATGTAAGCATATTGAGCCTGATGAAAATGGAGTAAAGGATTTTTCAGAAATTATCGAACATGCTAAAAGATTAGCTCCACCTACTGAAATAGAAAAAGGTAAAATAGTTGGAGGATTTGCTCATGCACAGGTATTTGCATTAGCAGATAAAATTGTAGAGGCTGTAAAATCTGGAGCAATCAAAAAATTCTTTGTGATGGCTGGTTGTGACGGAAGAATGAAGTCAAGAACTTATTATACAGAGTTTGCAGAAAAATTACCAAAAGATACAGTGATTTTGACAGCAGGATGTGCTAAATATCGTTACAATAAATTAGATCTAGGTGATATTGGGGGAATTCCTCGTGTATTAGATGCAGGACAATGTAATGATTCATATTCATTAGCAGTTATTGCGCTTAAATTAAAAGAAATATTTGAACTTAATGATATCAATGAATTACCAATATCATATAATATTGCTTGGTATGAACAAAAAGCAGTAATTGTATTACTTGCATTACTTTACCTTGGCGTTAAAAACATCAAACTTGGACCAACACTTCCAGCATTTTTATCACCAAATGTAGCAAAAGTTCTCGTTGAGAATTTTGGTATTAACGGAATAAACGGCGTTGAAGAAGATTTAGAACAATTTCTAGGATAATAAATTATTTAAAATACTTTTCATGGGGTAACCATTAGAAATATATTAAAATGGGGTAACCCCTGAATAATGCAATGACTAATATTGTTCACGTAACCATTAGAAATATATTAGAATAGGGTTGCAGGAAAATGGAGAGCAATGCAATGTTGCATATAAAATTATTTTTCTGATAATCCTATTTATAGTATTTATAGAATTTATAGAACGTTTTTGTTGAATAATTATGTTACTTGATACTCTTTTCTAATTTAATATTTATAGTATGTAATTTTTGCTAATTACGGTAAGCTCCTATTCGTATAAATGGGAGTTTAAAGCTTTTTGTTTTATCTGTAATAGACTCTAAATCAAAGTATCAATATTTTGATTTAAAAAAATGAGTTTACTGTAAATATTATTACTAAAAAAATGTAATTTCCAAGTGTTTTAAAGTGAATAATAAAAAATATAAGTGAAAAATTATATACATAGTATGCTTAAATAAAATGATAAAAAAACTGTAAAAATTCTATAAAATTTGATATAATAAGAAAGAAGTTTTCTAATAGAACATATAGTATTTTGATAGCTTATATATTTTACAAGACTCCCACTTCTATAAAAGGGAGATTAAGTTAGCAAAACAGTATAGGAATTAATATTCTACGCTAGTTTCCACTTATAAGTTAAGTGGGAGATTAAGGCCTTTGATTTAGGGGGAGTAAAGTTTCAACAAGAAGTCTTGATGTTTTGCTTTAGCTAAACGATTTCACTTGGAAAAGTTGGTGAGCATGTAGTGTTGATTAAGAAATTGGAATATAAAATTTTCAGTATCATAAGTATTAGATTTATTTCTATGATAGTTATATGTATGTTTTTTTTTTATGTGTATAGCAACGAAGAAAATATCGCAGTCATTTATGAATGATGTTGAGAATGAAATAAAATTAGAATTAAAACAGAAGGTTGACATTGCATATAATGTATTCACACCTATTTTAGAGTTAGTACGTAAAGAAAAAATCAGTATAGAAGAAGCACACAAAAATATAGCAGATATTGTTAGACGAATGACATATAAAGACAAATATGCTTATAATTATATTTTCATGAGTACATATGATGGTTACTATCTAGTTCAGCCATTTGAACCTGAAAAAGAAGGCACTAATATGTGGAATGTTAAAGATTTGAAAGGTAATTATGTTGTGCAGAAACTTGTTAAAGCTGCTAAGAGTTCATCAGATGGAGCATATATAAGATATTTTAGTAAATTGTCAAATTGTTCATTAATTGAGAGAAAACTAACTTATGTGAGAGGAATTCCTGAGATAAATGCATATATTGGAACCGGAGAATATCTCAATTTAAAGTATAAAAAGTTATATGGACTACTTAACCTGCAAAAGTTGATATTGATGGCTATTATAGTTATAATAACTATTTTGATGATACTTTATTTATATAAGTTACATAAAGTAAATTTCAATTTAAATTATGAAATAAAAAAGAGATTGGAAATTGAAAAAGAGCTAAAGAATGAAAAAGATAATATAATTGCTCAAAAGAGCCGTTTAGAGACATTGTTCAATTATTCTCAAGATGCAATTGTTGAATTTGATGCAGTTGGAAGTGTTCTAAGTGTAAATAGATCTTTTGAAAAAATATTTGGTTATTCTAAGAAAGAATGTGTTGGAAAGGATATAGACAAGCTTATATCAACAGATAAAACATATAATCAAACAAAAGAATTAACCTTAAAGATTTTGCAAGAGAAAACTGTAAATATTGAAGCCATAAGATATAAGAAAGACAGAACTCCAGTAAATGTTTTGATTAGAAGTGTATATATTAAAACTAATGATGATATATTAGGGGTATATGGGATTTATACGGATATTACTGAGATTAAAAACTATGAAAAAAAATTAGAGTATATGAGTGTATGTGATGCATTGACTGGATTGTATAATTTAAATTATTTTAATAAAAAGATAGATGAATATAAAAATAAAAAATCAACTTTACTAGGCATAATAATGTGTGATTTAAATGGATTGAAATTAGTTAATGATACATTGGGACATCAATATGGTGATACGCTTCTTAAAAATTTTGCAGATGTATTAAAAAAATCTGTTAGGGAACAAGATGTTATTGCAAGAATAGGTGGGGATGAGTTTTCTGTTATTTTGACAGGTATAAATAGAAATCAAGTAAAAAAAATAGTAAAAAGAATTAATACAAATATAGAAAAATTTAATAAATCATTGGATGAAAAGATGCTTAGGTTATCTGTTGCAATTGGATGTAGTATTTTTGAAGAAAATAAAAATATTACAGAAGTAATTAAAGAAGCTGATGATATAATGTATAGGAATAAACTTATAAATAAGGCTAGTAGTAAAAACCGAATATTGAGTATATTAATGGCAGCATTAGCTGAAAAGGATTTTGTAACTTTAGGGCATACTGAGAGAGTGGCAAATATGTGTATTAAAATTGCAGATAAAATAGGATTAGATGAAGAAAGAAAAAGCAAATTGACTTTATTATCTGAAGTGCACGATTTGGGTAAAATTGCTATTTCTAATGATATACTAAATAAAGAAGAGGATTTATCTGAAAAAGAATGGAACATAATAAAAAGTCATACAGAAAAAGGATATAGAATAGCATTAAATTCCAACGAGATTTCTAGTGTTGCTGATTTAATACTGAAGCATCATGAAAGATGGGATGGTAAAGGATATCCTTTAGGGTTAGAAAAATGTGATATTCCTATAGAGTGTAGAATATTAGCAGTAGTTGATGCATATGATGCTATGACGAACCCAAGACCATATAATAAAATCAAATCTCATGAAGAGGCTATTGAGGAAATAAAAAAATGTAGTGGAACACAGTTTGATCCAAAAGTAGTTGATATATTTATATCGGTTGTTTCTTAAACGTTTATATTAATAATAATATGATGGTTAGGTTTTTGTAATTTGTTTGTTTTTAGTTTTGCAAGGATATTGTATTATTTTGCGTTGCTTTTGAATACATTTTTACTTAAAGAATATAAATTATTAGGGAAGTTATAGAAAAAGGAATATGCATAGAAGAAGACTGAATAAGTATGTAAAAAATCAATAGTAAATAATACATGACAAAGCTTAGAGTTCCTATTTTTAGCATATATGGTGACTCTAAGCTTTTTGCTTCATCAATATGAATTTGCTTATTTAATTTTTAAATTAGCTAATGCATCTGCTAATGCTGAATTTATTGGTTCTTGGTTTGCCTTTTTCTGTTGCCTTATATATTTTGTAACTTCTCTTTTACTTAAATTACTTCCCTCAGCTTTTTTTCTTTTGTTAAATGAGGATAGTTTTTCTCTATAACCACATGTAGAACAAACAAATATCTGACCTTCTCCTTTGCCAATGAGTGCTAATTTTTTATGACATTGAGGACACCTAGCATTGGTAACTTTCGCAATATTTTTTCTATATCCGCACTTCCTATCTTGGCAGATAAGCATTTTGCCTTTTTTTGTATTTACTTCAAGGAGGTACTTTCCACAATTAGGACATTTTTCTCTTGTTAAATTATCATGTATATAGCTTTTAGTATTATTAGTTACATCTAAGACGAGTTTAGATGCATATTTTCCCATATCATTTATAAATTTAGTACCATTCAAATTACCTTTGCTAATAGAGTATAATTGTTGTTCCCATTCTGCTGTAAGCAAAGGCGATTTTAAGTCTGAAGGAACTAGACTTATTAGTTGTTTTCCTTTTGATGTTGGTATTATTTCTTTTCCTTTTTTTTCGATGTAGTATGAGTTGAATAGCTTTTCGATTATATCAGCTCTTGTAGCAACAGTACCAATTCCACCAGCTTTTCCAATAGTTTTTTCAAGTTGCTTGTCATTAATGTGTATATATTTCTGCGGATTTTCCATGGTGGAAAGTAAAGTTCCTTCGGTGAATCTAGCAGGAGGTTTAGTTTGTCTTTTAATAGTTTTAACGCCTGTTAATTTTATTTTATCATCTTTAGAAATATCAGGTAAAAACTGATTTCTTATTGTATCTTCATTATTGTTATCAAGTTCAACTAGAAGTTCATATTTATCATATATTGATTTCCAACCTTTATGTTTTATATTTTTGCCTTTAGCAATAAAAGTTTCTCCATTAACTGAAGCTTTTATTGTTATTTGTTCATACTCATAAGGTGGATATAATACCGATAAAAACCTTCTTATTACAAGGTCGTATATATTTTTTTCTTCTATGTTAAGTAAACTTATATTAACTTTTTGTTCTGTTGGAATTATAGCATGATGATCTGAAACCTTACTATTATCAACAAAATTTTTATTGCCTTTTATAGAGCTCTTAAGTAAATTTGAAGTAAATTCCGAATAAGGGTATATGGATATTTTTTTTAATCTATCGCTTAATGTTGGAACTATATCTGTTGTTATATATCTTGAATCTGTCCTTGGGTATGTAAGTATTTTATGATTTTCATATAATTTTTGCATTATGGATAATGTTTGTTTTGCAGAATATCCAAATTTTTTGTTTGCATCCCTTTGTAGTTCTGTTAAATCATATAATAGAGGGGAGGTTTTCTTTTTATATGTTTTTTTTACTTCGATAATTTTACCATTTTGATTATCCACTTTTGAAACAATTTTTTTTGCTTCTTCATTGTTAAATATACGATTTTTTACACTGTATGAATGCTGCCATTGCAAAGTATAACTATTAACATTTGCGGATTTTGCATTTCCTGTAATTATATAATAATCTTTAGAAATGAAATTGTTAATAGCTTCTTCTTTTTGAATTATCATTGCAAGAGTAGGGGTTTGAACTCTTCCAGCTGAAAGTTGAGTGTTGTATTTGCATGTTAATGCTCGTGTAACATTAAGACCCACAAGCCAATCTGCTTCTGCTCTACATACAGCAGATTTATATAAGTTTTCATATTCTATTCCAGGCTTAAGATTTTTAAAACCTTCTTTTATTGCTTTGTCTGTTTGTGATGAAATCCATAATCTTTTGATAGGTTTTCTAAACTTGGCTTTTTCAATAATCCATCTTCCGACAAGTTCTCCCTCACGTCCAGCATCTGTGGCTAATACTAATTCTTTTATATCGTTTCTATTCATAAGTTTTTTAACTACATTAAATTGTTTGCTTGTTTTTTTTATGACAACAAGTTGCATTTTCTGTGGAATAATAGGTAAATCTTCCATTCTCCAAGATTTATATTTTTTATCATAAGTATCTGGTGAAGCTAATGTTACTAAATGACCTAATGCCCAAGTAACAATGTATTTACTACCTTCAAAGTATCCATTTCCATTATTATTGCAGTTTAATACTCTTGCGAGTTCTTTGCCTACAGAAGGCTTTTCTGCTAAAACTAAAATTTTTTCCATAAAAATATTCCTTTCACTGTTTACATTAATTATATAATATTATATAACAATAACATGTTTTATTAGTGTTATCAACTAAAAAAAAAAGTAGATTTCAGAAAGAAATTATTATATACTGTTGTGTATGATTGAATACAATACAGTATAAATATTATTGGAAAAGTTAGAATATACTTGAGGTATAAAATTTTGTATTTGGAAGGAAATTGAGTTCAATGAATAATTATAAAAATAATCATAAAAAGTTTTGTAGTCATATAATTGATGTAAATGAAAGAACAAATATAAATGAGAGAACATGGAATAGCGATACTTATAATGCTTGGGTTAAGAGATTTGGTGAACCCATTCAAGCAGCTCAAAAAATAAAAAAATTTAATGACAATCCATCTAAGGCTTTTTCATCGTTAATAAGTAAATTTGGTGATGTCAAAGGTAAAAAAATAATGAATATTATGGGTTCTAATGGAACAAAGGCTGTGGCATTAGCATTATCAGGAGCAGACGTAACTATTGTGGATTTTTCAGAAGGTAATAAACGCTATGCTTTGGATTTAGCCAAACAAGCTGGTGTTAATATACATTATATTTTGTCTGATGTTCTTAAATTACCTAAAGAATATATAACAAGTGATTATGATATAGTGTTTGCAGAAATGGGAATATTGCATTATTTCTCTGATTTAAAACCATTTATTGATGTTATATATAATCTTTTGGGTGACAATGGATTATTTGTCATAAGAGATTTTCATCCTGTATCAACTAAATTGATTACATCAAGAGGAACAACAGCTAAAATTCGTAAACACAAAGTTACAGGAAATTATTTTGATACTTCATTAGAAGAAAAAGAGGCTTCTTATACAAAATATTCAAATGATGATAAAAAAAGCAATAAAGTATTGCTTAGAAAGTGGAATATTGGAGAAATCGTAACATCAGTTGCAAATTCAGGATTAATTATTAAAAGTTTAGATGAAGAACCTAATTTGAGTTCAGATGTTTTTGATAAAGGTATTCCAAAGACTTTTCTTTTAGTTGCGAAGAAGAAGAATTAGCTTTTCTATATTTTTTATGTATTGTCCTCTTTGTATTGAAAATGATTTTTATTTAGGAGTGATAAATATGTTTTTACTAAATGTATTTGAAATTATAGGAACGGTAGCTTTTGCAATATCTGGTGCTTTAGTAGGTATGCAGAAAAAATTAGATTTATTTGGAATAGTAACATTGGCTGTTGTTACAGCAGTAGGGGGAGGAATTTTTAGGGATTTATTTATAGGGAATACTCCACCTAATGCATTTATGCAACCAAAATATTTTTTAATTAGTGTTGGAGCTGCGTTATGTACATTTATATGTTATTCTAAAATATATAAAAGTATTTCAATAATTAAAAATGTAATGTTATTCTTTGATGCTATAGGATTAGGTGTGTTTACGGCGTTAGGGGCTAACATTGCAATTAATCATAATTTGGACAATTTTTTTATTGTTGTTTGTATGGGATTGATTTCAGGTGTGGGTGGAGGAATGATTAGAGACATTCTTGTTCGCGACATTCCTCTTATATTGATAAAAGACATATATGCAGTAGCATCAATTGTTGGGGGTACAGTATTTTATTATTTGCATAACTATGTTTCTGGTTCACTTGGATTATATCTTTGTTTCTTTATAACATTTGCTTTGAGATTAATATCAATAAAATATAACTTTAATCTTCCAACAACTAAGGAAACAAGATATCATATATGAAATTAATAAAACCATTTTTCAACTTCATTAATAAGCTTAAAGTTAGTTAAATCGTAGTGAAGAGGTGTAATTGTAACATATCCTTCTCTTAAATAATGTGTATCTGTATTTTGAGTGACATAAGGATTTAGGGTATCATTTAACTGTATTATTATATTACCATTTTTATCTTTTATTTTTCGATATGCAGCATCATATTTAACTCGTCCTATGCTGCATATTTTTATACCTTTAATCTCTTTTTCTTTCATAAGAGGAATGTTTACATTTAAAACAATATCATCACTTAAGTTTAAACGCATATTTTCAGCTATTTCAACAATTTTACTTGCATATTTTGAGGCTACTTTATAGCTTTCAATATCATCTTTTATTTGCATAGAAAAGGCTATTGAAGGTATTTTATTAATGGCAGCTTCGACAGCAACAGATACTGTACCTGAATAAAGTACATCTGTTCCTAGATTTAAACCTTTATTAATACCTGACACAACTAAATCAATATTGCAATCAGTTAAAGCATTAATACCAACTCTTACACAATCTGCTGGTGTACCATTAAGACTATAAGCTTTACAATTTAAACCATCTAATTTAACTTCTTTAGCTAAAAGTGAATTGCTTAAAGTAATTGAATGGCTTGAAGCACTTCTTTGTGTATCAGGGGCAACTATAGTAATTTCATGATTAGTTTCAAGAGCATTGGCAAGAGAATATATACCTTTAGCATGTATTCCATCATCGTTTGATATTAATATTTTCATTTAAATCTCTCCTTATCTAATAAGTTTATAGCAGCAAATTTATCGATTCTATAAGACTCCCACTTCTATAAGTGGGAGATTCAAGCTCTTTGCTTCAGGTGCAGTAGAGTTTCCACCTGAAGTCCTTATGTTTTGCTCTAGTAAAACGAGTTCACTGTCTTATACAAAACATACATCATATGTCGCATTTTTGATTTGTTATTTTCTTTCAAATGTTTTAGAGTTAGTATATATGATATATGCTTTTTCCCTATTCTTTTGGCTATGTCAGTTTTAGAGTTATTATACATGTATAATTATTTTTTGTAAAGATAGCTGTATATTATTATTTTTGTCAATTATCTATGGAAAAGACGATAAAAAAAGTGATATAATAGCACTATATGGAATTAAAGTATAGTTAATGAAAGGGGAAAAGTAAATGAAAAACTTTAATAAAACATTAAAGAAATATGCCGAATTAGCTGTTAAAGTAGGTATCAATATTCAAGAGGGGCAAAAGCTAGTAATAAATGCACCTATAGAGAGTGCTGAATTTGTAAGGCTAATTGCAGAGGTTGCATATAAAGCAGGGGCAAAAGAAGTTATACCAAAGTGGCGTGACGAAAAATTCGAATTAGTGAGATACATGAATGCACCAGATGAAGCATTTAAAGAATTCCCTAAATGGATTGCAGATGGTTATGAAGAACTTGCAAAAGAAGGAGCAGCTTTTATGTCAATTGCAGCATCTGATCCTGAATTGCTAAAAGATGTAGATTCTACTAGGATTGCAACTGATAATAAAACTAAATCTTTAGCATTAAAAAACTACAGAAAATACATAATGAACAGTGATGTTTCTTGGTGTGTTATTTCTATTCCAACTGTAGGATGGGCTAAAAAAGTATTTTCTGATGTTTCAGAAGATAAAGCAGTTGAAATGCTTTGGGAAAGCATTTTTAAGATTGTTAGAGTTGATAGAGATGATCCTATTAATGCATGGAATGGACATCTTAAAAACCTAAAAGAAAAAGTAGATTTCTTAAATGAAAAAAGATTTAGAAAGCTTTATTACAAATCAGAAGGAACAGATTTGGAAATAGAATTACCAGAAGGACATATATGGGAAGGTGGCGGAGAGAATAATTCTAAAGGAATTTATTTTGTTGCAAATATGCCAACAGAAGAAATATTTACAATGCCACTTAAGACAGGGGTTAATGGAACTGTCAAGAGTACAAAACCTTTGAATTATAGTGGAAATCTAATCGAAGATTTTACTTTAACATTTAAAGATGGCAGAATTGTAGAATTTGATGCAAAGAAAGGATACGAAACATTAAAGAAATTAATTGAAATAGATGAAGGTTCTCATTATTTGGGTGAAGTTGCACTAGTTCCATATGATTCTCCAATATCTAATTCAAATATTATTTTCTATAACACACTATTTGATGAAAATGCTTCATGTCATTTGGCAATTGGTATGGCATATCCATCATGCATTAAAGGTGGAGAAAATATGAATGAAGAAGAGCTTGAAAAAGCAGGAGTTAATACTTCATTAACTCATAATGATTTTATGATAGGTTCACATGAGCTTGATATTATTGGAGAAACGTTTGACGGAGATAAAATACAGATATTTAAAGATGGAAATTGGGCTTTTTAGTTAAAATTTATATATGAAATTTGTCCCTTTTTGCTTATAATAGCATATTTAATTAATATAGAAAGTATTTTTTAAATTGCTATTATTTATGTAAGGAGGGGATTTTTTTATGGTACAAATTATAATTCAATATGTACTTGTTATTTTGCTTGTTGTTGGTTTGGGATATTTAGCTTATTTACTAAAAGATAAGAAAATCAATATAAAGGATGATTATTTTGGATTGGCTTATGCAATTTTAAACACTTTAAAGAGCGATGAAGCAACGAGTGCAAATATAAAAAAGATTATAAGAGCGGTATCTGAAGGTGTTAAATTTGTTGAAGATAATTACAAAAATGTAGATAATGCAATAAAGGAGGAGGAAGCATTAAAGCTTATTCGAGAGAGTATAGATGCTTTAGGTTTTGAAAGCCCTATTGATGAAAGTAGTATCAGATATTTAATAAGAATAGCTGCATCAATGCTTCCAGCTACTCATGATGGTAATAAAAAATAATTGATAAACTTTTGAACTCCCTTTTGGGGGTTTTATTTTATATTGACTAAACGAGTACACCATTGAGTAAAATAATAAAATAGGTTATTATTAAATAATGTTATAGCTAATATAAGGAATATTCAAATGTCTAAATGGGAGGTAGCAACAGTTGTACATACCTATTGAATTTAAAGATTTAAAAGAAAATTACTTATTGATTGATGTTAGAAGCCCGAGTGAATATAAACATTCTACTATAAATGGTGCTATTAATATTCCAATATTTGATGATTATGAAAGAAAAGTTATTGGTACAGTATACATTAATGAAAGTGTAGAAAAAGCTAAAAAAATTGGAGTTGATGTAGCATCAAAAAAGCTTCCTGAAATATATGAAAAAGTGATTAAACTTAAAGAAAATTATGATAAATTAGTGTTTTTTTGTGCTAGAGGTGGAATGAGGAGCGGAGTTTTAACCATGTTTTTAACTGCAATGGGAATTAATGCAGTTAAATTAAAAGGAGGATATAAAGCATATAGAAAATATATTGTCAATGAATTGCCAAAGATAAATAAAAACATAAATTACATTGTACTTCATGGTAATACTGGGGTTGGTAAAACAGAAATATTAAAGAAGTTAAAGCTACATGGATATGATGTGCTTGATTTAGAAGGAGCTGCGAATCATAGAGGTTCTCTACTCGGTAATGTTGGTCTTGGAGATACGTACAGCCAAAAGCAATTTGAATCTAACATATATCACACACTAGAAAAAATCAAAACAAATCATGTATTTGTAGAGGGTGAAAGTAGTAAAATAGGTAATATTAATGTTCCAAAGTTTATATGTGATAAAATGAAGGAAGGAATTCACATATTTTTGGATGCTGATATTGATTTTAGAGTAAATATTATAGTAAATGAGTACATAAAAGATGAAAACAATAAGATTGAAATATTTAATTGTCTGGATAAACTGAATAAATACATATCTAGGTCTAATCTTGAGAAGTACAAAACATTATTAGAAAAAGAAAATTACAATGAACTTGCTAAGGAACTTATGGAAAAATACTATGACCCTTTGTATATGAATTCTGCTAAAAATTATGATTATGTTTTGAAAGTCAATGTTGATAATATAGATAAATCAGCAGAAATAATTGAAAATTGGTTTAAAAGATTGTAAAATATATAAACAGAACATTTGTTTCTGTTTTTTATAGATTCTATAAGACTCTCACTTCTATAAGTGGGAGATTTAAGCTTTTGATTTAGCTGGAGTAGAGTCTCCACCTGAAGTTCCAATGTTTTGTTTTAACAAAACGAGTTCACTATTGAACTATAAATAAGCAAATTTTAATTCATTATATAAACAAGATTTCTACTTAGTTATAAATTATTCATTTTTACTATATCATATACAAAAAATGGTAAAACATGATATAATAAATCTTATGATTATGAATGTTTATGGAAATTATGCAACAGGGAGAAAAGGTAATGTACTAAATGCTAGTATATAAGGGCTAGTTTTATAAAACAATATATATTATGGAGGGAAAATATGGATAAAGATAATCAAAATCATTCATATAAAGTTACTGATTTAATGTCGCTTGAAAAATTGGAACCCGTTAGAGTTAGACCTGGTATGTATATAGGTTCGACTGGTTCAAAAGGACTTCATCATTGTATATGGGAAATATTAGATAATTCTATTGACGAAATAACAAATGGTTATGGCGATAAGGTAGAAATAATTTTAAATAAAGATAATAGTGTAACAATTATAGACAATGGAAGAGGAATACCTACAGGTATACATCCAATAAAGAATATTTCAGGTGTTCAAATGGTATATACTGAACTTCATACAGGGGGTAAATTTAATAACAAAAACTATAAGACTTCAGGTGGACTTCATGGTGTAGGAGCTGCCGTTGTAAATGCTCTTTCAGAATGGTTGGAAGTTGAAATTATGCAAAATGGAAATATATACAAGCAAAGATTTGAATATGGCTATGATAAAGAATTAAAAAAAGATATGCCGGGGACTCCATGCGGCGATTTGAAGGTTATTGGTAAAACAAATAAGACAGGAACAAAAGTAACTTTTAAACCCGATAAAAGAGTATTTAGTACAGTAGATTTTAAGCTTGATATTATTGATGAAAGACTTCAAGAACTTGCTTTTCAGAATAAAGGTGTTAAGCTTATTTTAATTGATGACAGAAAAGAAGAAAAAATTATAAAAGAGTATCATTCAGAAAGAGGATTATTGGATTTTATTGATTATTTAAATGAAAGCAAAACAGTTTTGCACAAAGATGCTATTTTATTTATGGGTGAGAGTGAATTTAAAGGAATTAATTTGAGTTCTGAGGTTTGTATTCAATTTACTGATACAAGTACAGAATATATAGCAAGCTATGTGAATAACATACCAACAACAGAAGCAGGTACACATGAAACAGGATTTAAAACAGGTATGACAAGAGCTTTTAAAGAATGGGCTAAAAAACTTAATTTAATAAAAGAAAAAGATAAGGAATTTAATGGAAATGATTTAAGGGAGGGAATGACAGCAATATTAAAAGTTAAAATAAGTAATCCTATATTTGAAGGACAGACTAAAACGAAACTTGGTAATAATGAGGCATATACAATGATGAATCAGCTTACGTATACAAAGCTTTGTGAGTGGATAGAAGATAATAAAGAAGTAGCAACAACTATAATAAATAATGCTATTATGGCTGCAAAGAGAAGAGAAAAAATAAAAAAAATTAATATTGCTGAAAGAAAAAAGATAGGTAATGGAACTGCACCACTTGCTGGTAAAATAGCGGTTTGCACATTAAAGAGACCAGAATTATTAGAATTCTTTGTTGTTGAGGGTGATTCAGCAGGTGGTAGTGCAAAACAGGCTAGAGATAGAAGATTTCAGACTATAATGCCCTCAAAAGGAAAGATATTAAATACAGAAAAGCAAAAATTAGAAAATGTAATAGCTAGTGAAGAACTTAAACTTTTTAATACAGCGATAGGAACTGGAATTTTAGATAATTATGATGAAAAAGATCTAAAGTACAATAAGGTAATTATATTAAGTGATGCCGACATAGATGGATACCATATTAGAACATTGTGGATGACTTATATTTATAGATACATGAGGCCACTTATAACAAATGGCCACTTATATCTAGCACAACCTCCTTTATATAAAGTTTATAAAAAGAGTAAAAAGGGTGACAAAATTTTATATGCATATAGTGATGAGGAATTGCAGAGTGCTAAGAAAGAAGTAGGAAAAGGGGCACAAACACAAAGGTTTAAAGGCTTAGGAGAGATGAATCCAGAACAATTATGGGAAACAACTTTAAATCCTGAGACTAGAACTTTGTATCAAGTTACTATTGAGGATGCTGCAAAAGCAGAAAAAATGATATCTCTTCTCATGGGAGATGTTGTTGAGCCACGGAGAAATTATTTATATAAATATGCTGAATTTTAACACATAGAACTATTTTACTTTAAATGAGTAATTACAAAGCAAAAATCATTACAATGAGTTACAAATGACTTGACAATTCAATTTATAATACTAAATTTTATAGATTCTATAAAATACCACTTTTATAAGTGGGAGATTGAAGCGTTTTGTTTCATCAAAACGAATTCATTGGAGTGAAATTTGCTCATTTATAGTAGGTTAATAAGAAGTGGAGTTGATATATATGAGTAAAAAAATAAATATTCCTAAGGATAATAATATTTTAACTGTACCTTTAGAGGAAGCGATGCCTGATAATTATCTTCCATATGCAGTAGAAGTTGCAAAAGATAGAGCACTTCCAGATGTTAGGGATGGATTAAAACCTGTACATAGAAGAATACTTTATGGAGCATATATTATGAAGGCTTATCCTGATAGACCCTATTTTAAATCTGCAAGAATTGTGGGAGATATACTTGGTAAATATCATCCTCATGGAGATTCATCAGTTTATGAGGCAATGGTTATATTAGCACAAGATTTTTCAACAAGGATGCCTCTTGTTGATGGACATGGAAATTGGGGAAGTCAGGATGGTGATAGTGCTGCGGCAATGCGTTATACAGAAGCACGACTTTCACCTATAGCGATGGAAATGTTGAAAGATATTGAAAAAGATGTTGTAAATATGGTTGATAATTACTCTGATACAGAAAAGGAACCAGAAGTGCTTCCTTCAAGGTATCCTAACATTTTGGTCAATGGAGCGTTTGGAATAGCTGTTGGATTGTCGACTAATATTCCACCACATAATTTGGGTGAAGTTATAGATGGTGTTATAGCACTTGCAGATAATAAAGATATTACAACAAAGGAAATTATGAATTATATAAAAGGCCCTGATTTACCAACAGGAGGTATTTTGATAGGTGAAACTGCTTTGTATTCTGCATATGAGAAGGGTGAAGGACGTGTAACATTAAGAGCAAAGACAAGCATTGAAAAGCTTGAAAATGGAAGGTATGGTATAATAATTACTGAATTTCCATACAGAAAAAACAAAGCAAAAATACTTCAAACAATATCAAATATGACAGGTGAAAAAAAACACTCTAAAGCACTTGAATCTATTAGCGATATTAGGGATGAATCGGATAGAAATGGAGTAAGAGCTGTTATTGAATTCAAAAAATCTGCCTATATTGATACTGTTAATAAAGTCTTAAAATATTTATTTAAGAAAACAGAATTACAATGTAATCTAATTTTCAATATGGTAGCATTAGTGAATGGTAAACCAGAAAAATTGAATTTAAAGAGTATTTTATATTATTATTTGGAACATCAAAAAGAAATTGTAACAAGAAGGACTAAAAAGGAATTAGAAATAGCTGAAAAAAAATTTCACATTATTGAAGGATTTATAAGAGCTATTAATATTATGGATGAAGTTATTAAAACAATTCGTTCATCAAAATCTAAAAAAGATGCTCAAAGTAATTTGATGAATGAATTTGATTTTACAGCTATACAATCTGAAGCAATACTTGAACTCATGCTTTATAGACTGACTGGATTAGAAATTAAAACATTTGAAAAAGAACATAGAGAGTTGCAAAAGTTAATTCAGAAATTGAATAAGATATTAGGCAGTGAAAAGGAATTGATTAAAGTAATAAAGAAAGAAATGATTGAAATAAAGGAAAAATACTTTGATGAAAGAAGAACACAGATTATTGGAGATGATAGTGAAGCACAAATAGCTGTCGATGAATTGATTGTTGAGGAAGATGTAATTATTACACTGTCAAATGAAGGATATATTAAAAGAATTTCTTTAAAATCATATAATAGGTCTTCTGCAAATGTTGATGATATTGAATACAGAGAAGGGGATTTTAATAAGTTATTATTATATGCTAATACTAAATATAAAATGCTTATATTTACAGATAAAGGAAATATGTATAGAATAAAATGTGTTGACATACCAGAACATAAATGGAAAGATAAAGGTGAAAGAATAGATACATTAATAAAAGGATTGAGTTTATCTAATGAAAATATAGTGGGATTATTTTCTGTACCAGATATGACTGCCCAAAAATATTTTCTTTTCTTTACAAGTATTGGAGGTATGAAAAAGACAGAATTATACAAGTTTGACACAGCATATTCAAAAATTCAGGCTTCAAAATTAAGAAAAAATGAAAAAATAATTTGTGTTAAACTTTTAGACAATTCAAGGGAAGAAGAATTTATTTTATTCAAAACGAAAATTGGTTTAAAATTTAGTATTCAGGAACCAAAATTGGAGTATAGCGATAGAAATGTAAATCCACAAGAAATAGTAAAAATAGGTGCTTTAGATTCAATAGTTTATGCTGAAATTGAAAAAGAATATGAATATAAAATTTTTACTGTATCTGTAAATAGCAAAGGTTTAATAAAGTTAAGTTCAAGCAGAAATAAATTACTTATGACTAAAACTAACTCTAGTCAAATACTATGTATATTTACTGAAGAAGGAAAGGTGTTTACTATTCCTGCATATTTAATACAAAGTTTAGATTATGGATGCATAAAATTAAGTGAATTGTTTAGTGAATACAATAATTTAAAGCCTGTTAGAGTAATAAGCTGCAATGGGTTAATAGATAATGAAATAAACAATAATATTTATGTGTATACAATCACACAAAATGGTATCATAAGAAAAACGAATATATATGATTTTATATCAAAAGGATTTTCATGTTTAGAAAGCAAATTGAAAGAAAATGATAGATTAATTTCTGTTATATTATCATATGAAGAGTGTTATGGAGACATTGTAATTGTTTCCAAAAATGGAATGTGTATAAGGTTTGATTGTAAAGATGTAAATACAATGAAAAGAAATGCTACAGGAGTTATAGCAATAAGCTTGTCAGAATATGATAAAGTGATTTTTGGAACTATTATTTGTAAAAATGGTAATGAAACCAATCGAAGCAGTATTTTGGTGAAGACTAAGAGTGGGTATGAATGGAAAATTACATTTGATAGTATTAAAGTACAGAATAGAGCAGGTAAGGGAAAAAAGGTAATAGAATTGCACAATGGAGATATAATAACAAGCATCAAGTAACTATATAGTTACTTGATAGCTATTTTATAGGGCGTTATTTTTTATTGAAAACGAAAAATTTGTTTATCAAAAAACTAAATACACCTGTAGTTATGGAGGCTATTAATTTTGATATGCTTAGCCACCTGTTGTTTAATATTTCTATATGTTTACTTGATAAACTTTGTTTTATAAGAGGATTTTTACTAGTTAATGCAATTAAAATTATCGAATTTGCAATCATAGCTATTCCTAAAACTGATGCATACTTTATATATGATTTTTTGTTTCCTTCAGTTTTAAAAGTAAATTTCTTATTTAAGATATATCCATTAATAGAATACAAGAAAAATGATACTAAATTAAAAAGAGATAATATTAACCCACTTGTTATTCCTGTTAAAAGAGATAATACTTTTACTACAGAAAAGTCTATAAGAAAATTTAGACCACCTACAATACCATATTTGATGAATTGAAATATTGTAGAAAATATATTTTTATTATTATCCATAATCAAGTCCTAATAGTTAGAACAGACCTCCCTTCTTAAAATATTATATGTAAATTATACCATAAATAACTATGAATTAATAAAAATGAGGTGATATTTTTGTATAAAAAAGTATTAAGTAATGGACTTACAATAATATATAAACATTCAGAAAATAATTTAACATCATTTTCAATTGCTTTTGAAGCAGGTGCAAATGTAGAAAATGAAGACGAGATTGGTTTGGCTCATGTGGTTGAACATATGCTATATAAGGGAACATTCAAAAGAAATGAGTATGAAATCAATAAATTATGCGATGAACTATTTGGATTTAACAATGCTATGACCAATTATCCTTATGTTGTATACTATGCAACATGTTTGTCGGAAGATTTTGAAATAGGTTTTGATTTATATGCTGATATAACTTTGAATCCATACTTTCCAAAGAAAGGATTCAAAGAAGAAATAGATGTTATTTGTGAAGAATTAAATGAGTGGAGAGATGATATAAACCATTTTTGTGAAGATGAGTTATTTAAAAATGCTTTTAATAAAAGAAGACTAAGGGAATTGATTATTGGTAATGAAAAAAATATAAAACATATAAAATTGGAGCATGTGATAGATTTTTATAATAGATATTATACATCTGATAATTGTGTTATAAGTGTTGTTTCGTCGCTGAATTTTGAGAAAGTATATGACATTATATATAAGTATTTTGGAAATTGGAATAGAAAGTCTAATACTATTGTTGAAACAATATATGAAAATAATACCCCAGGGGTATTTTGGAATAAGAAAGATATAAATGGTAGTAAAATTCAGTATTGTTTTCCAATACATAATTTAAGTACCAAAGAAGAAAAAGCATTGATGATTTTTAATACTGTGTTTGGAACAGGAACAAGTTCTATACTTTATGATAAAATAAGAACTAAAAGAGGTTTGGCATATGATATTGCTAGCTCGATAAAATTTGAAAAGGGAATAAAAATATTCAAAATTTCTATGGGAACTTCAAAAGTAAATGAAATGGAAGCAATAGAATTAATTAATTCTAGTATCAGAGAAATTAAAAATAATAGTGAGTATTTTAATAGGCATTTTAATGAGAATAGTATGAGTAATATAGTAAAAGGTATTATATTAAGAAATGCTTTATCACTGGAAAAATCTATTGTTGAATGTGTTAGATTGGCAGTATTTGAGATTATGTTTAGGGATAGAAGTGAAATTAATAGCAATTTTAGCAACATAGTAGATATAGAAAATTATATGTCGCCACTTTATGAAAAAGTAAATGATTTAGATAAAATCACTTATAAGGATATTATTTTAGTCATGAATAAAGTATTAAAGAAACCTACTATACAAATAATTTCCTCTAATGATTAAAATATCTTGTGATTATTTTTGCTTATTTAAAATACCAAAGAGAAATTTTATAACTTCTCTTTGGCATAATACTATATTGAATAATAATATTCTTTTAGGAGTAAAGCATCTTTTTCAAGAATAGGACTTTCACAAACTATGCAACCTTCAACACTGAAATCTTTTAATGCTTTTAGACAGGCCTTATAATTAAAGTCACTTTCCATAAATGGAAGGTGTTTTCTTTCGCCTTTTATTGAATAGCTTATGCCAGACATATGTATGTGCATATCCTTCAATGCATAATCACCCAAATTATCTTTTATGAATTGCAATATATGTGCAAAGTCCTCATAATTTTTTAAAGAACCATTATATCTTGCATGTATATGGGAAAAATCGACACATAATTTGCAAGTAGGAACTTCTTTGCATAATGATACAAGCTCTTGTAAATCACCAAATTGAGTACCTTTTCCTGTGGTTTCCAATCTGTAATCTACACCTATATTTGGAAGCTTCAACAAATTTTCTTTTATAGTATTATAAGTTTCTTCTTTAGAGTCCTTTAAATAAAATCCAGGGTGAAAAACAAGGCTTTTTCCTTCAACTTTTTTTAAGGCTTCAGCACCTTTTATTATTCTTTCCAAGGATTTTTCTTGTTTCTCAATTTCATCTGCATTCAAATTTATATAATATGAGCCATGAGCAGACAAATAAAAATCATTTTTAATTTTTGCTTCTAAAATACCATCTTTATTATTATTTGTGATATTAACTGAACGTACAAATGGAAGTTCCATTGAATCCAGTCCTATGTTTTTTAAATATGATATTGCTGTTTTATAAGTTAATTTTTTATTATCTTCTCCCAATGGAAGACCAGATATTCCAAATAAAAGAGACATAATCACACCTCCTGTTTTGATGTCATCAATAATGTAAATATAATTGACTTGTTATTTATATTGATATGTCTTATAATTTATTGTAACATTTTTAAACAATAATTTAAAATATTAAATGTAGGTGATTACATGAAAAGTAAATGGACATTAAGAACAACAAGAGTAAATATTAGAGAATTATCGCAAAAAACGGGTTTTAGTAGTGTTGTTACGAAAATACTTGTAAATAGAGGAATTAATTCACCAGAAGCCATAAAAAGATTTATGTATGGTGATATAAAAGATTTATATGATCCATTTTTGATGAAAGATATGGATAAAGGAACTGAAATAATTAAGGAGGCTATAATTAAAAACAAAAAAATAGTTATTTATGGTGATTATGATGTAGATGGTGTAACAAGCACTACTATTTTATTTAAAGCATTAAAAAGATGTGGTGCAAATGTAGAATATTATATACCTGATAGGCAATCAGAAGGCTATGGTATGTGTTCGGATAGAATAATTAAATTACATGAAGAAGGTTATGATGTTATATTAACATGTGATAATGGTATTTCAGCAATAGATGAGATTAAACTTGCTAAATCTTTAGGAATGACTGTAATAGTTACAGACCACCATGAATTAGTTTTCAAAGAAGATGATAAAGGAAATGAAATATTTATTATGCCTGAAGCTGATGCAATTATTAATACAAAAAGAAAGGATTGTACATATCCATTTAAAATGTTATGTGGTGCAGGAATTGCATATAAATTTACAATAGCACTTTATTCTAAATTTAAAATTAATATATCGGAAACATGTGAATTTATTGAACTAGCGGGTATTGGAACAATATGTGATGTTGTTGATTTAATTGATGAGAACAGAATAATTGCCAAAAAATCATTAGAAATGCTTACTAAAACAAAGAATTTAGGATTGAGAAATTTAAAGAAAGTTATAGGAATTGAAGGGAAAGCAATAAAATCTTACAATGTTGGATTTCAAATAGGACCATGTATAAATGCTACTGGAAGGTTGGAAACAGCGGCTCTTTCTGTAGAATTGCTTTTATGCAATGATGAAAAAAAAGCATATGAATTAGCTAATACATTATTTCAACTCAATAAAAAAAGACAACATTTAACGAATATGAATGTTGAACAAGTTGTTGAAAATATTGAAAATTCCGAAATGAAAAATCATAAAGTTATAGTGGTTTATAAAAATGATATTCACGAGAGCATAGCGGGTATTGTTGCAGGTAAGATAAGAGAAAAATTTAATGTGCCATGCATAATTTTGACTGATGGCAAAGAAATGCCTAAGGGTTCTGGAAGAGCTATAGAAAAATACAATATTTTCAAGGAATTAGTTAAATGTAAAGAACTTTTAGAAAAATTCGGTGGCCATCCTATGGCAGCTGGATTGAGTATAAAAGAGGAAAACATAGATAAACTGAGGTATGCATTGAATAAAAATTGTAAATTATCAGATGATGATATCATACCCAAAATAAGGATTGATGAAGTTTTACCATTAGAAGATATATCGTACAAGCTAATTAATGAATTAGAAATGCTAGAACCATTTGGTAAAGGAAATCCTAGTCCCGTTTTAGCCAACAAAAATGTTATAGTGCATAATGCCTCCTTAATCGGAAAAGAAAAAAATGTTATTAGATTTAAGTGTAGAATTCCTAATACAAACAGAATTATTGATGCAATTTGTTTTAATGGAAAAGATAAATTTGAAGAAATATTTGGAGAGAAATATATTAAAGACCCAAATAATAATATAATGTTGGATATTATATTTTCACCCTATATTAATGAGTATAATGGAATAAAATCGATACAATTAAAAGTGAATGATTTTAGGTTATCAAAGTAAGGAGAATATATAACATTTGTTGTATATTCTCCTCTTTAGATTAGGTGACCACAAATAAATTCTTGTAATTATATAATCATATGATTATATAAAAATTTATTTATAGTCTCTACCTAACATATATTAATATTTAGTTTTTAGCTTTCACTATATCATTCTCTTAAACAATGTTTTTAAGCAATACTTTTAAAAATCTAGCTTATTATAGATTTCTTTCGTATTGTTCAACCATTTTTTTAACCATCTGTCCTCCAACAGAACCGCATTCTCTAGAAGTTAAATTACCATTGTAATCGGTAAAATTAACACCTAGTTCTCTAGCAGTTTCCATCTTAAATTGGTTTAATCCTTGTTTAGCTTCTGGTACTAAATTTTTTGCCATTATATTTCCCTCCTCTTAAAGTTACATCAATCCCTAATTATAGTGTTTATTATAAATTTCTTTCATATTGTTCAACCATTTTTTTAACCATCTGTCCCCCAACGGAACCGCATTCTTTTGCTGACAAGTTACCATTGTAGTCAGTAAAATTAACACCTAGTTCTTTAGCAGTTTCCATCTTAAATTGATTTAATCCCTGCTTAGCTTCTGGTACTAATTTCTTTGCCATGGTTTCAACCTCCTTTGTTGTTTTTGTAATCTTAGTTTGTGCATAAATTGAATTATTATATTAGTGAATTGGAGGTATACAAGCAATAATGTGTCCAAAATAGCAAAGTAAACTACTGTTGTCATATTTTGTCGAAAAATAAACTTTTAGAAATGATAGATTCGATAGACAAATTTAAAAAATTAAAGTTGATTAGCTAGAACATTGGTGATGATGTAGTATATAATAGTATTGATTAGGCATTTGATTTGAAAAAGAATAATAAGTCAAATATGCATTATTATTTAATATGTATTTTAAGAAGGTTGTGATAAAATTGAATTATAGGAAAATAATAATGACTGGTGGCGGTTCAGCAGGACATGTGACACCGAATTTAGCTTTAATACCTAAGTTAAGAGAAAGAGGGTATAAAATAGAATATATTGGAAGTAAAAATGGCATAGAAAAGAAAATAATTGAAGAAGAGAACATACCATATTATTCAATATCAACAGGAAAACTGCGAAGATATTTTGATTTTAAAAATTTTACTGATCCGATTAAAGTAGTTAAAGGGATTTTAGAAGCAAAAAAAATAATAAAAAAAGAAAAACCTTGTTTGATTTTTTCAAAAGGTGGATTTGTTTCTGTTCCAGTAGTAATTGGTGCTTATTTAAATAAAGTGCCTGTTGTGGCTCATGAGTCAGATATTACACCAGGACTTGCGAATAAAATTTCGAGTAGATACTGTAAAAAAATATGTGTAACGTTTCCTGAAACACTTGAACATATAAAAGATAACAAAGGAGTTTTAACAGGAACTCCAATAAGAAATGAATTATTACAAGGAAGTAGACTTAAAGGATTAAATATATGTGGATTTAAAAACGAAAAACCTGTTTTAATGATAATAGGAGGAAGTTTAGGTTCTAAAGTAATAAATGAAACTGTGAGACATATTTTGAAGGAAGTGTTGAAAGATTATAATATTATTCATATTTGTGGTAAAGGAAATTTGGATAATAATTTAGTAAATATAGACGGGTATAAACAATTTGATTATGTCAAAGACGAATTAAAGCATTTGCTTGCAGCTTCAGATTATGTAATTTCAAGAGCTGGAGCTAATACAATTTTTGAGTTGCTAGCATTAAAGAAACCAAGTATTTTAATTCCTCTTTCAGCTAAAGCTAGTAGAGGAGATCAGATTTTGAATGCAAACTCATTTGAAAAGAACGGATTTAGTATTGTTGTTCAAGAAGATGATCTAAATTCAAAAATTCTTTTGGAAAAAATAAAGTATTTAGAAAATAATAAAGGAACATTTATTAGTGCTATGAAAAGTAGTTCTTTAAAGAATGGTACTGATGCAATTTTAGATGTTATAGAAAATAATATAAATCTAATTTAATAATTCTTATGATGAAAAGATGAATTTCTTTGAAAAATTAATAGAGATTCATCTTTTGTGTTTCAAAATCCATAATTTTCCTCAATACTATATAAGTATAGTTTGCATAAAATTATGTGAATAAATAAATAATGTGTATAGAGTGAATTCGTTTTGCCAAAGCAAAACATTGGGACTTCAGGTGAAGACTCTACTCCACCTGAAGCAAAGAGTTTGAGACTCCCACTTATAGAAGTGGGAGTCTCATAGAATCGATAAATTTATAGGAGGAAAAATTATTATGAAATCGAAAAAATATTTTGCTTTTTTTTTAGTATTAATTATGATATTGAATTTTAATTTTACAGTTTATGCTCAGAGTTTTGATTATATTGTAAAGTCAGGGGATAGCTTATGGAGAATAGCTGTGAAATATCAGGTTGGATTGTCAGAAATTATTTCAATGAATCCACAAATAGCAAATCCGAATTTAATTTATCCAGGTGAAAAGCTAAAAATACCAGATTTACAACAGACTAAAAATGTAGAGAATGAAGTAATAAGATTAGTAAATATCGAAAGGACAAAGAGAGGACTAAAACCTTTAAAAGCTAATTGGCAGCTTTCGAGAGTTGCAAGGTATAAATCGATGGATATGAGAGACAAAAAATATTTTTCTCATACTTCACCTACTTATGGCTCACCTTTTAAAATGATGAAGGATTTTAGAATTAATTTTATGATGGCAGGGGAAAACATAGCTTTAGGACAAAGAACTCCTAAAGAAGTAATGAATTCTTGGATGAACTCACCAGGGCACAGAAGTAATATATTGAATCCAAGGTTTACTGAAATAGGTGTGGGAATTGCATACAGCAAAGATAGAGGAATATATTGGACACAAATGTTCATAAAACCATAAAAATTATAATAATAATGTTTTTAATTTTGCCATAAATCTACTTTAAAATGTTCTATAAATGCTATATAATGTATTATAGTGAATAATTTTAACACGAATAAAGTATTTAACATAATAAGAATGAAAAATGTATTCATCAATAAGTAACAATATTTTATAAAAAATACTCTAAAATCTATATATAATATCGATAAAGTGCTATTTTTGTACTTTACACTTATATCATTTGAGTGTATATTATAGTCGAAGAGTAAATTAATATACATTTTTATATTTTAAGTTAATATTTAAGAAAGAAGGGTTTGCTATGAACAGAAAAATGAAAACTATGGATGGTAATACAGCTGCTGCTCACGTTGCCTATGCTTTTACTGATGTAGCAGCAATATTCCCTATTACTCCTTCTTCTCCAATGGCAGAAAGAGTAGATGAATGGGGAGCACTTGGAAGAAAAAATATTTTCGGTCAAGAAGTTAAAGTAATGGAAATGCAATCTGAAGCAGGAGCTTCTGGTGCTGTTCATGGTTCATTACAAGGTGGAGCACTAACTACCACTTTTACTGCATCTCAGGGATTACTTTTAATGATTCCTAACATGTATAAAATTTCTGGTGAATTATTACCAGGAGTATTCCATGTTAGTGCAAGGTCGTTAGCTGCACAAGCACTTTCAATATTCGGTGATCACCAAGACGTTATGGCTACTAGACAAACTGGATTTGCTTTATTAGCTTCTAATAGTGTTCAACAAGCTATGGATTTAGGAGCTGTTGCACATCTTTCATCTATTAAAGGAAAGGTGCCATTTGTTCACTTTTTTGATGGATTCAGAACTTCTCACGAGATTCAAAAGATAGAAATATGGGATTATGATCAATTGAATGAATTAGCTAAAGATGTTATGGATGATATAAAAGCATTTAGAAAGAATGCATTAAATCCTGAACATCCTGTTACTAGAGGTACTGCACAAAATCCTGATATTTATTTCCAAGCTAGAGAAGCTTGTAATAAATTCTATAATGCATTACCTGAAATAGTTGAAAAATACATGAATAAAGTTAATGAAATGATAGGTACAGACTATAAATTATTTAACTACTATGGTGCTCCAGATGCAGAAAAAATCATAGTAGCAATGGGATCTGTATGTGAAACTATTGAAGAAACAGTAGATTATATGAATTCTAAAGGAGAAAAAGTTGGTTTAGTATCAGTACATCTATATAGACCATTCTCAATTAAACATTTATTAAGTGCCGTACCAAATACAGTTAAGAAAATAGCTGTTTTAGATAGAACAAAAGAGCCAGGTGCACATGGAGAACCACTATACTTAGATGTTAAAAATGCATTTTACGATTCTGAGTTGAAACCAGTTATCGTTGGTGGTAGATATGGACTAGGATCAAAAGATACAACTCCAGCTCAAATAGTAGCTGTATACGAAAACTTAAATGCCGTTGAACCTAAAAACGGATTTACAATTGGTATCAACGATGATGTAACTAATACTTCATTAGAAATAGGTGCACCAATTGATACAGCAACTGAAGGAACTACTGCTTGTAAGTTCTGGGGATTAGGTTCTGATGGTACTGTTGGAGCAAATAAGAGTGCAATAAAAATAATAGGTGACCATACTGATATGTATGCACAGGGTTACTTTGCATATGATTCTAAGAAATCAGGTGGTGTAACAATATCACACTTAAGATTCGGTAAAAAACCTATTAAATCTACTTACCTAATAAATAAAGCTAATTATGTTGCATGCCATAACCAATCTTATGTTGATAAGTATGATGTTCTAGCTGGAATCAGAGATAATGGTACATTCCTATTAAATTGTCTTTGGGATAAGGATGAATTAGAAAAACACTTACCAGCTTCAATGAAGAGGTATATTGCAGAACATAATATCAATTTCTACACAATTAATGCCGTTAAAATAGCACAAGAAATTGGTCTTGGTGGAAGAATTAACATGATAATGCAATCTGCATTCTTTAAACTTGCAAATATTATTCCTATAGAAGAGGCTGTAAAATACTTAAAAGATGCTGTTGTAGCTTCTTATGGTAAAAAAGGTGAAAATGTTGTTAGAATGAACCATGAAGCTATAGATAAAGCTATAGAAGCTATTGTTAAAATAGATGTTCCAGCTAGCTGGAAAGATGCTAAAGATGAAGTTAAGGAAGAAAAAGAAAACAATAAACCAGAATTTATTAAAAATGTTGTTGAAGTAATGAATAGACAAGAAGGAGATAAACTTCCTGTAAGTGCGTTCAATGGTATTGAAGATGGAACATTCCCTGCAGGTACTGCTGCATATGAAAAGAGAGGAATAGCTGTAAACGTACCAGAATGGAATGTAGATAATTGTATTCAATGTAACCAATGTTCATATGTCTGTCCACATGCAGTAATTAGACCTGCATTAATGACTGATGAAGAATTAAAGAATGCTCCAAATGCAACAAAGGCTAAAAAAGCTGCTGGCGGAAAAGCATTCGAAGGATTAAATTATACAATGACAGTAAGCGTACTTGATTGTACAGGTTGTGGAAGCTGTGTTGAAGTATGTCCAGCTCCAAATAAAGCATTAACAATGAAATCTACTGCTTCACAAATTGAACAACAAGAAGTATTTGACTATGCTGAAAAATTACCTCAGAAGAACAATCCAATGAATAAGACTACTATTAAGGGAAGTCAGTTTGAAAAGCCACTATTTGAATTCTCTGGTGCTTGTGCTGGTTGTGGAGAAACTCCATATGCTAAACTTGTAACTCAATTATTTGGTGATAGAATGATGGTTGCAAATGCAACAGGATGTTCTTCTATTTGGGGAGCTAGTGCACCTTCTACACCATATACTGTTAACCAAAAAGGTCAAGGACCTGCATGGGCAAATTCATTGTTCGAAGATAATGCTGAATATGGATTAGGTATGTTCCTTGCAGTAACTCAAATGAGAGATAGAATTGAGCAATTAGCAGATGAAGCTCAAAATAGTAATTTAAGTGATGAATTGAAGAATGTTCTTAAAGAATGGAAAGAAAATAGAGAAGATGGTGAAGCTACAAAAGCTATAAAGGAAAGAATGTTACCATTACTTGAAGCTGAGAAAGAAAATGAGATTGCTGCAGAAATTCTTGAAAAAGCAGACTTTATCGTTAAGAAGTCTCAATGGATATTCGGTGGAGACGGTTGGGCTTACGATATTGGATACGGTGGACTTGATCATGTTCTTGCTTCTGGCGAAAATGTAAATGTGTTGGTATTTGATACAGAAGTTTACTCAAATACAGGTGGACAGTCTTCGAAAGCTACTCCAACTGCTGCTATAGCAAAATTTGCAGCTGCTGGTAAGAGAACTAAAAAGAAAGATTTAGGTATGATGGCTATGAGCTATGGATATGTTTATGTTGCTCAAATAGCTATGGGTGCAGATAAGAACCAAACAATTAAAGCTATAACTGAAGCAGAAAAATATGATGGACCATCATTGATAATTGCATATGCTCCATGTATAAATCATGGAATCAAAAAAGGTATGGGTTGCAGTCAACTTGAAGAAAAAAATGCAGTTGAATGTGGTTATTGGAATTTATACAGATATAATCCAGAACTTAAAGAAGAAGGAAAGAATCCATTCTTATTGGATTCTAAAGAGCCAAAAGATTCATTCATTGATTTCTTAAAAGGCGAAGTTAGATACGCAGCTTTAGAAAAAGTTCAACCAGAATTAGCTAATAAGTTATTCGAAAAGACTGAAAAAGATGCTAAAGAAAGATATGAAAACTACAAAAAGCTTGCAGAACAAAAATAGAACAAGAATAAAATAAAAAAATAAAAAGATGAACCTGTTTTATGGGTTCATCTTTTTATTTCTGTGTATAATTAAATACTAATACATGAAAATTAAACAAGTATTGTATTATTTTTATTAGTTTATTTTGTTGAATACGACAGATAATATATTTGAAGGGAGTGTTGATATGTATGAAAATTAACAGAAGAATTAATAGAAGGATTAACGATATGACTAATATGGTAGGCAGAGGAATTAGAAGAACTGTCAGAAGAATAAAAAGAAGAATGTATTAAAAATTTGCACCTCTTACCCCAGAGGTGCATTATATATGAGTACTAATTTATACTTCTGGTATGAAAAGCTTCAAAAAAGACTTTTAAAATATGTAGATTTAGGGTATTATTATACCATAAGGTAAATTAGGAGGAGATTTTTTATGGAAGAAAATAAATCTAAAAGCAATGGATATAAAGAAAATGAGTGCGAAGTTGGACATAGTGAAGAGGAATTTGAAGCTTTGACAGTGGATTTAGAAGATGAAGAAGGTAATATAATACATTGTGAAATAATCGATGGATTTGAATTTAATGATGATGAATATGCAGTTGTTCAAAATCCACAGGATGAAACTCTATACTTGTTCAAAGTAATTGGTGATGATGAAGTTGGTGAGCTTGTACTTCCAGATGATGATGAATTTGAAAAAGCAAGAGAATATTATGAAAGTTTGATTGAAAGTGAAGAATAATTTATCGATTCTGTAAGACTCCCACTTCTATAAGTGGGAGATTCAAGCTTTTTGCTTTAGGTGGAGTAGAGTCTCAACCTCAAGTCCCGATGTTTTGCTTTAGCAAAATGAGTTCATTAGCCGATGCGTATGCACGGCTTTTAAAATATATAAATATTTAAGAGGTGTTATGAGTGGAAAGATTGGCAATATTTGATGTGGATTTCACATTGACTAAACGAGAAACATTGATGGAATTTTATTTATTCATGATAAAGAAGAATCCCAAAAATATAATTCATCTTCCTAGGAGTTTAGTAGCAGTATTGCTTTATGCATTAAGGATATTTGATGAAAAAAGAGTTAAGCAAAATTTTCTGCGCTTCATAGATGGTATAGAAGAAAAACATATGAAATCATTAGTTAAAGAATTTTATAGTGAAAGACTTAGCAATATATTTTATGAAGATGCTATGAATATGATAAAAAAATTAAAAAAAGAAGGGTATAATATATTTCTTATTTCAGCTTCACCAGAGTTTTATCTTAATGAGTTATACAATATAAAAGAAGTTGATAAGGTTATAGGTACGAGGTTTTATTGTGAAAATGGTATTCATATGCCTAAAATGTTGGGCGAGAATTGCAAAGGTGAAGAAAAAGTGAATAGGCTTATGGAAGTTTTAGAAAAAGAAAATATTGAAGTCGATTTTAAAGAATCATATATGTTTTCTGATTCACTGTCAGATTTGCCATTGTTTAATTTAGTGGGACATCCTTATCTGATTAATTATAAAAATAAGCACGATACCATACAAATACTTAAATGGAAATAATTTTATAGAATGGAGTTGAAATCATGTCAGAGTGCATTTATGATTATTTTGTTATAAATCACAAAATAGAAAAAACGTATAAATTCAATAAACATATTATAAAAGATGGAAAATCTTTATACGAAGTAATTAGAATAATACACGGTGTTCCTCTATTCTTAAATGAACATATAAACAGATTATATAATTCTGCAAAACAAAAAAACTTATTATTTGACATTGAAAAGAGTGAAATTGTTAATGATATTAAAAAATTAATAAAATACAATAAAATTTTTGAAGGAAATATTAAATTAATATTTAATAATAATAGTGAGAATGTATTTATTATGTATTTCATAAGACATTATTATCCAACTGAAGAAGAATATAAAAGAGGAGTAAAAACGATTATATTTCATGGAGTTAGAAAAGAACCTAATATTAAAGTTATTAGCAATCAATTTAGGAAAAGTGTTAATAGCAAAATTAAAAAGGCAAATGCTTATGAAGCTATTCTTGTAGACAATGATGATAATATTACAGAAGGTAGTAAGTCTAATATATTCATGATAAAAGACAATGTATTATATACTGCACCTAATGAAGAAGTATTACAGGGTGTTACTAGGTGCAAAATTATTGAATGTGCAAAATTATTGAATGTAAAAGTAATAGAAAAAAAAATCAAATTTCAACAAATAAACACATTAGATGCTCTATTTATATCGGGAACATCACCTAAAGTACTTCCTATTTGTGAAGTAGATAATATTAAATTTGATTCATATAATAATTCTTTAATTCAGAGTATTATGAAAGGACTTGATGATGCTATTTTAAACGATATTAATAATACAAAAAAGATATATAGATTCGATAATGATATATTTTTGTAAATAAAATAGAAAAATGAACGATAAATTATCTATGATTGTATATGTATATGTATGTTATGGGGTGGTAATGTGATAACGAAAACTTTTACTGGAAACTCTATTGATGAATGTCTAGAGACAGCATCTAAAGAATTAAATATTCAAATCAAAAATATTAACTATAATATTTTAGAAGAAAAAAAAGGTATTTTCAAGAAAAAAGCAACAATTTCAGTTATTTTAGATGAATTGACTAATGAAGATGATGGAACAGTACGCATTATAAGTGGAGAGATTTTTGTTAAAAATCCTAAAAATGGAGGTAAACCTGCGGTTATTAAGCCAAGCAAGGATATAAACTTAATAATTAATGGTAAAAAGATAAACTCAGCAGTTGAAGTTTATGATTATACTGTTATCGATATTGAATTTGATCAAACTGTTTCTAAGAGAGTCATGAATATAAGTATTACACCCGATAAGATGAAGGCATATATTGATATAAAATATATGCCGGAAATTGTCTACAAGCTAAAAGATTGTGATGAAAACGTAGAGGTGAATTTAATTGCTGAAATTAAAGAAAAAAAATTACCACCAAAATATACAAAAGAAGAAATAATAAAAGAATTGAGAAATAACAATGTTATTTACGGTATTGTAGAAGAGACATTGGAGAAGTGTTGTAGTGAAGAAAAAATAGAACATATTCTGATAGCAGAAGGTATTCAAGTTATTGACGATATTGATGATGAGTTGGATATTAAATACAATACTAATGCTAACAAATTAATAGAGGATAGCACAGGAAAAGTTGATTATAAGTCGATTGGACATATTGTAAGTGTAAAGACAGGAGATATACTTGCTATTTTAAAGAGAGGTAAGCAGGGTAGAGATGGAATCGATGTAACGGGCAAAGTTATAAAGCATAAGAAAGGTAAAAAAATTCATTTAAGAGCGGGAGAAGGTTGTAGGATAAAAGATGATATAAATGTTATTGCACTTAAAGATGGTAAGCCGTGTACAAAAGGAACAACCTTTTTTGTAAGACAACTTCATGAAATTAATGGAAATGTGGATTTGAAGACAGGAAATATAAAGTTTGATGGAGATATTATAGTTTATGGTGCAGTAATGGAAGGTATGAAGGTTGAAGCAGGAAGAGATATAGAGATATATAAAAATGTTGCAGATTCTTATGTTGTAGCAAAAGGAAATGTTTATTTGAGAGCAAATGTTATTAATTCTAATGTTGCTGCAGGAGATGAAGATGTTTTTAGATTGAGATATATAAAAAATTTAAAAAAATTAAGAGAATTAATTGATGTACTTAAAGATACATGCATTCAAGTTAAACAATACAATTTAGTAGGCAAGCAAGCAACAGATGGAGAGATTGTAAAGATACTTATTGAGAATAAATTTAAAAATATTGCTAAACTTTCTAAGGAAGTTATTATTCAATCATTGAAATGTAAACAAGAAAACAATAAATTAGCATATTTAATAAAACAAAAGTTAATAGGGCTTGGTCCTTTAAATATTTCTAATTTTGATGAGCTTGAAGAAATGGAAAAATTTGTAAAAAAAGAAGAATTAGTTGTATCTAATGAAATTACTGTTCCAGTTAATGTATATGTGTACTATTGTCAAGATAGCAATATTGATAGTTCAGGTTCAATTTATTTTACTGGTAAAGGAGAATATGTTTCAAATATTATTGCACATGATTGTGTGTATTTCGAAGGCTCACAAAGTGTCGCGAGAGGTGGTGTTATTAAAGCAGGAAATGAGATTAGGTGTAAATGTGTTGGAAGCTCAGGTGGTGTTTCTACAAAATTAGTAATAGAGAAAGATGGCGATATATGGACAGATATTGCTTATCAAAACACGAGATTTGCCATTGGATTACAAGAGTATATATTAGAAAAACCAGCCAGAGATATACATGCATATTTAGATAAAAATGGAGAACTTACTGTTGATAAGTTCAACCTATGATAAAGGGGGATTTGTATGAGTGATAATGCATTAAAAGTTCTTGTATTTAATATTAAGAATGAAAGCTATGCTGCAAATATCATGGAAATTGAAAGGATACTTGGATATCAAGAACCTACAGAGGTTCCAGATGTACCACAATTTGTTGAAGGTGTAATAAATTATGAAGGCAGTATTTTGCCAGTTATTTCAATATCTAAGAAATTTGGATTTACAAATAGTAATATTAATGGTGAAACTAAGATAATAGTAGTAAAACAACATAAAAATAAAATAGGTATTCTTGTAGATGCTGTTTCTGAAGTGATGGATATTGACACATCTGTTATTGAAGAACCACCTGAAATAATTTCTGGAATATCTAAGAGATATCTTAAAGGGCTAATAAAACATAATGATAGAATAGTAATCCTACTGAATTTAAGTGCTATACTTACTGAAGAAGAAAAAGATAAGATTAATATTTGATGTGAAATGTATGGCAGCTAAAGAAATAAGAATAGGAATTGCTGATTTAAATATTGCTAACTCCCCAGATGTGTTAATAACAGTAGGGTTGGGCTCTTGTGTAGGTATAGCATTATTTGATAAGAGAAAAAAAATAGGGGGATTGGCTCATATTATGCTTCCAGATAGTAAGCAATTCAGCAAAGTAACCAATGAATATAAGTTTGCTGATTTAGCTATTCCTGTTTTAGTAAATAAGATGATAAAATGTGGTGCTTCAAAATATAGCATTGAGGCAAAGATAGCAGGAGGTGCTTCAATGTTTAATTTTTCCGATAAGAGCATGATTATGGACATTGGAAATCGTAATAGTAATGCGGTTAAAAGGGTTTTAAAGGAATTATCGATACCTGTAATTGGTGAAGATGTAGGAGGTAACAAAGGTAGAACTATGATTTTCGATACTGATAAAGGTACGGTATCTATTAAAACAGTTGGACAAGGCATTAAAGTAATTTAATGGAGTGATGGCATTGAGTAAAATAAGATTAATAGTTGTTGATGATTCAGCATTGATGCGAAAATTAATATCCGATATGATAAATATGGAAAATGATATGGAGGCTGTTTGTATTGCTAAAAATGGAGAAGAATTGCTTCAAAAGATACCCGAATGCAATCCAGATGTAATTACACTTGATGTTGAAATGCCTAAAATGAATGGTATAGAAGCATTAAAGGAAATAAAAAAGAGAAATATTAATGTTCCTGTTATAATGCTCAGTTCGGTATCAAAAACTGCTGCAAAGCTTACAATGGATTGTCTTCATTATGGAGCCTTCGATTTTGTTGCTAAACCTTCAGGGAGTATTTCATTAGATATTGAAAAGGTTAAAGATGAACTGATAAATAAAATAAGGACTGCTTATTCACAGAATAATAGCAGTAATACAAAAATAATAAAAAGATTATTTCTAAAGAAAAAAAATATCAACAGAAATCATATTAATATTTCAAAAAATAAGACAAGTGGAATTAGAAGAAGCAGCGTTGATATTAGAGCTATTGCTATTGGAGCTTCTACTGGAGGACCAAAGGCACTTTATAAGGTAATTACTAATTTGCCAGGTGATTTAGATGTTCCTGTATTTCTAGTTCAGCATATGCCTGTCGGATTTACTAAAGCATTTGCAGATAGATTAAATTCTAAAAGTCAACTGAAAGTAGTTGAAGCAGAGGATAATATGAAAATAGAAAAGAGTACGGTTTATATAGCAAAAGGTGGCTTCCATATGGAAGTAAAACGAGATGGAAAAATACATTTAAACGATGAACCAACTATGTGGGGAGTACGACCTGCAGTCGATAAATTGTTTAAGTCAGCAGCAAATGTATATGGTTCCAATCTGTTGAGTGTACTATTAACTGGTATGGGCAGAGATGGTGCAGATGGTACTGTTGAAGTCAAAAAGAATAATGGAATTACATTTGCAGAAGATGAATCCACATGTGTCATTTATGGTATGCCTAAGGCAGCATATGAAACTGGTATGGTTGATTATGTTATTCCATTGGATGATATGGCAAAAAACATTACTAAAATTGTTTTAGGGGCTGATAAATAATGGATTTTGATAATTTTAAAAAGTGGGTTAGAAGGGAATTTGGCATAGATCTTACGGCATATAAGGAGAACCAATTACATAGGCGTATATTAAGTCTTATGTCAAGAATTGGAGTTGATAGTTTAGATGAATACATAAAACTGCTAAAAAAAGATAAAATACAACGTCAAAAGTTTTTGGATTTTATAACCATAAATGTAACAGAATTCTTTAGAAATCCAGATATATTTAATGATTTTGAAAAACTTTTAAAGAACAATTATTTAAATCAGAGTAAAAGTTTGAAGATATGGAGTGCTGCATGTTCAATTGGTGCTGAACCATATTCAATATCTATGATTTTAGATGATTTATCATATGGCATAAATCATAAAATACTTGCAACTGATATAGATAATACTATTCTTCAAAGAGCAAAGCAGGGTATATATACCTATAATGAAGTTAAAAATGTTAAAAAGACATACTTAAGTAAATATTTCAATATAAAAGACGATAAATATATTATTGACGATAAAATAAAAAGAAATGTTACTTTTAAGAAACATGATTTAATTTTAGATGAATACGAAAAAGGATTCGATATAATAATATGCAGAAATGTTGTTATTTATTTTAATCAAGATATAAAAGAAAAAATATATACAAAATTTTCTGATTCTCTTAAAAAAGGCGGATTGTTATTTGTTGGAGCGACAGAAAGCATATACAATTATAAAGAATACGGTTTTGAAAAAGCTTCAACATTCATGTATAAGAAATTGTAAGGAGGGATGGAAGTGGATACATCTCAATATTTATCGATGTTTTTAGAAGAATCTATGGATAACTTGCAAACATTAAATGATTCTCTTCTCCAATTGGAACAAGAACCTAATGATATTGATAAGCTAAACGAAATATTTAGAGTAGCACATACTATAAAGGGAATGGCTGCTACTATGGGATTTAATGAAATGGCGGAATTGACACATAAAATGGAAGATGTTTTATCTGAGTTTAGAGAAGGTAAATTGCAAGTTACTCAAAAAGTTGTTACTGTGTTGTTCAAATGCCTTGATACATTAGAACAAATGGTTAATAACATTTCAGAAGGAATTGATGAAACAGTTCCTGTTGAGGATATTATTAGTGAGTTACATTCCATTGCTGAAGAAGATGAATTGTCAGTAGAAAATACATCTGATGATGTTCAGAATGGCAAATCTGATATATCAGACAATAAAAATGAGGACATAGAAAATTTTAAGCGAAGGATGGATTTAGATGAATATGATTTGAGCGTAATAAAACAAGCAGCTGATAAGAATGTAAATTCATTTGAAATGAAAATTGTTCTGAGTGAAAATACGCTTTTAAAATCGGCAAGAGTATTCTTGATTTTTAAGAGTTTAGAAGAATATGGAGAAATAATCAAATCTGTTCCATGTGCAGAAGATTTAGAAAGTGAAAATTTTGATAGAGAAATAAATCTTATATATTTATCGAGTTCTCCATATGAAGAAGTAAGTGATATTTTAGATAATATTTCCGAGATTGATGAAGTTGTTATAGATAGGATAAATATCGGAAACAAGAATGTTACAACAGAAGTTAATGAAAAACAACAACACAACAACAGTAGCAGTGCACCTAAGGCTACACGAGAAAATACACCACAAAAATTGGTTAATAAAAATGCTAAAAAAATTAAGGAAACACAAAAAAATAAAAAGAAAGTTCACCAATCTGTAAGGGTAGATTTGGAAAGATTAGATAAATTCTTGACTATGGTGTCAGAACTTGTAATTCATAGAACAAGGCTTGAACAGATTACTGATAATCTTAGAATAACTGAGTTAAATGAAACATTGGAACAAGTTGCGAGAACAACATTAGATCTTCAAGATTTGGTTATGAAGATAAGAATGCTTCCTCTCGAAGTTGTTTTTAATAGATTTCCAAGAATGATAAGAGATTTATCAGTTGAATTAGATAAAGATATGGAATTGATTATTGAAGGACAGGAAACTGAACTTGATAGAACAGTAATAGATGAGATTGGAGAACCACTAATACATTTGTTAAGAAATGCTGCTGATCATGGTATAGAGTCTAGAGAAGAGAGGATTGCTAATGGAAAGAATCCTGTTGGAAAAATAAGATTAATAGCTTATCCAGAAGGAACGAAGGCAGTTATTAAAGTTGAAGACGATGGTGGCGGTATAAATATAGAAAAGGTTAGGAGCAAGGCAGAGGAAAAAGGAATAAATACAGAAGGCATGACAGATAATGATATAAAAAATCTGATTTTTGATCAAGGATTTAGTACTAATACAGAAGTTACCGACATATCTGGAAGAGGAGTTGGAATGGATGTAGTTAAGACAAAAATTGCTGCATTGGGCGGATCTGTTGATGTATCTAGTGAAGAAGGAAAAGGTACAAGCTTTATAATCAAATTACCTCTAACATTGCAGATAATTCAAGCATTGCTTGTAAAGATAGGTAAAGAAACTATGGCTATTTCTTTAGGATATATTGATAGAGTTATAGATTATAAAGAAAATATAGTTAAGAAAACTAATAATAGAGAGGTTATAATTTATAATGAGAATGTAATACCTCTTATTAGGGTAAATGAAAAATTACAAATCGAACCTGATGAAAATAGCAGAAATTATATAGTCATTGTAAAAATTGGAGAAAAGACAGTCGGTCTTCTTGTAGATTCACTTTTAGGTCAACAAGAAATTGTTATTAAGCCACTTGGAAAGACTCTTAAAGGATTAAAAGAATATATTGGAGCAACTATATTGGGTGATGGGCTTGTTACACTAATACTTGATGTAGCCGCTTTGATATAAGGAGGAATTGTATGGAGTTTACTAAACTTGATTCGTTGCAGTTAGATGCACTAAAAGAAGTTGGAAATATTGGAGCAGGAAATGCAGCAACCGCACTGTCACAGCTTCTTAAAACTAAGATTGATATGAGTGTGCCAAATACAAATATTGTTCCATTTGAAGATATATTTGATAAAATAGGTGGCGAAAAGGTAGTTGTTGGTGTGATTGTAAGGGTGCTTGGTGATACTCCGGGAAATATTTTATTTGTATTAGATAGACAAACTGCTTTTAGAATGATAGAATCTTTAACTGGGAGGAAAGAAGAGGAATTAACTGAATTAGGTATTTCGGTATTAAGTGAAATAGGTAACATTATTTCTGCTTCATACATGAATGCAATTGCACGACTTACAAATTTAGTTATTATGCCTTCTGTTCCAGCTATTACTTATGATATGCTAGGAGCGATACTTTCGACAACTTTTATTGAATCTTCACAATTTAATGATAATGTTCTTGATATAGAGACATCATTTTTTCAAGATGATTCTGAAATAAGTGGACATTTTTATTATATACCTATGCCGGGTTCACTTGAAAAAATATTAAATGCTATAGGAATAAATTAATGGAGGTAATAAAGAATGGCGACAAGAGTATTAATTGTTGATGATGCTGCTTTTATGAGAATGATGATTAAGGATATACTAGAAAAGAATGGATATGAAGTAATTGGTGAGGCTAGTAATGGTATAAAGGCTGTTGAGATATATAAGGCAGAAAAACCTGATATTGTTACTATGGATATTACTATGCCAGATATGGATGGAATAGAAGCTGTAAAAGCTATTAAGGCTTTTGATCCTAATGCTAAGATTATTATGTGTAGTGCTATGGGTCAGCAAACAATGGTAATGGATGCTATAAGAGCAGGTGCAAAAGATTTTATAGTCAAACCATTTCAAGCAGATAGGGTACTTGAAGCTATTAAAAAAGTGGTTGGCTAGGGGGGAATATTATGCAAGTAGTTGTTTTTAGACTTAACAATGAACAATTTGCAGTGGAAACTGAAAAAGTTCAAAGCATAAATGATATTATGAAAATTACAAAGGTGCCTAAAGCACCTAAATATATTAAGGGTTTAATAAATCTAAGGGGAAATGTAATTTCCCTTTTAGATATAAATTTGCTACTTGATATAGATAAGAGTAGTACAGAACAACAAAATATAATAATATTAAAAATTCAAGATGAATTGGTTGGAATTGTTGTAGATCAAGTTGATGAAGTGCTTGATGTAGATAAAAATAAAATTGAAAATCTCGAAGAATCTAGAAGAAAGATATATATTAAAGGGATTATTAATTTTCTTGATAGGATTGTAACACTTATTGATATAGATAAACTTATATTAAGTTGAAAATAATAAATATATGAAAGAGGTAATTTTATGGCAGAAGTTTTATCGCAAAGTGAAATAGATGCCCTTTTATCTGCCTTATCTTCAGGAGAACTTGAAGCAGAAGAGTTAGAATCTGAAGAGGAAAAACAGAAGGTAAAGTTATATGATTTTAGAAGTCCACAAAAATTTACTAAGGAACATTTAAGGACTCTCGAACTTATTCACGATAATTATGCAAGGATTATTTCTACTTATTTGACTGCTCAAGTAAGAACTTCTGTTAAGATAAAAATAGAAACTATTCAGCAGATTACTTATGAGGAATTTATTCATTCAATACCAAATCCCACTATTTTAACCATATTTAAAATGCCTCCTTTAAGTGGTTCTATATTATTTGAAACAAATCCTGAATTTGTTTATCAAGTAGTGGATATTTTGTTAGGAGGAAATGGTGACAGAAGAACAAAGTCGAGGGAATTTAGTGATATTGATAAGAATATTATCAGAAGAATTAATGAGGGAATGATTTCAAATTTAAAACTTGCATGGGAAGATGTATTAGAAGTTATGCCTGAAATCGAAGGGTTAGAAACAAATCCAGCTCTAAATCAAACTTTGGCTCCTAATGAAGCAGTTGCATTAATTACTTTTTCTGTAGAAATGGGGAAAAATAATACTTTTTTAAATATATGTATTCCGTATTTAAGCATAGAAAAAGTGTTGGATAAATTGGTTGTTCAATATTGGTTTAGAGGTAATAATCAAGAATCACTTGAAAACTCTAAAGATTTAGTTAGAAAAAGATTAAATATTGTGGAAGTATCCATCACGAGTGTTTTAGGAAATGCACATATTTCGGTTGAGGAATTCCTTAGATTAACTGCTGGAGATGTTATTGCTTTAGATAATAAGATAAATGATCCGATTAAGATTGATATTGAGAATAAACCTTATTTTTATGCTAAACCAGGTGTTATTGGTAAATATAGAGGAGTTCAGATACTTGATATTATAGATAAGGATGTGGATGATTATGAGTAATGGATTTCTTTCACAAGAAGAAATAGATTCTCTTTTAAATGGCGGTGCTGATAATATTGGTGCAGATGGAGAAGAAACTTCTAGTGTTGATGAAGAAGTGTTATCTGACATAGAAAAGGATTTGCTAGGAGAAGTAGGTAATATATCTATGGGATCTGCTTCTACGGCACTTTCTACAATTATTGGTCAACAAGTAAATATTACTACACCAGTTGTATCGGTGATAACATTAAAGAAATTAAAAGAAAGCTTTGAAGTTCCAAATATTGCATTGGATGTTAAATATACAAGCGGTATAACGGGTAAAAATTTATTGGTATTAAAAGTTAATGATGCTGCGGTTATAGCTAATTTAATGATGGGTGGAAATGGAAGAATAGAAAATTTTACCGAATTATCAGAAATAGAAATCAGTGCTGTTTCTGAGGCAATGAATCAGATGGTTGGTTCAGCAGCAACTTCAATGGCTACAATGTTTGCAAGAGAAGTAAATATTTCGCCGCCGAGTTCAAAAATATGGGATGAGAAAACAAATGATTTGGCTGATGAAATTGGAGAAGATGAACCTGTTGTTTTAGTTTCTTTTAGACTTATAATAGGTGATTTAGTTGACAGCACTATGATGCAAATATTGCCTATTGATGTGGCTAAGAAAATAGTCAATATAATGATGGGAAATGATAAGGAAGATGATGTTAAAGCTGACAATGATATGAATTCAGATGATAATACTTCTGAAAGTCAGCAGCATTATCAAACGAATACTGAACCACAACAGGAGGTTGTTATTAATCACGATGAAAGTTCACATATTCAAGAAAAACCAATAGAAGTACAGCCAACTGTTAATGTAAAACAAGCATCATTTCAACCACTTACTTCAACAGGACCTATTGAAGTATCAAGCAACATAAATTTGATTTTGGATGTTCCACTTGAGATATCTGTTGTTCTAGGAAGAAGTAAAATGAATATAAAAGAGATACTCGATTTAGGAACAGGTTCATTGATAGAACTTGATAAATTAGCAGAAGAGCCAGTTGAAATTCTTGTAAATGGAAAAAAGATTGCCTATGGTGAAGTGGTTGTTCTAGATGAAAACTTTGGTGTAAGGATCACAAGCATTGTTAGCAATGAAGAAAGAATAAAGAGTTTAGGTAAATAGAGAATTTAATAATATATTGTTTTGGGTTTCCTGAAGAAGGAACCCTTTTTTAGTGAATATTAAAGAGTGAAATTGCGGACAATTTCTTTGACTGAACTCGTTTTGCTAAAGCAAAACATATTGACTTCAGTTGGAAATTCCACTCCACCTGTCTTATTGAAAAAAACGTGTAAACTTTGTTTTTATATATACGATAATAAGAATGAGATTAATAGTTTGGAAATTTTGAGTACATTAGAGGTGAAGAGAGTGAATATTGATAGAATTTCGGCTAATAAAGTTACGAGCATTTACAGTAAGAATAAAAAAGTTAATATTAAAAAGGTAAACAAACACAAAAAAGATACTTTAGAGATATCTTCACTTGGCAGGGCTATGAGTGATTATGTATTAAACATGAAGAGTATACATTCTGATGAAAATGTTAAAAAGATAAAAGCAGAAGTTAGAAATGGGATGTACAATAGGAATTCAAAATTAGTAGCAAAAAAGATGCTTGATATAATGCAAGGCAATGAAATATAAGTGCGGTGATTGATTATGATTAAAGAATTAAAAGATATACTTATTTCGGAAATTAAAACTTTCAAAAATTTGCTAAATGAATTAGAAAATCAGCATAAGTGTATAGTAAAAAAAGATATATTTGGGATGGAGAGTTGTGTTGATAATATAAAAAGTGCCAATAAAAATATTGCTATCTTAGAAATGGAAAGAAGAAAACTGTGCGGTGATAAGGAAATAAGTAAAATTATTGTAGATAGCAATGATAAAGAATTGGAAGGTAATTATAGAGAAATGAGAAAAATACTTTATCAGATAAAACTCCAAAATGAAACAAATGAAATTTTGTTAAAACAGGGGTTAAGTTATACAAATCAAATATTAAATATTTTGAATCCATCTCCTAATGTGCCAAATACCTATAATTCATATGGAAAATCTAGGAGGTAGTTAAATGTCAAGTTTATTTTCAATTTTTAATGTTTCTACAAGAGGGCTATCGACGCAGCAAAAGGCAATAGGGGTAACATCTCACAATATTGCGAATGCAAATACAGAAGGATATTCTAGACAGAGAGCTGTTATAGAAACAACAAGACCATTTGGTATGCCAAGTATGAATAGTTGTATTGGACCAGGTCAAGAGGGAACTGGGGCAACTGTTAAGATAATTAATAGAATAAGGGACGAATTTTTAGATTATCAGGTTAGAAATGAAACCAGTACATTAGGTAAATACGAAGCAAGAAATAAATTTTTGAGTGAAATAGAAAATATTTTTAATGAACCTTCGGATTCTGGACTTTCTACATTGGTAGGCAAGTTTTTTGATGCATGGCAACAATTGTCTAAACAGCCACAAACGTCAAATGCACGAACAGTTGTAGCAAATCAGTCAGCAGCATTAGCAGATGAATTAAATCATACATACAATCAATTTAAAAAACTAAAAGTAAATACTCAAATGCAAATAAAGCAGACTGTTTTTGAAACAAATAATATGTTGAATCAGTTAGATCAATTAAATCAACAAATAATAGGTGTTAAAGTTGCAGGTCAAGAGCCTAACGATTTGATGGATAGAAGAGATTTGCTATTAGACAAATTAAGTAAGGTTATGAATATTAATATTTCTAAAAGAGAATTTTATTCAATTGATGTGAATCCAGAGGAAGTTGATGGTGTCCCTAGCAATGGAGAAAAATTGCTTATAAGAAAAGAACCTAACTATGCTATTAGCAGATTTTCATATATTAGTGCAGTAAATACTACCAATGATTATAAAACAATTACCATTGAATATCTTAAAAATGGTAATTCAGATGACCCAGGAAATAAAATTACATTAGATATTAGTTCTATATCAAATGAAGATGAAAGAAAAGAAATATTCAAACAAATCGATGAAACAAGAATGTTGTGGAGTAGAGAAGATGGTACAGCATATACTGACGGTTTAGAAGTAGAGATTTCTAGTAAAGATCAACTGAAGGAAAAATTAGGGCTGTTTGTTCCTGCTAGAGGGGAATTTAAGGGGTATATGTCTGTTCAAAATGATGTAGACAAATATGTTAGTCAGCTAAATAAACTAGCAAAGGCTGTTGCATTTGCAGTTAATGCTGTTCATAGCGGAATAGTTGATGCTAAAAAGCCAGGTGTACATACTAATCCTGTTCAACCACCTGATACAGATTATATGCCTTTCTTTGTGAACAAAGATATAGCTAAATATGATGTTAACAGTGGCAGTATTTCCAATTTAGGAAGTGTGTTATCAGGAGAGTCCGAAATTACAGCAGGTAATATTTCTGTCAATGAGGAAATACTAAAGGATGTCATGAAAATCAAAACAAGAACTAATGATGATAAATTCACATATGAAGCTGATAATAATATAGATGGTGAAACAGATGGAAATAGAGCACTTGCAATAGCCCAGTTAAGAGATAAACTCTATGGAATACAGAATATTACTGATACAATGGATAGAAAGACCTTCATTGAAAACTTAACGGGTAATGTTAGACCGGCTTCTTTAGTGGATGATGGAACGGGAGTAAAAACTATAAAGAGCAATATAAATGGTATGAAGATTGATAGTTATTTTAAGGACATTGTAGATGAATTAGGAGTACAAGAACAGGAAGCAAAGAGAATTGTTAAGAATCAAAATGATTTGTTAGCAGGTTTTAAAGAATCAAAGGAATCTATTTCTGGCGTATCATTAGACGAAGAAATGGCAAATATGATTCAATATCAACATGCATATCAAGCAAATGCAAAAATCGTTTCAGTAGTGGATCAACTTTTGGATGTTGTCATTAATGGACTGGTTAGATAAAAAAATTTTTATAAAATTTAAATTTGTATTGGAGATTAGCGATTGGAGACTAGAATGTAGTTCATAGTACCTAAAGTATAGAACTTAATTTTTAGAACAAATTAGGATTTTGAATGATAACTTTATTAGAGGTGATATTAGTGCGTGTAACAAATAAGATGCTTTCAAACAGTTTTTTAAGGGATATGACTGCAAATATGGCTAATTTGCAGACTTTGCAGCAACAAATGACATCTGGTAAGGAAATAAGGAAGCCTTCAGATGATCCATTTAAAGTAGCAAGAGCTATGCAGTTGCATACCGATATAAATACCAATAAACAATATAATGAAAATATTAAAGACACTATTAATTGGTTGGACACAACTGATACAGCACTGGATCAAGCTGGTAATGTGCTTAAAAGAGTGCATGAACTTTTAATATCAGCAGGAAATGGCGGATATAGTGACAGTGAAAGACAAGCTATAAAAGATGAAATTAATGAAAAAGTAGGAGAATTTTCTCAGATATTGAATACAAATTTTGATGGTAAATATATTTTTGGAGGCAGTAGAGGTACTACTAAGCCACTTGATGCAATTCCTGATGGGGATAATGTGAAATTAGTGTATTTCAAAAAAGGTGGAGGAGAACTAAATGTAGCAGATCCAGAATATAATATGATTACTCAGAAATTAAATGTTGAAATATCTCAGGGCGTTACAATGAAGTACAATGTAACTGCTTCAGATATATTAGAATTTAAAGATAAAAATGGAAATTCAAAGGATTTACGAACTATACTTAAAAATATAGTTGATCATTTAGATGGGAATACTGGTCCTTCAGGAAGTAGCAATCCATTAGATGATTTAACAGGTGGAGACTTAGAAGATATTAAATCAGCAATTAATAATTTATTAAAAGTGCGTTCGGAAGTAGGAGCTAAACAGAATAGAATGGATAGTGCAAAAGAGAAAAATGAGGAAGAAAATTTTAATATGACAGAAATATTGTCAAAAACAGAAGATATAAACATAACTAAAAAAACAATGCAATATGCAACCATGCAGACTGTATATATGGCTTCACTGCAAACAAGTGCTAGAGTACTACAACCATCACTTATTGATTACTTAAGATAAAACAAGTTCAGAGAATTTAGAGAATAGAGATTAGAAATTGAAACGTAGTTTCTAGTACCTATATTGCGGATATTGCGGAATAGTTTGGAGATGATATAAGAATGAAATTTGAAACAAAATACCATGGTACTTTAGAATTTAATGAAAATGAAATAATTTATTTCAAAAAAGGGCTTCCTGGCTTTGAGGAATTAAAAAAATTTGTTGTATTATCAGTTGAAGACAACGAATTTTTTAATATTCTTCACTCCGTAGAAAATAGTGAAGTAGGTTTTATTGTAGTTTCTCCTTTCTATGTAGTAAAAGATTATGAATTCAATTTAAATGAATATAAGCTAAAGGATCTAAAGATTAAAGATTACAATCAAGTAAGTGTATACAATACAGTGACATTGAATTCTGATATAAAAAAGATTACTGTAAATTTAAGAGCTCCTATCATAATAAATGTTGAAGAAAAGCTAGGAGAGCAGGTTATACTAAATAGTAGTAAATATTTAGTTAAGCATCCTTTGATTAAGGAGGAATAAATGTGCTTGTAATAAAAAGAAAAAAAGGTGAAGCTATTAAGATAGGAGACAATATAGAAATAACGATTGTTAAGATTGAGGATGGTGCAGTTAAAATAGCGATTGATGCTCCAAAAGATATTTCTATATTGAGAAAAGAATTAATTAAAAAGGTGACAGATGAAAACAAAAGTGCAGCTAAATATGATATTGATATGTTGAAGAATTTGAATATTAAAAATTGCGATAAAGATTGAATTTTTTTAAAGGGCGGTTATGGGGGAATTTATTATGGAAATTAATAAAATTAATAATGGAATTGAAAATTACAATAAAAATAAAAGTAATGACACTGAAAATATAAATAAGAAAATTGGTACAAAAAAAGTTGATAAAAATATTAATATTGATAATAACAGTGATATAAAAAGATATTCAGAAAAAGATGTAAAAGATGCAGCAGATATTTTAAACAAATTATTAGAAAAAAACAAATCACATATTGAAATAGAAAAACATGATGTATTCAATGATATTATAATAAAAATAATAGATGACAAAACAGGAGATATTATAAGAGAAATTCCTCCTAAAAAGATTTTAGATATGGTGGCTCAAATGTGTAAAATGGTAGGAGTCATATTAGATAAAAAAGCGTGATTAAAATCAGAAAATAATGGTTGAATAGGGGGCATTCTATGGAGTATAGACTTAATAAGGTTGATGTTGAAATAAGGGATAAAATAAAGAAAACCACAAAGTCAGATGTAGTCCATAGCAAAAAAGAAATTGAAGTTGATTCGGAACAAAATAAAAAAAAGAAATATAAAGATACTAGTAAGAAAGACAACTATACTGAAGTTTTTGTTTCAAATCAATCTTTTAAAATTACAGTGGAAGCAGTAAAAGAGATTGAAAGTTCGAACATAAAAATTGAGGCTTTTAATGAATCTGTAAATGGTAATGATATTAAAGCTGGAATGCTTTTAGATACTAGAAAGTAGGTGGAATATATGGCAAATGGATATGGTAATGCTTATAGTGTATATAAAAATAATAGTGTCAATTATGCTTCAAAAGAACAGTTGCTTCTAATGCTTGTTGATGGTGCAGTTAAATTTTGCAAAATTGCTAGACAAGCTATTGTAGATAAAGATATTCCAAAAGTACATAATAACATAATAAGAACACAGGATATATTTTATGAGTTAATGACAAGTTTAGATGTGAAAGCTGCTGGTGAATGGGGACAGCAATTGATGAGCATATATGATTTTATAGTGAGAAGACTTACAGATGCAAATATTAAGAAGGATTTAAAAATAATTGATGAAGTTATCCCACTTATTGAAGAAATAAGGGATATGTGGTATGAGGTAGAGAAATTATCTAAAAATAGAGAATAATTTAAGTAATGAATAGAGAATATATTAAATTTATGGAAGAGATTAGCGATTAGAGACTATGTATTAAAACCTAGTACCTAATTTCTAGTTCTTGTTTTTAGCAGACGTTGTTTTTGGTAAAAATATAAATTTAAATACTAATTGGAGGTGAGAGAAGATGAGTGATATAAGTGGAGTAAGTAGCAGCAACATGCTTAGAATAACTGGACTTGCAACAGGGTTGGATACTGATGATATGGTAAAAAAAATGGTTATGCCATATAAAGTAAAGGTAGATACAGTTAAGCAGGATAAACAGGTTATAGAATGGAAACAGAAAGCATATAGGGATATAATAAATGATTTAAAATCGTTTAATGATAAGTATTTTGATGTTCTTAGTGATGATTATATTTTGTCTTCAAATAAATTTGCAGTCTTTGATGTTACAAGCAGCAATTCATCTATTACAAATGCGACTGCATTAGCTGGAGCAAAAGAAGGAGATTATACAGTTGACATAACACAGCTTGCTGAGAAAGCTGAAGTTGAAGGCACTACTCTTATAACAAATGGGAATGAAAGTTCCAGTTTCACGGATGTTAATTGGAAAAATAATATTATTGAATTTGATATTGGTGGTACAACTAGTCAAATAGCTCTTGAAAATTCTGACATGACAATTGATCAAAGAGTAAATGATATAAATGATAAAATTGTCCAAAATAGTGATTTGAATGGTAAGGTTTATGCTGTTGTTTCAAATGGAAACATAAAATTTAATACGATAGTCTCTAATACAGTAAAAATAACATCAAATACGACAGTTGCATCTGATTTGGATAATTTAAAGGATAAAGTATTAAATCCAACTACTGCTACAAAGCTTTCAGATTTGAATACTTCTATATCAGGAACGGTGAGTATGCAAATATCATATGGTGAAACTACTAAGACAATAACTATTGATGATGCTGAAAATAAAACTATTAATGATGTAATTCAGCAGATTAATTCAGATACAGATGGAAATGTTATTGCTAGTTATAGTGAATTGACAGGACAATTTACACTTGAAACAAGTAACTATGGTAGTGTAGCATCAGTTAAGGTAGATAGCATTGATGCTTCTTTGAGTTCAGCAATAAGATTATCTTCTATGGTTAATGCTAATTATGGACAAGAGGCTGTTGTAAAGATAACACCACCTGGGGCGGCAGTAGCAACAGAAGTAACAAAATCGAATAACAATTTTACAATTGATAATGTTAGCTATGATATAAAAGATGTAGGGACAAGTACAATAACGATTTCACCGAATGTTGATGATGTTTATGACAAAATAAAAGGTTTTATTGACCAATATAATGAAATTGTTAGCAATATATCAAAAAAATTAGAGGAAAAGAAAAGCTATGATTATAAGCCACTAACAGATGACCAAAAGAAAGATATGTCAAAAGAAGATATAAAGAAGTGGGAAGATAAATCTAAAGAGGGACTTTTAAGAAATGACAATGTGCTTGAAAATATGCTTACATCACTAAGAGAATCTTTTTTTGATTCAGTTGAAGGTGTAGGTATAAGCTTTTCAAAAAATGAAATTGGACTTGATACATCATCAGATATAAGTGAAAGAGGCAAGATTATTATTGCTGATGAAACAAAATTTAAAGAGGTTCTTAAAAATAAAGGGCAACAGATATTAAATTTATTTGTAAAAAAATCTGATTCGCAACCAACATATTCAAGAACATTATCAAGTAGTGAAAGGTCTGAGAGATATTCACAAGAGGGTATTTTCCAAAGAATAAATGATATTATACAAGATAATATTAGTACATTTCGTGATAATAACGGTAAGAAAGGATTGTTAATTGAAAAAGCAGGAATTGATGGGGATACAACATTTTTTAGCAATATACTTTCAGAGCAAAT